>Ga0214192_1001363_pt1 | contig 13775 bp, 7 predicted proteins | sample TroBogEpilimnion_44_FD_153030 | JGI IMG/M metagenome (GOLD analysis project Ga0214192, IMG submission 153030) | Freshwater microbial communities from Trout Bog Lake, WI - 29JUL2008 epilimnion | ecosystem: Environmental > Aquatic > Freshwater > Lake > Epilimnion/Euphotic zone | place: Trout Bog... | reverse complement strand
CTGTTTGCGCTGCTCCAACGCCGCCACTTTCTCACTCTTGGGCGCGGGCGTGACAGCGTCATCCACGGTTTCATCGGTTTTGGCAAACTTGCCGGTCATGGCATTGAGCCATCCCGCCAGATGGAAATTGGTGAGGAACAAAATACTGATAAAGATCAGCAAAAAGAAAAGAATGGCAGCGCCGGCAGTCCCGAAATTACTGAAAATATATTGGTTCAGGATCGCACCCAGCATTCCTCCGGGAATTTCCTGGAGCTGCAATTTATGATTCAAAATGTTCTCATGCTTGCCGTAAAAAAGATCGGCAACCCCCATGATGCAAAGCAGCAAAACACCCGTCCATGCCCAGCGGCTCCGCATATAAGCCATGCGTTCCCAGAAACAACCCAACCCCACGATCAATAACAGAAAAGGAAACACGTAAGCCGCGACACCAATGATTTCCAGGGCCAGAAAAGCCACCCAGGCACCAAATGGCCCGATTGCATTGTGGATGTGCGCATTGGCGCTCGTGGAGTTGACGGAAAGGTCGTGGGAATCATAGCTGAACAGCGCGATCAGGAGAATGATCGAGGCGCATAACAGCACCAACCCGACAATATCATTTCGAATGCGATGCGTCGATTCTTCCGACGCTGCTTTTTTTGCCATGGGCACAGGTTAGCATTGTCGTCCAAGGATAAAAGTTCAAAAAAGATCGCGGTTCTTCAAACTTTCTTTGCTTTCGCGAGCACCTGAATTATGCTGAGGAATCATCTGGTGACGGAATTTACTGAATAATGTCAAAAGGTTTCATCAAGATCGGCGGCGCGAGGGAGCATAACCTCAAAAACCTCACCCTGACGATACCCCGGGACAAGCTGGTGGTCATCACCGGCTTGAGCGGCTCGGGAAAGTCATCCCTTGCCTTCGACACCATTTACGCCGAGGGCCAGCGCAAATATGTGGAGTCCTTGTCCGCTTACGCCCGGCAGTTCCTCGACCAGATGCAGAAGCCGGATGTGGATTATATCGAGGGTCTTTCCCCGGCCATTGCCATCGAGCAACGCAGCAGCGGCACCAGCCCCCGCTCGATCATCGCCACCACCACGGAGATTTACGATTATCTGCGACTCTTGTTTGCCCACTTGGGCCAACCCCATTGTCCCGAGAGCGGCGTACCCATCTCAGCCCAAACCACCAGCGATATCGTGGACAAAATCCTGGCCTTGCCACCGAAGACCAAGGTGATGATTCTGGCCCCGGTGGTTCGTGATCAAAAGGGCGAATTCCGCGATGTCGTCGAACGACTGGGCCGCGAGGGATTCGTGCGCGCCCGTGTCGATGGGGAACTGGTGGATCTGGCCAACAACACGCGGGTCAAACTCGACCCCAAACAACGCCACACGATCGAAGCGGTGGTGGATCGTCTGGTCATCGATGACAAGGTGCGGGTGCGGCTCAGTGATTCGGTGGAGACGGCCCTCAAATGGGGTGAAGGCAGCCTGGTGACGTTACATCAGGATGGCGGCACCGATAAACCCACCTTTTGGACCCAGAATCTTCATTCCACCCGCTATTTCAGTCCTGCCACGGGCAAGAGTTTTGAACGTCTCACACCCAAACATTTTTCCTTTAATTCCCCCGCCGGAGCCTGCTCCGTCTGCCATGGGTTGGGACAAAAGATGGTGTTTGATGAGGGATTGGTGGTGCCGGATCATGAGAAATCACTTGAACAAGGCGCAATCCTCCCATGGCGACGGGGAGGAAAGCGAATGGTGGTTTATTACAAGGCTCTGCTGAAGGGAATCGCATCCCACTACGAACAAAGCCTTGAGGTTCCCTACAAGTCGCTTCCGCAGAATTTTAAGGATGTGCTGATGGAGGGTTCAGGCGAAACAGAAGTCCCGTTCAGTTTCTCTCGTGCCGGGAAGACCAGCCAGATCAGCCGTCCCTTCGAAGGCGTCATCCCGAATCTTCAAAGGCTTTACAACGAAAGCGAAAGCGAATTCACCCGCAACCGGCTGAAAAGTTTCATGAGCCCCCAGTTCTGCGATGCCTGCGGTGGGCAACGACTCAAGCCGGAAGTGCTCGCCGTCAGCATCGCTGGACCCAATGTCAAATCGTTCTGGAAAATAGCCGGCAGCAAGCCTGAGAAAATCCCCGGCCTTTCCATCATGGAGGTTTGCGCCCTGTCGGTGGATGATGCCGAAGAATTCTTCGCGGGCTGGGTTCTCACGGAATTCCAGCAGAAAATCGCATCAGAAGTCATTCGCGAAATCCGGGCCCGGCTTGGTTTTCTCCGTAACGTAGGGCTGGGCTATCTCACATTAAATCGTGAAAGCGGCACCCTGAGTGGCGGCGAAGCTCAGCGCATCCGGCTCGCCACGCAAATAGGCGCGGGGTTGGTGGGTGTGCTTTACATTCTGGACGAACCCAGCATCGGCCTTCATCAGCGCGATAATGAACGTTTGCTGAAAACCTTGGAAGGGTTGCGCGACCTGGGCAACTCAGTTCTCGTGGTGGAGCATGACGAAGATACCATTCGTCGCGCGGATTATGTCATGGACCTGGGTCCAGGGGCCGGTGTTCGCGGAGGCGAACTGGTGGCGGCAGGCACGTTGGCCGAAGTATTGGCCACGCCCCGATCCATGACCGCAAAGTACCTGACCGGCGAGTTGAATGTGGCCGTCCCCAAAAAACGAATGGCCCCCTCCAATGAACGCGGATGGCTTGAAATCATTGGAGCCAGAGAAAACAATCTCAAGAACGTCGATGCCCGAATACCGCTGGGGACTCTGACGTGCGTCACTGGAGTCAGCGGTTCCGGCAAAAGCACACTGGTCGATGACATTTTGCGACGGGCGTTGTTTCGCAAATTCTTTGGATCGAAAGAGCGTCCCGGCATCCACACCGAACTCCGGGGAGTCGAAAATATCGACAAAGTCATCGTCATTGACCAGCCCCCCATCGGGCGCACGCCTCGGAGTAATCCAGCCACTTACACGGGTATGTTCAATCATATCCGCGATCTTTTCGCCAAACTTCCCGCCGCGCGCGTACGCGGATACGAGTCCGGACGATTCAGTTTCAACGTAAAAGGGGGGCGATGCGAGAAATGCCAGGGGGACGGCTTGATCAAGATTGAAATGCATTTCCTGCCGCCGGTATACGTGACCTGTGAAGCCTGCAATGGACGGCGTTATAATCGCGAGACTCTCGAGATCAATTACAAGGGCATGAACATCGCCGATGTCTTGAACATGACGGTGGATGAAGCCGTGACTTTTTTCCGGGCGGTTCCGCAAATCCATGATCCGTGCATGACCCTTGCGAGTGTGGGGTTGGGATATATCGGCCTTGGGCAATCCGCCACCACGCTGAGCGGAGGCGAAGCCCAGAGAATCAAGCTCGCCACCGAACTGACCCGCAAAGCCACCGGCCATACCCTTTACATTCTGGACGAACCCACCACGGGACTTCATTTTCATGATGTGGCAACGCTTCTGGAAGTATTGTTTAAACTGCGCGCCTCGGGCAACACCCTGCTGGTGATTGAACACAACCTCGATGTCATCAAAACGGCGGATTGGATCATTGACATGGGGCCGGAGGGAGGATCCGGTGGCGGAACCATCGTCACCCAGGGAACACCCGAGGAAGTGGCCGCCGTGGCTGAAAGTCATACCGGACGATATTTGAGTCGTCTGCTGACACAAAATGTCTCATCCTGAGAAAGTCATGCGTCTCCAACGACGATTTCTATTACTATTTTGCTGCCTGATGACCTGCTGCTGCGGGCTGGGATGGGTTCAAGCGGCCCCATCGCACTCAGAAACCAAGGCATGGAATGCCGCATGCGCCCGTTTTCAGGATGCAAACAGCGCGTTACTCTGGAGTTTGGTGGAAACCAATTTTGCGGAATTCACCGTCAAATATCCGGCCAGCGAACATTATTCCGAGGCGGTTCTGTACCATGCACAGGCGCTGTTCGAACAACAAAAATTCGATGCCACCATCAATCTGTTGAGCCTGGAATCCACCAATGCAAGCAACCATGTGGATGGTTTTCTTTACTGGACCGCCCTTTCGCTGGCGCGCAAAGGAGCCGATGAAAAAGCAGCCGATACTTTTGCCAAGCTGGCCCATGAACATCCGGAATCCAGCCTTCAGCCAAAAGCCTTATTTCTCGAGGCCGAAGCCCATTCCAGAATGGAGGCCTGGAAACGCGTGGTGGAAGATCTTGCCGAAACAGACGGGCCCTTCCAAAAATTTGCGCGGAGCAATCCCCAGGATGAAATGGTTGTTAGGGGACTTTTGCTGCTGGGTCGAGCCCGTTTGATTTTAAAGGATTATGAGGGCATGGAAAAAACACTTGCCTGGCCTGGTGCCGATCACTGGCTGGGCGATTCCGGATGGCAGCGGCAATTGCTCTTATGCAAGGGCCAGATGGAACGGGGTCTTTCCACCAACGCCCTCAGCGGAGTCACCAATCTTATTTTTCTGGCCGGGAATAATGCCGACCTCAAAGCCCGCAGCACATTGCTCCAGGGCCAGATTCTCAAAAACCTGGGACGCCTGACCGATGCGGAGCAAGCCTACCTTTCCAACCTGGATCCATCCCTTCCGTTTGAACGGAGAAAAGAGGCTTTGTTCCTCAGCATTGAGTTACTCCTGCAGAAACGCCAGGTGGCGGAAGCCAGGAAACTGTTTGATGACTTTGCCATCACCACCTCTTCCTCCACCAATTCCATTGCGTCCACAAACTCGGACATCATGCTTCTGCTGGGCGGTGAACTTTCCTTGAAACAGTATTTATTGAATAAAAACGGGGTGCCCACCAACAACATCCCTCCCGCGGGCAGCACAAATTTGTTGCAACAAGCCACTGATGAATTCCAGCTATTGCTGCGTGACCACACCAACAGCCCCTACCTCGGGAAAGCCCTGTTGAATCTGGGGTGGTGCCAGTTGGAATCAGGCAACACCAACAACGCCATCGAAACTTTCGGCAAAGCAACCGGGTTGATTCCGCCTTCCGAGGACCAGGCAGTGGCCTATTTTAAACTGGGCGACATCGCCTATCGCCAAAGCAACTACTCGGTGGCGCTGGGCAATTACGAATCCGTTTTAACATCCGCCCAAGCTATTCCACAGGCAGAGGTGAAAAAGGAACTGGTTGGCATCGCTTTGTATCAACTGGTTCGCACAGCGGTTGCGGCAACCAACATCGAAGCCGCGGAAAAAGCATTGAAACAATTGCTTTCCGATTATCCCGGAGGACAACTCGTCGAAAGCGGGCTGGTGTTTGTCGGCCAGTCCAAGTCCCCGGCGGAATCGCGTCAATTGTTCAATGAATTGACCAGTCGCTTTCCCCAGTCGGATTACGTTCCTCAAGTGCGGCTGGCCACGGGACGTTCCTATGAACTCGAGGGAGATTGGAAACATGCGCTGGAAACCTATACAAACTGGTTGCACGACTATCCAACCAACAAACTGCGCCCGCAGGCGGAATTTGCTGCGGCCATGATGACCGACAAAATGCACGATGAAACCAACGCCTTTGTGCTGTTTACCAATTTCGTTTCTGTTTACCAGAGCAACACCATTGCCCGTTTGCAAGACCTGCCCGCACAGGCGCAGTACTGGGTGGGAACTTATTTCTGGAGCCAGCAGGACTATCAACATGCCGAATTGAACTTCGAAGAGGTTTTCAACAAATGGCCCGATTCTCCGGTTCGCTATGCCGCATGGATGATGGCAGGCCGGGCCGCCTTCGCCCGGCAAAGTCCGCAGGAGGCGAGAAGTTATTTCACCAACTTGACCAGCACCACCAACTGCCCCGAACCGCTCCGCTTGCAGGCTATTTACGGCTTGGGCGATTGTAACGTGGATTTGGCCAACTCCACAAATACCACCAATTTTGATGAAGCCATCCTGGATTTCCGCGAAATCGCACTGAACCATCCCAAGAGCGAACTGGCACCCAGAGCCTGGGGACGATTGGGGGATTGTTACAGTGCCATTGCAAAAATCACGGTGACCTCCGCCACCAACCTGGTGGACGCCACCGAGACGGCCATGAATTCATACACCAATGCCAGAACCTCCTATATGAGAGCCCTGGAATCGCCAGAGGTTACCGTCAGGGGACAAGCTGAATTGGGTCTCGGAGATGTCGAAGTCGAGATGGCAAACCTCACCGCTCTCGCAGCCACAAAAACCAGCCTCCGGCAATCGGCTTTTACTCACTTTCTCAATGTTTTTGACGGTGTCAACCTGTTAAACGATCAAGCCCCGGATTTGTATTATGTGGGGCAGGCAGGTTTGAAGGCGGCCCAACTGGCTGAGACCCTGGGCGACTACCCCCAGGCCATACACCTTTATCAGCGCATGATCAAGACACTTCCCTCGCTCAAATCCAGTCTGGAAAAGAAAATCGAGAAACTCAGCGTGCCTACCGCAACCCCCAAATCCTGACGCCGCCTGGCTTTGATCGGTTTGACACTTTTCCGGGAGGAGAGTATGCTGTTAGTGTTGAGTATGAACGCCACCCTTACACAAGATTCCGTCGTACACGTCACTGAAAGTGCGGCCCGTGAAATCAGCCATTTGATCAATGACAAACCCGAGAACAACGGCAAGCATCTGCGCATCTTCGTGGAAGAAGGCGGTTGCTCCGGCATGCAATACGGAATGGTTTTCGACGAGGTGCGCGACAGAGATTTAAAGTCCGAAATGCACGGGGTCAAGGTGCTGGTGGACGAAATCAGCTCCGTTCATCTCAAGGGTTCCACCATTGATTTCAGCGACGCTCTTACCGGGGGCGGATTCAAAATCATCAATCCCAACGCCAAACAAAGTTGCGGATGCGGAAAATCATTTGAAGCCTGACGTGGATTCGTCCGGGCAGGCCGAGCAAGCGCCGTTTCGTGCGATGCGAAACGGTTATGTTTTTTGAATCATTTTTCCGGATGCCATTAATCCAGGCCTTCCAAAGTCTCCCTTTGCTGATGATTCTTCTCCAATCCCCCAGTCCCAATGTTTTCGCTTGGATGGATTTTTGAAAAAAGCCCAATCTGAAGTTGAATAGTTGAATGAAGTCGATATTGTCGGCATCTCTCCGCTGTGGAGTGGAAGTGAGCCAATTTGGCCGGACACAAAATCTCAGAAACCATGAGAATCGGAAGCCCCGCTCATAACGAGTTTGCCGCGAAAGCATTCCGCACGAAAGGCGGAGCACACACTTCGCGAATCCACCATCAACTCTATCCGGAAACACACCCGACTTTAACCTTATGAAAATCATGTTTTGCGTGCTGGGCGAGGGCCGGGGGCACATGACACAAGCCATGGCGGTCAAGCAAATGGTCGAGGAAGCTGGTCATCAAGTGACTGCAGTGACGGTGGGGGTCAGCGCCGAGCGACAGATCCCGTCGTATTTTGAATCCGCGATGCAGGTTCCCATCACGCGTCTGCCCACGTTGGAGTTCAAATACCGGAATAGCAAATCGGTCAGCAACACCGCCACCATGCTGGGGGTGCTGTTGAACATTCCCAAATACGCCGGTATTCTTCGTCAATTGGACCGGGCTGTTCGGGAGGCGAAGCCGGATGTCATTCTTAATTTCTTTGAACCCATTGCTGGAATTTACGCGATGACCTATCGCAATCGCCCGCCGGTGGTTGCCATTGGTCATCAATTCATGTTTCAGCATCCGGGTTATATCAAGGCCCCGAAACTCTGGAGAAAACAGGTCAGCCTTAAACTCTACACCCTCCTGCTGGGTGCCCGATCCACCAAACTGGCACTCTCGCTTTACGAGGCTCCCAACCTTCCGCAGAAACGCATCATTGTCGCTCCACCCATTCTGCGAAAACAACTCTTTGAACTCCACTCCAACCCCAATGGCAACTTCGTCCTGGTGTATCTGCTGAACCATGGCTACGCGGAACAAATCATTGAATGGAGTGATCGCAATCCCGGCACGCGCCTGCATTGTTTCTATGACAAACCCGGCGCGCCTGAAAGCCTGGATCACTCTCCTTCGCTGACCTTTCACCGTTTGGATGGTGAAAAATTCCTGAAAATGATGGCCGAATCCCGTCATGTGGTCTGCACCGCCGGTTTCGAATCCGTCAGCGAAGCAGCCTGGCTGGGAAAACCTTTGTTTCTCGTGCCGGTGGAAAATCACATCGAACAACAATTGAACGCCCTCGATGCCCAGCAGTTTGGCCTGGGTATCGCCGAAAACTCTTTCAAACTGGATCGCCTTTCGGAACTGCCGAACAGCCTCCCGGTGGAAAGTTTTCGCGCCTGGATGGAATGTGCTCCATCGAAACTGCTTGCCGCCATTGATCAGGCGGTCGGCAAGCCTTCACCCAAATGACAACCGGGGAGTTCCTGAAATTTCCTGGAGGATTCCTCTGGGGTGCCGCCACTTCCCCCACCCAGGTGGAGGGCTTCATCGAGAATGAATGGACGAATTTCGTCGCCCAGGATGGCACGAATTGCAAGATCGCCTGTGACCATTACCATCGCTATCCCGAGGACGTGGACTGGATGCAGCGAATGGGGATCAAGGGTTACAGGATGGGAATCGAATGGTCGCGACTTCAGAGTGCTCCTTTTGAGGAATTAAATCCAACCGAACTGGCCCGCTATGTGGATATTCTGGATCGCCTGAAAGCGGCTGGGATCACCCCCATGGTGGTGTTGCATCACTTTTCCAATCCACACTGGATTAATGCCTCCGGTGGATGGACCAACCCGAAGACCATTTCTGCCTTCGTGGATTATGTGGGGAAACTGGTGGTAGCGCTCAAAGATCGCGTCTGGCTTTGGAATACGTTCAATGAACCGGACACCTACGCAGGCTTGGGATATCTGCTGGGTGGTTTCCCGCCGGGCCGCAAGATGAGACTGTTTCAATTTCGCACAGTGATCCTGAACATGGCCAAGGCCCACAGCATGGCAAGCAGGATTATTCGCGAGCGTCATCCCGATCCGGAAAAAGTCCAAGTGGGCATTGCAAAAAACTGGACCTTTTTTAATGCCTACAAAAGATACTCGCCCTGGGATCGCACCACAGCCCTGGCATGCCATTACGTCTTTAACAAATTTGTCCTGGACGCCTTTCTCGGTGTCGGCAAAAAGCGAGATTCCACCTTCATTGGTTTGAATTACTACGGAAGGGTGCGGTTTCATCATTTTCGTTCCATGATCCCCGCGAGTGGAATGCCGTTGGAACAACTCTCCGACTTCGGGTTTATTTGCGACGACATGGTGGAGCGGTATCCGGAAGGATTGGAAAAAATCCTATCCTATCTCAATCGACGGTTTCATCTGCCCATTTACATCACTGAACATGGCTCGGCTTCCAGCAACGAATCCTTTCGTGAAGCGGATCTCGCGGAGAACTTGACGGCCATGCATACTGCCATGAGCAGGGGCGTGGATGTACGGGGCTTTTTTTATTGGTCCCTGATGGATAACTTTGAATGGCAGTTTGGTTACACCAAAAAGTTCGGTTTGCTCTCCGTGGATTTCAATGATCCCGCTCTGCCCCGCTCCATGAAGCCACTGGCCGAGGCTTATTCCGAGATATGCAGAAATAACTCCTCCCCCAGACGTTAAGGAGCGGTTCCGCCCGGAGAAACAGTCAATCAGAATCGGCCTGGTTCATCCCGGTATTGACTAGTTGCCGCGATGACAACAATCTTGGAACCAATGAAATCGTCTTCCATTTCCATCCTGCTTTGCGCCAAAAAATGGATCATGCCATGGGTCATCTTGCTTCTGTTAATTGTTCCAGCGTTTGCGGAGGATTCGACCCCCGAAAAGCAGCCTGATTGGAAAAACCCCTCCCTGCCCCTTCAGGCAAGGGTCAAGGACCTGGTCGGACGCATGACTCTTGAAGAAAAGGTTCAACAGGTCTGCAACGTTGCCCCGCCGATTCCGCGGCTGGGGCTTCCGGCTTACAATTATTGGAATGAATGCCTCCATGGAATTGGACGCAACGGCATCGCCACCGTGTTCCCCCAGGCCATCGGAATGTCGGCAAGTTTTGATGCCCCGCTCCTTCACAAAGTCGCTGATGCCATCGCAACCGAGGCGCGCGCCAAAAACCGTGAATACACCGAGGCCCACAACGGCGACAGCGCCAATTACACCGGCCTGTCTTTCTGGTCACCCAATATCAATATCTTCCGTGATCCTCGCTGGGGACGCGGACAGGAGACTTATGGGGAAGATCCCTTTTTGACCGGCCGGATGGCCGTTGCCTACATCCAGGGCCTGCAGGGAGATGATCCCAAATACACCAAGGCACTGGCTTGCGCGAAACACTTTGCCGTCCACAGCGGCCCCGAAAACACCCGTCACGTCTATAATGCGCAACCTTCTGAAAGAGATTTTTACGAAACCTATCTTCCCCAGTTTGAAGCAGCGGTGAAGGAAGGTCACGTGGGTGCCGTGATGGGAGCTTACAACCGGATTTACGGAATTCCCGCCTGCGGAAGCAAGCTGTTGCTCGGCAAAATACTTCGTGATCAATGGGGATTTACCGGACACATCCTCTCCGATTGCAATGCCATCTCGGATTTTGTCGATGGCCACGGCTACTCGCCCTCGATGGAGTCTGCTGCAGCGGCCGCGTTAAAAGCGGGTTGTGACCTTTGTTGCGGCACCGAATATCAAGCACTGACCGATGCGGTAAAACAAAATTTCCTGAAAGAATCCGAGTTGGACACCGCCGTGGGCCGCATTCTTGAAGCCCGATTCAAGCTGGGCCTGTTTGATCCTCCCTCAATGGTTCCCTATTCCAGGATCGCCAAGACCGATTATGACACCCCGGCAAATGATGCTCTGGCCTTGCAGATGGCGCGTGAATCTGTGGTGCTTCTTAAAAACAAAGGCGTGCTTCCGCTGGATCGATCCAAGATTAAGAAAGTGGCGGTCATGGGTTTCAACGCAACTTATCTCGGAGTGCTGGTGGGCAATTATGAAGGGGAGCCTTCCCATCCGGTTAATTTTGCAAGCGGCATTGGAAAACTTTTGGGAACCAATGTGGAGGTGCTCTCGCTGGTGGCCTGCCCCATCGCAATACGGGTGGGCGAAGACATGGCCGGGTATGAAAAGTTCCGCCTGGAGGCGGTTGAATTAGCCAAGAAAGTGGACGCTGTGATTTATGTCGGAGGCATTTGCGCGCAACTGGAACGTGAGTTCATGAATGTGCCGTATGAAGGGTTTGATCATGGCGACCGCACCCGCATCGAACTCCCATTGATCCAAACCATTTTTCTCAAGGCCCTCCAAGCCACCGGAAAACCACTGGTCTTTGTAAACTGCAGCGGGAGCGCGATGGCAATGCCATGGGAAAAGGAAAATGTGGATGCCATCCTGCAGGCATGGTACCCGGGACAGGAGGGCGGACGCGCCGTGGCTGAAGTGATATTTGGCGACGTCAATCCCGCAGGTCGTTTGCCGGTTACTTTTTATTCGTCCACGGAGGATCTCCCGGATTTCTCGGATTATTCCATGACCAATCGCACCTACCGCTATTTCAAGGGAAAGCCATTGTTCGCATTCGGCCACGGGTTGAGTTACACCCAGTTTGAATACAAGGCGGTTCACCTCGAAAAGGCTCAGGTTCAAACCAACGAAACGCTTCACGTCAAACTGGATCTGGCCAACACCGGTTCCCGGGATGGCGATGAAGTGGTGCAGGTTTATTTCCGGCACGTCCATTCACCGGTTCCCCAACCCATCCAGGCATTATGCGGATTTCAGCGCATCTCGGTTGCGGCAAAACAAACCGCCCATCTGGACATCCCGGTGCCGCTGAACGAACTGCGCTACTGGGACACGGAATCCAAACATTATGTTGTTGCGGCGGGCGACTATGAAATCCTCGTGGGTGCCGCCTCGGATGATATCCGCGCCAAAACACCGCTCCAAATCGTCAGCCAGTAACGGCGGACTCACGCAAAAAAAACTCATTGTGTTCGCCCTTGGATTCGCCGGGTTTCCATGATATCAGTTACCCCAAGGTATGTTCCTGGGGATAACGTCATTAATTCTTCTGGGATTGGTGCTGGCAGTTGGCGCCATTGCCTTTCAATTTGCAAGCGAGCCGGACGGGTTGTCCAGAAAATGGTTTCTTCTATGGTGCTTCAAGGGTGCTCTGGTTCCGGTCATTATCTGGTTCCTGATGAATGCTGGAAGCCATCCGCTGATTCCTCCGTTAAATCATCAAATCCAGCGCATGATCACGTCGGGAAATCCCGTCCAGGCTCTGGTGATCCAAACCTGGCACGGGGCTTGGTGCGTGGCGCTTTTTTGGACGATCCTTTCGTTCACCTGGTATTGGGTTGCAATTTATCGCTGCAGCCCAACCCCGGAGGATCTGGTCATATTTGGTGTCCTCACGGGCTTGGTTGCCGCCATTCCTTCGCTGCTGACTTATTATCTCTTCGGGCCAGCCGCCACCGGCATGGTCATTGCCTTATGGACCATGACCCTGGCTCTCCATGCACTCCATGCTTTTCGATCCATCAAGAAGGCGGCACCCGCTTATTCCAGGGCCATAGGCAAGATCAAGTTCGGCAAATATGCTGAGGCTGAACAGGTGATCATTGCCGAGTTGGAGAAATGTCACACCGACTTCGACGGCTGGATGATGCTGTCAGAACTCTACGCCAATCAATTCCAGGATCTGGCCGAGGCGGAACGATCCATTCTTGAGCTGATAGAAGATCCCGCGACCACCCTTCCCCAGGTCTCCATAGCCTTGAATAAACTGGCCGACTGGCATCTGGTTCTGCGCAAGGATCCTGATTCCGCGCGCCGGGTGCTCCAAATGATTTGTGATCGCATGCCGGATACCCTGCTCGCACGCAACGCCAACAACCGCATTCAAGGCCTGCCGGCCAACCGCACTGAACTGGAGGAGCTCCATCATCAACGCGTCATTTCGCTTCCCCACATGGAGGAAGGCACGGCATCTCCCTTCCGCAGGGATCCCACTACGCCACAGTTCGCCCAACCCAAACATCCTGAATTGCTGGAAACCATCCGTGTTTGCGTGGAACAACTCACACGGGATCCCAATGACGTCGCCACCCGCGAAGAACTGGCGCGACTTTATGCGGAGGAACTTGGACAATTTGACGCAGGCGCCGCTCAACTGGCATTGCTGATCGCCATGCCACGGCAGGACGCCGCCAAAATTCCCGGCTGGATCATGCTTATGGGGCAATGGCATGCCCGGGAACATGGGCACGATACAAAATTTCGCGAGATCCTCCATCGTTTGATTGAGGAATATCCCCAATCAAAGAAGGCATTTGATGCACAACGTCATCTGAGCATCCTCCAAACGCAGGACCGGGTGGATAAACGCGCCAAAAGCTCGGTTGCCCCACCCTCCCAGTCTATCCCTCGACCATGACAGGCTCGGGGGCGACTACTGCGGCAGGCTTATGAGGTTGAAGGTATCGGGAAAGATAAATACCCGCCCAGGCAAACAGGATTGAAATTATTCCGTTGATGGGAAACCGGGTGAGATGGCCATTCTCATCCTGCCCCATGAAGAGGCCGGTCAGCATGGCGGTGAGACCCAGTGTGAACTGCTGGACTGAAGAGTTGAGGCTCATGAATCCACCACGACTTTTCGCTTCCACCACACCGGTCATCATGGCCAGCGCAGGCACCATGCGACTGGAAAGAAACGTCATCATCAGGGCGAATGTGGCTATTGCCGCGCTCTCCGGAACCCGGGGAAGATTGGTCACGA
>Ga0214192_1001359_pt1 | contig 13801 bp, 5 predicted proteins | sample TroBogEpilimnion_44_FD_153030 | JGI IMG/M metagenome (GOLD analysis project Ga0214192, IMG submission 153030) | Freshwater microbial communities from Trout Bog Lake, WI - 29JUL2008 epilimnion | ecosystem: Environmental > Aquatic > Freshwater > Lake > Epilimnion/Euphotic zone | place: Trout Bog... | reverse complement strand
TGAGTCCTGCTGTTGAGCCGGATGTGACAGCCGGATTGGTCAGATTCACGGTAGCTGGTGAGCATACCGCAGATGGCGTATTTATGGTCACAGATACTACGGGATTCACTGTGATAGTCGCAGTGCCTCCTGTGAATCCGCTAGTACGTATCGTGCCCGTCGTATTATCCGTGACAGAGACGAGGGTATAGGTAGTATTGCTAGTCACAGGATTAATCACGGTGTTGAAAGGGGTACCACTCAACACAGACGTTTGGGTCCTGTTTGCCGTACCATCATTATATACTACAGTATATGGACCAACACCCGCTGTAGCCGTCCATGTCAGCTGGCCGGTACCCGATCCGCACAGAGGTCCATTGGCAGTGAGGCTTCCCTGGAGCAGTGGTTTATATACCAGATCAAGTTCTGTACTGTTTGGCTGAGTGATGCTAAAGGTACCTGTATAACCTGTAAATCCTGTAGGATTGATAATGAAGTTAGAAGCGTTAAAATTGCTGATGCTAGAACCGGTCAAAAATTTCCAGGTATACGCTGTAGTATTGCTGAAAGCAGCATCTGTATTGGTGACATTTAACGTGATATTACCTGAGGAAGGGAGCGCTATAGCCCCTGTACTGGTCAGCAAATCCCAGTTAGCACCGGCAGTACCTGTCAGACCAGAAATATCCATCGTATATATGGCCCCTGCAGCCCAGGTTTGAGCGCCTGTGGTAAAATTACCTACGTTGCCGCTGCCGGAAGCTCCGGGAGACACAGTTCCATTTATAGCCACAGAACCTGCTGCAGTGCCACTGCCACCGAGGATACCTGTTGCAGATACAGTGATCGCACTGGCCGAGGCTAGTCCCGCAGCGTTATCTACGAATAAAAATCCGCCGTTGACATTGGTCGCTCCTGTATATGTATTAGCACCTGTGAGGGTGAGTTTGCCAGCACCTGATTTTGTCATTGCCACTTTAGCCGTAGTTCCATCGATGATTGTCAGGCCATAGCTGGTATTTGAAGCCTGATTGATCGTGAGCGTATTTGTACCTGTGCCAGCTGCGGAGTTGGTGATGTTTCCTGTGCCGGCACCACTGCTAAGGCCACCGATAGTCTGGTCAAAACCATTTAAATCAAGAGGACTTCCGTTTCCGACAGAGAAACCGAGATTGTAAACCGAGTTCGCCGAGAGCGTATTAGTCGCTCCACACTTGATAGAGCCTGATGTGGTATTTATGAAGTCCGTTCTACCCGAATATGTATTAGCACCGCTCAACGTGACAATTCCTGCACCGCCAGTGCTGCCCGCAGCAAATATAACACCTGCAGATCCCGTCAAAGCACCGCTCACAGTCAGTGCGTTACCGGATGTCGCACCTAGCATCGTAGGTTCAGTTCCATTGTTTGTAATCGATCCAGTCACTGAAGCTCCGGTAGTAGTAGACACGATACCGGCGTAGGCTGTGGCTGATCCAGTACCAGCTATGACCACAGGTACTGATATGACTGCATTTGCCTGAGATATATTTATCCGTGAGTTATTACCGCTTGTTTGTACACCTTGTATCGTCAGTTTCGATCCCGTTCCGCCACTTACATTGCCTACTGATAGCGTCCTGCTGCTTGTCTGAGTAGCTTCGACAATATTGAGATTTACAGAAGGATCAAGAGAGATGCTGCCACCTATCACCGTGGTAGTAGTACCACTACTTGTGATCACATAGTTCGTAGTTTTGACGTTCGTGGTAGTAGGACTCACCGTAGTACCATTTGAAATGGTGATCGTGCCGGCAGTACCCGCGATTACAGCAGCATTGCCGTCTGCCCATGTAGCTCCTGTGCCGGGATTGCCAGGCTGCACCCATGCATTCGTCGTGCTCCAGGTACCTGTACCACCATTTGCGGTGACACCAGCCCCCGCTGTGGGGTTAGCGCCATTCCAGTAGTATGATGGCGTCAGTGTCGTTTGGGTATTTGGATTCTGAGTGGCAGTGCTGGTCAGATAGTTGGTAGTCGTAGATGAGCCGTTATATTCATATACTTCGACACTGTAGTTAGTCGCCGCACTCAGTCCTGTGATAGTGATCGGACCGCTGCCTGTCCCTACGTATACTACATAGTTGCCCGTACCCGTAGTGCCGGCAGACGCGATGCTGAGATTGGCTGAGGCAGTATAGTCTGTGCTATTAGATGGCACCACATTAGCAGTGGATGCTGGGCGAACTACCACTACCCTGCTACTTCCATTACCGTTGGTCCAGCTTACGCTGAATGAAGTCGATGTCACTCCTGAGAAAGTGACATTAGTAGCCTGAGTAGTGGGCTGTGCAGCCAATACAAAACCGCTGAGGGATATAGTAGGAGGTGTGACTACTCCTCCACCCAAGGCTCCGAAAGAGATATTTCCTGTCACGGCACCGAGGGAAGCGGAGTTATTGATACGAACATAAATAACAGTATTTGATAGGGTCGGTGAGCTGTATGTGGAGGTAGTTCCATTCACTAAGGTGATAGAGCTGCCATAGCCGGATCCGCTGCTGAGCGATATCTCGTATCCGGTAGGAGCAGTAAGTACGATATTGGTTCCTGTCAGGTTTGCACCCGCCAGCGTGAAATTTTGAGCAGCAGATACTACACCCGATGTGGTCGAAAACCCGGAAAGGCTGACGCTCGACAATGAGTTTACAGTGAGTGTCGGGTTCAGCGGCGTATATACCAGATCGATCTCCGTCGAGTTTGGCTGCGTCACTTTGAATGTACCTGTGTAGCCTGTGAATCCTGATGGATTGATCGTGAAATTTGAGGCATTGAAATTGCTTATGCTTGTACCTGTAATAATCTTCCAAGCGTAAGCTGTAGTAGTCACAAAACCCGAAGCTGAGGATGTCACATTCAGGTTGATGTTGCCTGAGGCTGGCAGGGTGATGGCTCCTGTGCTGGTGACAAGGTCCCAATCCGTACCCGCTGTACCAGTCAGTGCGGAGATGTCTACGTTATAAGTAGAACCAGCAGACCATGTTTGTGCGCCTGTGGTGAAGTTGCCCACGGATGAGCTACCAGAAGCACCGGGTGACATCGTGCCACTGATCGCCACAGTACCAGCAGCTTTGCCACTGCCCCCGAGAGTACCAGAAGCACCGACAGTCACCGCACTACCTGAAGCCAGACCATTGGCATTATCTATAAAAAGGGATCCACCGTTGACAGTAGTGGCGCCGGTGTAGGTATTCGCACCATTTAGTGTCAGGGTGCCGGATCCGGTTTTGGTGAGTCCGGTAGTAGATGTACCGTCTGATATCACTAATGACGCTGTAGGCGTAGTACCAAAGGTAGTGTTGCTGGTTTGATTGACGGTGAGTACAGCTGCCTGTGCACCACTATTGGTCACACCGCCGCCTGCGGTGGCAGCAGTCTGCGATAGCTGGCTGATAGTGACATTGCTGCCATATAGATCCAATGTGCCACCATATGTAGCCAGATCCCAAATAATGCCTGTAGTAGAAGGTATGCCACTATAGAAGTTTGGTGATCCTGATCCAGCTCTCAACACGCCGTTTGCCGAAGTAGCATTCATGTGTATATTACCTGTGAAACTATTAGCTGTAGATGTAGCGGGAGCTAACCATAGTGTTCCTTTACCCCCCGATCCTCCGCTGGACAGGCTGATATCACCCGTACCTGTGATCTGTCCGGTGAATTGTAAAGTATTGGTCGCTGCAGTGGCTGCTATCAGGCAGATATAGCCAGCACCCGTGTGCTGATCCAAAGTCACGGGTCCGGATATCACTGCGTTCGTTGTACCATTTGTAGATATTCCCAGTACGCCGGTATTAGTATTGGATATAGTAAGAGGGACTGATATAGTAGAGGTGCCCAAAAGGTCTAACTGGCCATAGTTCGGGCTTATTTGATTACCGGTCAGGGTCAGAGAGCCTCCGGTAGTAGAGGTAGCCTGGCTGACATTACTATTGAGGTACATGGTATAGTTACCCGGGTTTATACTCAGATTGACACTACTGCCGAGGGCGATACCGGCAGCTGAGGTAGCCGTCAGGTATCCATTGGCTCCGGGGGTGGCCAGAGTATAGCCTGTGACATTCACATTCACCGTGCTCGGTGTGATAGCTGCACCGCTGGCTCCTCCTATCGTGATAGTACCTGCAGTAGCTCCCAGATTTGCGATATTATTATCCACCCATGTGCCGCCTGTACCCGGATTTGTGGGTTGAACCCATGAGTTAGCTGCGCTCCAGGTGCCTGTACCACCTGCCGCAGTCAGACCGCCAGAGGAGGAAGGGCTACCTCCATTCCAATAGTAGGCAGTGACATAAGGGACCAATGACACCTGAGTTGGTGCGGAGCCCCAAGCTGAAGCTTTGCGCGAGAAAATTTTAAAATAGTACCTAGTCCCATCTGTCAATCCCGATATCGTAGTACTGGTGCCTGTGCCATAATATACTACATATTCTCCGGAGTTAGCTCCAGATCCTGCGGCGCCGTATGCACCTGCGGTATAGGCAGAACCGTTTCCGGAAGGCACGGTGGTGACAGACGAGGCACTGACTATGACCATGACATCATCAAAGCATCCTCCGTTTGTCCAATTTAAAACCGCCTGACCTGAGACACCGCCAGTCACCAGGGCAGTAGATACATCAGCTACCGTACATGCGCCGGTGACCGTGCCACTGCATGTCACAAATGCACCAGATACTCCAGGTGCGGAGATGGTGACATTTTCATTATTATAGTTAGAGGCCGACCTTCCTGCTATCAGGCGCACCCATACAGTCTGCGCACTGACAGCACCACCGGTATATGCGATAGTAGCTGTAGACCCGAAACCCGATGTCGCAGAGGTGGTGGAAACTTCATAGTCAGTAGCGCCTGTGATGGTCACGTTGCCGGTAGCAGTACTGAATCCGCTGCCTGATACGGTGAATGACTGAGCAGTCGATGGTCCAAGTCCCACTGCATAATTCAATCCGGTCAGCGTGCTGGTAGACGGGCCGATGATACTGCCTGTGAGAATTAAGTTGTCCAATCTCATAGTACCTCCGGAGGTACCCCCGGCCAAAGTAAACTTCCATGCTATAGTGCCAGTGAGGCTAGTGCCGCCAGTGGTGATAGCCGAAGAAAGACCGGATGTGCTTGGGGTACCTGTGAAACTGCCAGTCCGGTTTGTAACCACCTGTGTAATAGAGCCTGAGCCAGTAGTGCTCGATATACCGCAATCCAATGTCGTAGGCCCCGTGCTACTTATCCTGTAATCATATCCCACAGAAGATACTCCAATAGCATATCCTGCGGGTAGACTGAAAGTACCGGTGAAAGAGGCCGTCAATGCCGCTGTAGCGGTGGCACTCAGTGCCCCTGTTGGATTTCCCGCCAAGCTGCCCGAGGCGAGCGTCTGAGTCCAGACAGGGGTAGTTAAGTTAGAATTGAGAATCACAGAGCCGGTAGCATTAGTCCCACTGGTGTATGGCACCGCTACAGTAGCACTGCTACCAAAGTCTTCTTTATAAAGAGTCGTGACCTGAGCAGTACCGATGAATCCGGTCGTAGCAAATAACACAGAAAGAATAATAACAGGGAATATCTTTTTCATATCAAAGTATTATGCGTTTTAGTTGTCAGAAATCAGGTGTGGGTTGACCTAATTCCTGTGCAGCGAAAGTCCTTGAAAATGGTTACCACATAATTATTTTAATATTATCAAATCATGAAAGAACAAATGAGTCAATGGATTATGAATCCTTTTTCCACATTTTCCGACAGTTGTTAACGATTTCGCGCAGAGAGAACAAAATAAAAAAGGAGCCGTTCGTTTTTGACGGCTCCCTTTTTTGTAAACAAGAATTGACAGTATTATCTTATGATTACTTTGTTGACCACACTCCTATTGATGTCAGATACTCTGACCAGATAGAGACCGGCAGAAAGATTTTTGGCATCTATGCTCATCCGTTGAGAGTCCATTGCACTTTTCGAAATAAGCTGACCAGTCAGATCGTAGAGTTCCACTTGAAGAGATTCTGTCAAAGGCTGCTCTACGTGAATATTGATATTTGAATTGCTCGTGGTATAAATGTGAGCAAAAGCATCATTGGCATTCACATTATCGATGCCAGCGATAGGAGTCCCGGACAGATTCAGGTCATCCATACGATAGGTGCCAGATGGGGTAAAATGAATATCAGCGACCCACATCAGTTTAAGTGAGGACTGATTTGCAGCTCCAGCCGGAAGGGACACAGGGGTTGCTCCATTCTCTAAGGCCCAGGTACTATTGTTGGCATTCTCCGTATAAGCCAGGTTAGCCCAGGCTGATCCATTGGCACTCCAATACAGGGATATAGTGCTGCCCGAATCTGCAAAATGTTTTGAAAACCGTGCTCCCCAGCTCAGCGTAATGGTCGAGTAACCAACGGTAGAAATAGCTTCCGAAATAAGAGAGTCACTTCCTAGTCTGCCGGTAGTATCTTTGATTACGACGTTATTCCCGCCCGTAGAGCCGGTGTAGCCAGTGGAAGCATTGCCGCCGGTGGTATCTAGTACCCAAGAACCAGGGCTGGCATACCAGCCAGCAGGCAGCGTATGAGTAGCATCAAAATTTTGAGTATAGATCGTCGTTTGAGCCGAGATTTGGCCTGATCCCCCTATCATAGCGGCAGAGAGCAATAGAATGGTAAATATTTTTTTCATGATCTTAATTTTTTGATGAAATAATTTAGTTCAATTAGAAAACGTATTGGAAGCCCCCGCGAAACTGGTCATTGGTCCATTTGATGCCAGTGACTGGTTGCTTCAGGCGGTAGTCATAGTGCAGTTTTATAGTAAGACCTGTCTTGGGCACGATCAGATTGTACGCAAAAGTCATGGTGCGCTCCTGAAGATTTGATGCCAGATCAGAGGGATTGAATTCTGTATAACGCGCAGAGAATACCGACCATAGCTTCCTGTTAAAATAATTGGCCTGAAGCAAGAAACCGCCATTCTTAAAGTAATTGGTATTGTACGATTTTAATTGAGTATATAGTGGATTGACTACCTTGGTAGAGTAGTTAAATTGCTCAGGACGCATGTATGCCTGATCCATCTCAAACTGAGCCGAGAAGCCATGCCACATGAATGCTGCGTCTGCACCATATGATACTTTGACTCCATCGATGAGTTTTACATTCATCCAGTCATTATTATAGGTCTGGGGACCGTCACCATAAAACTGGCTTTTCTTATTATACCGAGCGTCTACTCCCACTCTGAAGAGTGGTCTTGGCAGATTGCGATAGTCTATTTCCTCATCGCGATAGTAAGCGTTTGATAGCTGAAGACGCGCTACGAATTCAGGCCAGCCGTTGGCATCGCCATCGCCGAGGAGAATCGCTTCGCCCATACCACTCACCACACCGGCAGTGATGTTAATACGCTGGTGCCAGAAGTCTTTAATCAGTAAGACACCTGCATCACGACGGGAAAAATAATCACCATCAGCTATGAGTGTACGCTGCAGAAATGGAGATGGAATTTTATCCATCATGGAACTTGGGGAGAAAGGCACCTTGAAATAACCCGCCTTGACGTTTACGATAGGGTTGATATATTCTATATTTGCTTCCGTCAGCGGAGCACTCTTTATATCCTTGATACCATTTATAGCGAGCGCTACCACATCCACAAAATTTACCTCCAGCTCGTATTTGAATATACCGTGAGTAGTACCTTTCAGATTTAAACGGGCATCATCCATTTCAAAAGTGCTCTTGTGGAGATCCGGATTGGTCCCGGCAGGCGGGATCGGCTGTCTGAATTGATAGAAGCCTATGACATAACCTCCAATCTCCAGTGAACTATTCCCATTGGTAAATGAATGCTGTGCGAAGGAAACAGACGGAATCAAAATAGCTAAGAAAAGAAAGGCAAGTGTATATATTTTTCTCACGGATTATTGGATTTTAAATTTGAAAAGAGTGGCCATGTCGTCACTGACGATGATTAGATTTCCCGCAGTATCAAAAGAGATACCCTCCGGATTGATCACAGGTATCTTCCAACTGTCGGCGATCGTGTAGTCATTCGGATTTACCTTGTAGACAGTCTCATCTTCATCCGATAGTAACCAAAGGAAATTGTCATGATAAGTGATAGAGGACAATTCCCTTATGCCTTTTATCTTAGTTTGGGCTATTACCTGCCCTTGTTCATTCATCTCTATGATGATGGCTGGTTTCTCTATGACACTGACAAATTTCTTCATCGAAGGGATGTATGTGAGGCCCTCGAAGCCTTTATTGCGCGCACCGCTGTAAGGAATAAAGACGCTTTTCCTGATATCGAATGTTTTTTCATCTATCACATCCATCCTGCGCATGCTCTCATCTATGGCATAAATCATGTTGTCTTTGACACAGACGGCTTCATAGTCACTACCATCTTGCTTCGTGTGGCGTATTACTTTACCCACGCTATCGATTTCTGCGAGCACTCCCCTATTGCCGACTATATAAAAATGGGTAGGATCGGCAGTAGTGAGGCAAATGTCGGATGGTTCGAGCACATTGATATCATGATGGAAGTATGGTTTGAGGTGCTTGGTTTTGGGAAACAACTGATCACCCTTCTTAAAACTGCACAGTGGGATGATCAATAACAAAAATATAAGTTTTCTCATGTTTTAATTTTAAGTGAGTTTTGATGATTAAGGATGCGCGTTGGCCGCGTTTGGAGATGGGGTGGTGTAGGTATTCCAGCTACCACTGCCGTCAGGATATACGCCTAAGCTGCTGCCTGATACCGCTATAGAGTCGTAGGCAATGCCTGTCAGTCTGGTGAGAATCTGAGTAGTGGGTGCATAGTCATAAAGACCGATGAAACCACCATGCTTGCTGATATGCGGTACGTGAATGTGCTGAGGGGTTACCTTATCAGAATCATCTGCGAAAATGACGAGCCAACTTTTAGCCGGGATAGTAAAGCCGGTAAGTCTGGTCATACCGCTGATCGTCGTGATAGTGCTGTCATTAGAATAATAGATATAGTTCGAATCAAGATTGACGGCGCTTGTGCTCCTGTTATAAAGTTCTACCCAGTGGTCAGAGGCAGGATTGAGTTCATCCACCAGATAATTGGATCCGCGCGCGCAGAATTCATTAATGCATAGCGCACCCACTGTGTCGCCAGTACTGGCCTGATGTGTGAGGAAATAGTTTATGTTAGCTGTTCGCTCCTTGACACATCCATGGATGACTGCCAGCACAAGAACAAACAAGATAAGGGTATAAGTCTTTTTCATGAATGAATTTTATTTTATAAACTGTTAAAAATCGAAGCGTTAGACCTTCTTTTCGATGCGCAAATGTGTCACGCGTGATCGGCAAATAGATTATGGAATAGTTATGTAATTATTAATTAACAAATAATATATATGCATAAATATCTATACATTAAAATAATCAGTTGCCCCTTTATTTGACGATTGCTATTTTTTTACACAAGATACCACGATCCGCAGACACCCTGATGACATAACAGCCCGGAGCAAATGAAGCATCAGAAATACTTAAATCAAGTTGAGATCCTATCACTGATTGCGCCTTATACACTTGCTGGCCGGTCACGTTGTATATCTCTACAGTCATACCCATCTCATAGCGAGTAGAGCAAAAAAGGTGTATATATCCAGCCGCGTCGTAGGCGGTGCAGCTTTCTACCCACTCAGATTCAGCTACGCCGGTAGGTTGAGTCACGGCAATGCAGTTTGAATCCCTGCATGCGTGTGCGTCTGTGACAGTCACGCAATACACGGCAGCCGGTAGAGTAGATAGATCCTGGGTCATACTGCCGTCTGACCAGAGATAGCTATAAGCAGATGTGCCCCCTGCTACGGCCAGATTTACACTACCATCATTGCCTCCATGCGTTGAGACATCAGTATGTGTCAATATGAGTGAAAGTGAATCAGGCTGCGTGATAGAGAAAACGGCGGTATCAACACATCCATTATGATCAGTGACGGTCAAAGTATGATGTCCGGCGGATAGATTGGTGATATGGGCCGTAGTACCCACGCTACCGCTCCATACATAGCTATACCCCTGGGTACCTCCTGATACCTGAGCCAGCGCGGATCCATTGGCAAAGCCATAACATGAAGCCCCTGTATCTGAAAGTATGATAGCCAGGGCCGCCGGCTGTGTAAGAGATATCGGACGCACCAGCGTGCAACCCGCGTGGTCAGAAACGGTGACTGTGAAGCTACCGGATGCTAGATTAGATATGCTAGCCGTAGTGTCACTATTACTCCAGTGGTAATGATATGTCGGAGTTCCTCCTGTGACACTGAGGTAGATGGAGCCGTTTGACAGTCCGAAGCAAGTAGGATTGCGAACAGAATCCAAAAGCGTGAGGCTACCTGACTGAGATACTATGGCCGAATCGGTTTTGGTACATCCCAGGCTATCTGTGACAGTAACATGATAGGTGCCGGCTGTCAATCCACTTATATTTTGAGCATGGGTGCTATTGCTCCATATATAGGTATAGCTACCCGTGCCGCCTGTGACGCCAATGGTGATAGCACCGGTACTGCCTCCCGTACAGGGCAGGTTAGCAATACTGTCTACCGTGATTGCAATAGCTGCGGGTTGCGTCAGGGTGGTAGTAGTGGAAGAGGTGCATCCATTATGATCAGTGACTGTGATCGTATATGCACCTGGAGCGAGTCCGATCCGGTGACCTGAGGTGTCCCCGGTCACCCAGTGATATGCGAGCGGGGCTGTACCGCCCGATGACAGAAGTGTGATAGTACCATTATTGCTTCCGTAGCATGTGATGTTTGTTTTTGATGAGACACTGATCGCCACTGCGGCAGGCTGCCGCAGCGTATCTGAGACAGAGGAGGTGCATCCGAAAAAGTCTGTCACGGTCACAGCATATACACCCGGTGCTAGATTTGACCGGCTCGGTGATGTCGGTCCGTCCGCCCAGTGGTAGGCGATCGGAGTCACTCCCCCCGTCACAGCGACATTTATACTACCATTAGTACTACCGAAGCAGAGGGGATTGGCTGAAGCAGAAATACTCGCTAAAGGGGGTGTGGGAGCTACGGTACCCGGAGCGAAAGCGATGCCTCGTGTGACCGTATTAGCAGCAGTGATCACTATTTGATTGACACTGGCGTTAGTGATGGTCTGATTATATCCTGAGCTATCAAAGAAAGTGTACACTCCGGTGCTGGCGGTAAGATATAGCCTGCTGCCAGAGCATATATTATAACCCGTCAAGCCTCTGAATGCATTGGTACTGGGTACATTTCCATTTGGCACCCATGAGCCCCCGACCAAAGAGAACTTATAGATACCTCCGGTAGGAGAGGTCGTATTGTCATCCGCTACATACATGACATCCACACCCGGCACCGATGGGCTCTCGTCGAGCAGGATAAAGGCATATGGTGATTGAAGCGGATTGGTGGAAGGAAGACCTGGCAGTAGGGTCGCAGTCTGTCCGGCAGTAGTAGGCAGTCCTGTACTATCGGTGTAAATGCCTGTACCACCGCTATTGGTGCTGAAATAAAGCTGTCCGTTAAAGATATTTACAAACCGGGAATTGGTGATAGTGGTACTGGTCTGCACACCTGCAGAAGTAAAAGAGCCAAATGGAACATACCATGTACCCCCGGTAGCACTGCCACTGCCGGCTGTCCAAAATTGATTTCCATCATTGGTCACCGCGCACCGCATATTTCCGGTCACATAAGCACTACCTGCCAGATAGCCCGTAGAGGTATTAAATACACCGTTTGTACCGACACGAGCGATCGTTCTATTGGTGATACCGGAAGCTACGCCTGCATAGCCGACTGTCGTGTCATATCCGGCCAGAGCGAGGTATTGTCCATTGGCAGAGAGGGTCAAGGCTCCTTCGGAAGTAGCTATGCCACTAAGTGTAAGTGCGTGATTACTGCCATTGAGCATGGTTGGGGCAGGTATGGATTGAACCAGCGTACCGGATGGAGTATATTCATCGAGAAATACGGCCGTAGAGGCGTTTGTCAAGGTGGATGAGCCATCCCCTACTCTTACCACCACGATGTTTCCAGGAGTGAATGTAGACGCTGAAAGCAAAAAACAGTGGGTGAAGAGAACGAACGCTAGTAAAACTTTCTGCATATATTAATTTTGCGCAAATATGTAAATGAAATGTTAAGCGATATGCAATGAATAATTAAGTTTATGTTATCATGCATTCATTAATACTTGATTTTCAAAATATGCCAAATTCATATATAAAATTTACACAAGCGAAAACCCTTTCTATTGCATTAGCCAATTGGAACTAAACTATGCCACAGCGTTTAGCAGCAAATTGTCGGGTCGGTGCCCTCCTATCGCTCTGTATGGTGATATGGGAAGAGTGGTAAATCCAAAAGACTAAAAAGGAATGATTTTATGCTATTCAACCGCTGTCCCGATTTAACAGCGGAAGATGTCACCCACTTTATCGCTATATTTTTTACTTTCACGCATGTTTGCTTACTCAAGCCGGGGTGACCGGTAACAGAAAAAGTAATACAAACTGTTGGTTAAAAAAAATTCGATTCCGTTGCGTGAAATACCGAAGGCATTAAAAAAAATTCGACGCCTTTTGGTTTAGCCTGTCGATATGAAGAATAGTTATCTCCTGATCAATCCCGAGGCGCTGGCCTTTCAGACCTATTATGATATATTCCGAGTGGTGCACCATACTAAGGTCGACAATAAAGTCGGATTCAACCTCGACTCCCTCATCATCTCCAATACAAAAGCTGTCTATGATGGCAAGGATGCACGCACCATAGAGACGATACGTGCGCTCGATGGTACGAGGATCAAACAGGAGATAGACAAGCTAGATAAAGTCTATGCCAAACAGAAATCCGGCACGCCCCATGATGTCTATATGGAGCGCGCAGTGCCGAGGGTGTTTCACGAGATGTTTTCAAACCTGGTCACTCACGGCTCAGGTCTGAAGATCTACAACCGCATCAAGAACCCCGATACCGGCAACTACCGCATAGCCCCCTGCGCTCTTTCGAATAGCAAAGTGATACTATCTTTCAGCGTCCATAAATCTGATGATGGCCGGCTCACCGCTATACCGATGGTGGAGATCAATGGCGAGAAGACGCATCTCTCAGGCTATCGCGTGTTTGCATTCCTGATAGAGAAGGACAGCGTGTACTACATGCTCTCGATGCGTGACAGCCACACACTAGACTGGCTGCGCAAAATCAAACCCGAGCAATACAGCGACAATGCGGAGCTATTCGCAGAGAAGGTAATCTCTATCCTCGAGCGCGAACATGATGTGGCCAAGGATGATGTCTTTGCGGTCAATGTGATCGATACCGAGCCTCAGCATGCGGTGTACCTGAGTGAGATCAGCGATAGCTTCCTGATGCTGACACCGAGGTGGGACTATGAGGGCTTTGTGATAGAGGGTACAGATGGTGATGAGGTGGAGGAGCTGCGCAATGGCGAGATATACAAAGTCAAAAGACATAAAGACCCTGAGCATGCATTTGTAGAAAGGCTTCGCGCGTTGCATCCGAATTTTGAGAAGCAGCGCAATGGTCAGTTTTACCTGAGCTTTGATGATGCGAAGAAGAAGCATTGGTTCCTCAATGTATACCAGTCCCTGCTGGCGGATAATGTGCAGGTGGTGGGCATGGATATGTTGCGCCACTTCCGATACTCGCCGCACTCTATCGATACGCAGATGGCCATAGGCCGCACCATAGACAGCAATCTTCACCTGAATATCAAAGTGAGCTTCG
>Ga0214192_1001357_pt1 | contig 13804 bp, 4 predicted proteins | sample TroBogEpilimnion_44_FD_153030 | JGI IMG/M metagenome (GOLD analysis project Ga0214192, IMG submission 153030) | Freshwater microbial communities from Trout Bog Lake, WI - 29JUL2008 epilimnion | ecosystem: Environmental > Aquatic > Freshwater > Lake > Epilimnion/Euphotic zone | place: Trout Bog... | reverse complement strand
TACATTAGTTGCTGTACCAGTTACGTTAAAACTGTATTGGTAATAAATGAAGTTATTTACTTCCTTCATCATGAATTGCTTATTAGCAGTCATTAAGAATTTAGTATTAGGATTTAAATAACCGTCTTCAACTTGTTGACAAGCATAACGAATACTTGCCCATGGTTTATCAACTGTAGTACCTTGACCATTACCTGTTGCGTCTACACCGTTTGTTGCAACAAAAACTAAGTTTTGAATTTGTCCATAATATTGCCATGAAGGGCTAGTTCCGTTTACACGTAAAACTTGTCCGTCTGTACCGATTGGTAAACGGGTTGGGCCATTGGCTCCGTAATAGAACATGTCACCTTGTGTAGTAAGAACAGCTTGTTCTGTACCAGATGCCATTAAGTTCCAATATGTACCAGTTGTGTCGTTATCTGGGCGATTACCTGTGGCACCAACGTGTGCTAATGTACAAATATAAGTACTTACACCCCATAACACAGTATCACCAAGTACATAAGATGTGCCTGATGCCCATGTTACTGAGATACCAGTCCAACTAACACCACCTGCTTGGATAACACCGCCTGTTACAGTATTAACTGTAATAATTAAATCGTTAGCTGGGCTAACACCACCTAATGCTGTGCCAAGAACTTTAATAGTATTTGATGCGGCATAACCAGTACCGCCACCTGTTACGGTAACAGTATATGTTGTATTTTTTGCTAAAACAGTAAAGGTTGCACCTGTACCTGTACCAATAATATTAGTTGTTGCAGGACTTGTGTATGTATTATAACTAGGATTCCATTTAACACCAGAATTTAACTGTGCCCAATATGTTGAGAATGGAGGTTTAGGATTAGTTGTACCAACTGAAGATCCGCTAGCTGTTGTTAATGTAACAGGAGCTCCGCCAACTGTTGTACTTACAGTAAATGTTAATCCGCCTGTTGGGATAGTTAACACATAGTACTGTTGTGTTGTTGATAGTCCACCTAGTGCTGTTCCAAACGTAATTGGTAATCCAGTCACTAAGTTTAGTGTTGATGAAACAGTAATTAAATTGTTTACACCAGTAATTGTTTGATTAACAATAGCTGTTCCGCTATAATTTGTTTGCCATGTTGTACCGCTACCACCAGTAATCCAATATGTATTAGCTGTTAAACCGCCGCCGCTTAAGAACATACCGATAGCTACTGTACCAGTTACTGTTCCGCCAATAGTTAATACACCAATGTTGCTAATAGTTGTATTAGCCATTGTTGCTGTAGAGTTAGTAGTTGCTGTTGCTGTAACAGTTTGAACAGCATTATCTGCCACTGCTAGATATGTATATCCGTCAACACTAACAACATCACCAATTCTATAACCAGTTTGTCCTGATTGTAATCCAGTTGGACTTGCTGACCATGCACCGGCATAAGTTAATCCAGTAGTAAATGGTTGCCAGTAACTTGTTGCTGTACTAGGATTTTGTCCAGAATTGTTTTGTAGCGCAACGTATGTGTAACCACCGTAGCTTACTACGTCACCTTGTACGTAACTGGTTGCATTTGCCCATGAGTTTTGATATTCAAAACCGCCAACAAATAAACTAAAGTTTGCTGAGGCAAATGATGCGCTTGATGTATGAGCAGTTGTACAAATCCAAAGACTTGCACCATAAGTTACAATATCATTTACACGATATCGAACACTTGAACCACTCCATGTTCCTTGATAGTATACACCTGCATTAAATGTACTCCATGAGCTTTGATTAGCTTCTAACCCTAATGTTAGTGTGTTAGCAGATACGTGTGGAGTATTACACACATAAGTATAGCCACCATAACTAACTAAATCATTTAATTTGTAACGAGTGTTAATAGTCCAAGCGCCAATCCAGTTAATGTTGCTTGAGTATGCTACCCAGTATTCAATAGCAAATGTTAAACCTACAGCAGTACCAGCAGTTGTTGTGATAGCTGGACCGCCTTGAGTTGCGCTTAAAGTAAATCCTGTGCTTAACCCGTTAGTAGCAATAATATAATATGTACCGTTAGCTACTACTCCAGAACCTGTGTTTGTACCAGAAATTACAACTGCCATTCCAACGTTTAATGTAGTTGATGAACAGGTAAATGTTCCATTAGCACCAATTGCAGGACTGCTAATTGCATTATTCTGACTGTTTTCTAAACCTAACTGGCTTGCACCTGCGACTGTACCGAATACAGTTGCAGTTAATGTTTGAGCTAATGCATAACTTACAGTTGTAGTTGTACATGCTGTAACTGTGAATGTTCCGTTGAATGCTGTTTGTGCTGAAAATCCAGCAACTGTAATACTTGCACCAACTAGGTAAGGTTGAACAACTTGTTGAGCAAATGTAATAGTTGCTGTTGAGCCGTTAGCAGTTGCGGCAGATGCAGTTAGAGTAGCTGTGGCGCTAGTACTAGTATGTGCTGTTTCGCACTGATAGATAATACCACCATATAAGGCTAAATCGCCAATGTTATATGCTGTAGCATTTAACCATGTACCTCTCCATTGTGATCCGTCTGCAATTAAATTCCATAAAGTTGGATTAGCAGTTAAATCAGTTGAAAAAGAAGAAGATGCTGAATTAGAAATTACGCAAATATATGTTTTTCCGCCAACTGTTACTATATCGTCGACTACATATGATCCGCCTGCTGTCCAAACACCTTGGTATACGGGTTTAATTCTACCTAATTTATATTGCGCCATGTTATTTTATTCCTCTTGATAATATTTATCAATTTCAGTTTTTACAATTTTTAGTTTGCATTATTTCTATGGAAACCGCCTCTTGCGAAGAAACTCATCGCTGCCATGTTTCCATCTACCCCAATATTAACAAATCCTGCGTTTAATACTTGTCCAAAGTAAATCTTTGATGTCATTTTTACGTTAGATCCTGTAGTTCCATTTGGAATTGTTGATTTAATAAAGTTAGGAGCACCTACTACCACTGTACCAGCTGTTAATTGTCCGGTAAATGTATTAGCACCACCTTGACTTAAACGACTAGTTAGATAAGTTTTGATTGATTTTTGTGTAGGAATTACAGTATCACTATTAGCACTAAATGTACTATCTGTACTAAACTGTGTAATTACAACACTTGATCCACCAACTGAAATACCACCTAAACTCAAGCTGTTTAATCCAGTTAATCCAAATTGTGATGCACTTAAAGTAACAATACCAGTTGCTTGTTGAACACCAAATAAGTTACCAACTTTAAAGTTACCATCTTGGTCAGTACTTGTGTAGAATACACGACCATAGTTAGCTTCAACTGTTTGATTATTAGGATATGCTAATGCATCACTGGTATATGGATATTGTGAATTTACAAAATCTCCCGATCCAATGTACAAGAAATCATGGTTAGTTAAACGTGCTTGACTGTATTTTGTACGAATACTAATTAATGTACCATTAGCTGTTGCATTAGCAGTTGTAATTGCAGGGCTTACTGATACGTTAGCTTCTAAATTAGGAACAGATGTTCCGTATACTGCGTATGCACTTGTAACTTTATAAATTTGACTTACGCCAGTAATAGTCAAGTTATCACCCGGGCTTGGTAAACGTGTTAAATTATTTAAAATAACTTGCAAGCCTGTTTGATATTGATCAGCAAATCCAGCTCCAGTTACAAGAACTACAGTTGAATTGCTGTTATAACCAGAACCCTTATTATAGAATGATGGGCTACTTAATACTCCGTTTGCTAATCGAATAAGAACTTGTACGTTAGTAGTAACGTTTGGATCAGTTACAGTAAGTTGAGGAGCAGAATTAACATAAGTTGCCGCACCTGTTACATAACCAGATCCTGGTTCCCATTCATTAATACCGCTAATAATACCAGATGCTACACTAGCACGACCTTTAGTCTTAGTTCCTGAGCTAATTACACTTCCAGCATTTTGTCCGTTTAATGTAGAAATTACACCGTAGTAGTTTGTTGAGTTAAACCCAAATGCAGTGGCATTGCTGTAAGGCTGACTTGCAACTGTTTGATAATTCCATTGTAAACAATCTTCACTGGTATATGCTGTAGACGATCCTGAAGCTAATGCAGTCCATACACCTTGACCATAAACAACTACGTTTGCTGGTATAGAAATATTACTACTATACCAAGTTGAACCATTTTGAGTATATGCTGGAGTATTATTTGTACTAGATACAGCAACAAAAGTACCGTTACCGTATGCAACACTCGACCAAGTAGTGCTTGCTGGTAGCGTACTTGCATACCATGTAATGCCATCCATACTATAAGCGGCCGCTGTTGATGCAGAAGTTCCTGCGATTGCAACAAACATATTATTTCCGTAAGCAATACTTGACCATGTACTAGATGTTGGTAATCCAGGACGTAAACCTGTAACAGTTCCTAGCACATTAACTGTGTATGTTCCTGTTAATGCAAATGTTACTTGTGTTGTTGAGCAACTTGCAACTGTAAATGTTCCGTTTACATTGTTTGTTGGGCTAGTAGTTTGTAGTGGACTAAATCCTGTTAAGGTAATTGTTGATCCAACTTGATAAGGAGCAATTGATTGACTAGCAAATGTTAAAGTTGCTGTTCCTGCGCTAACTGTAAAAGCTGTAGCAGTTAATGTTGAACTTGTTTGCGGAGTTGACCATGTAACTCCGTAGTTTGTACTATATGCGCCTGTACTAGTTCCTGTTGCAAACGCCACAAATGTTCCGTTACCATAAGCAATGTTTGTCCAGTTTGCAGTAGATGGTAGTGTATAACTTCTCCATCCTAATCCGTTTGCTTTACTAACTGCAACTACGTTACTTCCGCTAACTGCACCGCCGGCAATTGCAACCCAATAATTATTACCATAAGCAATGCTTGTCCATTGTTGTGACGAAGGTAGTGTTATACTAGACCATGTTTGTCCATCATTAGATACAGCGGCAGTTTGTCCACTACTTGGTAATGCCATCCATGTGTTATTACCGTATGCCATCGAATTCCAATTAATTCCGCTGGTTAAAGTTACTGCACTTGTGTATGTAGCTTGTGCAAATACAGGAGAACTCCAAGATAATCTTGGTTCAATAAAATACAAACTAGAATTATCTAGTACTGATTGAATTGGTGTCCCTGGATTGATATGATCCCACCCAACTGCGGCAACGTTCATAGATCCAGTTTTAGTTATTAGTGCAAAAGGCGATGCACTAGTTGAAGTTCCAGATACTGTACCAGTTGCAGTTGATACTGCAAATGTACTTCCTGTTGGAGACGGTATTGATTGAACATAATATGTTGTACCAATAGTTACATTACCAAACAAACTAGTTGAGAATGTAGCAGTCATACTACCTGACGCACTTAAGGTTAAAGTTTTAACAGCGTTAGTACTTGTTCCTACCATAGAACCAGTTGTACCCGATAGGGCAAATGATGTTGGGCAAGTTCTAGCAGTCATTGTTCCAGCTCCGCCAGCCATTGTTACTGCACCGCCGCCTGGAGTTTGACTAATTGTAAATGTTGTACTGTTGTTAATCGCAAGAATGTAGTAAACAGTTCCTGAAATAATGTTAGTTTCCCAACTTGTTCCAACAAAGTTAATTGGTTGATTAGCAACAAATCCTGTTGTTGAAGATACTGTTAACAAGTTAGTACCGTTGGCAGTAGCTGTCATTGGCACTGTAATTAAAGAACTTGCAATAGTAAATTGTGTACTATTAACAATACTGCTAATATAGTATTTTGTACTGTCAGTAACATTATCATAAACTGTGTTAGTAAACACAATTGGATTTAATGGAACCAATGAGCCAGTTGAGCTACATGTTAAAGTATTTGTACCAGCGGTAGTTGCGGTTACGGTTACAGTTACTAGTGTTGTTGAAATAGTAAAATCGCCAGCATCAATAATATCATTAATGTAATATACTGTACTATCAGTAACACCACCTAAAGCAGTTCCTGTAAACTGTATTGGATAATTAACAACCATATTAGTCGTTGTAGCTTGCAAATAATTGTTGTTTGCAATATAATTTAATACCATAGTTCCAGATGCTGTATTCAACGCATAAGTTGTTCCAGCATAGTTAGCACTAATCTGGAATGTTGTCGAACTTAAAATTGCACTAACATAATATACATATCCAGTAACTACATCACTAAACAATGAGCCTGCACCTGCAGAGAATGTAACACCCATATTAAGAGTTAATCCTGCTGTACTTGAGCATACAAAATAGTTGCTAGTCCCACCAACTGCTGAAGTTACAGTAGTTTGTGCAAGGTTAGTAGACGTTACAGAAGTAGTAAAATAAGTTGGAATAAATTGTACTGGTTGATTTAAGTATAGGGTACTTGTATTTGCAGTGTTTAAAGTAAACAATCCACTACCACTATTAGTGCTAGTAATTTGTAAACTAGTAAATGATTCTTTTAGTACCCAAGCAAATTTTGGAGTAGCACCAGTAGTACGACTATCAAAATAGCTGATGTATCCGTATTGACCTGCACCTGTTCCGCTATTAATAAACACACGCAATCCTGTATAGTTAGCGTTAGTATTTGTATCTGAGGTTGATAATTGTATATATTGATTGGTTCCGCCCTGAGCACTATTACTTGCTGTCAAGTATCCGGCGCCACCAGTTATACCATTACCGTCAGTAACAACATAAGTTTGGAATGTACTTGCACTTCTAAGTTCATCACCAATTGTAACTACGCCGGTACCTGAACCAGTAATGTTATAATTTGCATAAGCTGTATACTTAGATGTTGAAGCAACTTCTAAATAAAAGTTTGGTTTGTAAGTACTTCTAGATAATTCAAGTTGGCTACCGTAGAAATATGTGTACTGTCCAGCAGTGCCACTATATCCACGTGGATACAATCTAAATTGTAATTGAGTGTTTAATCCAGTTGTGTCATTAATAGTCATCCACAATCTATACCAACCAACAGTACTACCTGTAGTAGAAATTGCTTGATTAATTGCACCATATTGTGTTGGTAATAGTCCTCCGTTAGCATTGCTTGGAGTTACTGTTCCTGTAATAAAGTTATAATTAATACTGCTAGTTGCTGTACTAGATCCAGAAAATATACCGTATAAATCTATACTAGTTGCTGTACCTTGTTTTACATAAACGCTTACTGTATAGTTTAATGCACTATTAACTGGAACAGTTCCTGTTGCTGTTACGTTTAAAATAGCACTACCTGTCAATCCAGTTACGGTAATGATACAATCATTAACGCTGTTAACACCACCTAAACTTCCACCAGCAATAAACAACTGGTTACCAGTAACATATCCGCTTCCGCCAGCATACACAGTAACTAGATAAGCTGTACTAGTTACAGTAATGTTAAATGCCGCACCTGTTCCAGAACCACTAACGTTAACTGCACTCACGTTTGTATAAGTTGTTCCGGCTGCTGGAACTGCTACGTTTTGATAAACATAACTTCCGTCAGGACCAGAAGTTAAACCTTGTAAAGTCCATGCTTCTACGTTACCGGTTAGTGCTGTTGTATTTTTAGCAAAAGTTACGTTACCGTCAGACACCCAACTTGCACCTAAGAAGTTGTTGCTGTAATTTAACATGTTAGTTGTTGGTAAATTATATGACGAACCGCCATTTGAATAACTTAGTCTTAGTAACTGTGCCGCACTACCGTAAGAGCTTTGCACAGTTGCTTGAACTTGTGAGCTTTGATTAAAAATATTTCCAGTAGCAGGAGTTTCCGTTACATCATAACCTTCTGCAATAACACCGTATACACCATAAGATGAATTACCATTTGTTGCTCGAATGCGTCCACCACCTTCTGCAAAATATCCAGCATAACCATAATATGAGAATACTGATACGGCTTCAGTTAAAGATCCAGGACCTGTACACCAAATACCAATACCATCATTAACAATGTGAGTAAAATCGTTACAAACAATAGATTTATTTCCACCATTGTGTAAATTTCCATCAATTTTAAGAGCAGTACATCCGTTACCAAAAGCAGTAACGTTTTGTACATAAGGACTGCGACGGAAAATCCAAGCAGTAGTATCGTTTGGTCCTGTACCAGGATCTAAACAAGCATAGCTTCCACCTGTTGGACGTTGAATTAAGTAAGTATCAATACCGCCTAATGTTCCTAATAACCCAACAAGCGTCATGTTACGTAAACCTGTTCCATTACGTAAACGGAACATATCTTTTAGACAATCTCCAGCATATACAGTCATACTGCCGTTTGTATAAGTGCTTAGTTGAACTAATGTTGAACCAGTATTGCCAACTGCTGTTATTGGACCTGTTGCACCACCGCCTGATATTGTTGTAACTGTAATATTAACATCATTAACTGATAAATTAACAGTTCCTGTGCCAGTTGCGGCTACAGCTGACGCTGTAAATGATGTTCCAACAAGATTAGATGCCGCTCCACATAATGTAAAGTTAGTTGTTCCCACACTGGCAATAGTATAAACAGTTCCTTGCACCATTGCTGTTGCGGCAATTGTTGGTGCGCCAACGGCAGCACCAGTAATTCTTAATCTGTCTCCAATAGCATATCCGGTTCCAGCATAACTAACCACTACAGAATATCCGCCTGCACTTGTAGGACTAATATTAAATGTTGCTGTTGATCCAGAACTTGCAATATTAACTGCTGATAGGTAAGTGTAAGTACCTGTAGTGCTAGTAATACCAAATTGATTTGTTGTAGTATTAATTGTTGAACCAACAATATAGTATTTTTGTCCTGTAGTTATTCCGCCAAATCCTGCGTAAGTTGTTCCTATTACGTTTAAAATATTTGATGCGGCAAACATAACTGGCATTTGATCAGCCATTGAAGTTACATTGCCAACTGTAAACAAGTTTGTAACTGAACTACTAGCTGTGGCAGTTGTATTGATACTAATTGCAGGTTCTACTATTACTCCACGTAATTCATCACCAAAAATTGCAGTATTTTCTGGAACTGAAATTGGAAGAGTTTCTGGGTAAGTTCCTGTTTTAACAAAAATTGTAATACTTATACCAGTATTAGGTGGAGGTAAATTAGCAGTGCTTTGATTAGACAATGCACTAGTAACGTATCCCATTAATGTAGCGGCAGTGCCTGCGCCGGATATACCAGTAACTGCGTTAATTTCAGCTGTGGCTAAACCAGTTGTTTGATATAAAACTGGTGTTATTCCGTTAGTTACTTGATAACTAGTTGCCGGTGCTGTTTGACCAATTGCATTACTTATTAATCCAGTCAAATATGTTAGCATTGGTAGATAGTAAGGAACGTCTGCCGCTACTGCTGTACTATAAAAAATAGTTTGTTGATTATAAGCAAAGAAACTTAGTGCGGCTGCTACGGTTTGACTGTTGCCTCCGCGGCCAATATCATACGCTAGTGCATCAATAATGTATCCTGCATCACGAGATGCTTTAGTACTATTAAAAGCATATGAACTTGTGTATGGAGAAATATTATTTGTAATTTGATAGTTAGCCCATTGAATCATTTCAGCTAACATCCATGCTTTATTAGCAACTAATAATGCTACAGTATTTGGAAATTGTGTTCCGCTAGCAATTAAATTACAAGCATACGCTATTGATTTAAATGGCTGATCCCATGTTGTTCCATACGTTGGGAGATTTTGTCCGGTTGATGAGCATACATAGTATACGTTTGGTACTGAATTTATTTTAGTCCATGTTGGTACAGCACTAGTGTCTCTTAAAACCAATGCGTTAGAAGTTCCAATTGGTAACGCTGTATAACTAGATGTAGAAGAATTATAATACTCCATATCACCTAGTGTGTTCATTGCATTTTTTCTAGCATGAGGAACATAAAATACCCAATAGGTATTACTAGTATCTGTATCTGGTCTGTTATTACCTTGTGCTCCGCCTGACGCTGAATAAGAAGCAGTATGACTTTGGATACAAACATAAGTACCATTTTGCCATACAGCAATATCGCCTACAGTATAGAACGTTCCATTTGTCCAAGTTTTAGTCCAGTAGGTTCCTGGTATTAATAAATTCCAATAAGATGGGTTAACACCAACAAACGTTACTGGTTGACTTTGAGTTAACGTTGCAGTAGAATCTGGGCCAGCACTTAATGTTGCTGTATTAAGGGTACCTGTAGTAGCAGTAGTACCGGATGTTTGACTAGCACTAACAGTCCAAGAAGTGCCTCCGCCACTAACAATAAAAACACCTGCGGCAATGTTGCCGCCTGACAACTGCATACCTACTGCAATCGTACCAGTTACTCCGCTTACGGTTAATGTAGTACCAGTAGTTGCAAAAGTTCCAGTAAATGTTGCAGTAGATGTGTTTGTAGTTACTACTGTTTGTCCTTGTGTAAATCCTACACCAGTAATATACATGCCTGGAACAACACCTGTAACGGTATTAACATTAACAAGTGTGCCTGAACTACCATAAGTGTTATAATTAGTTGCTACTGCAAAAGATGCAGGATCTTGTGCAGAATTATTTGCAGTAACCGAATACAATCTACCATGACGATGGACTATATCACCAACAACATAAGTTGTTAAACTTGACCATTCACCTAAAAATGCAAACCCTTGTGTAAATAATGACCAACTAGCAGGAGTAGTGCTTGGAGTATTTCCAGTGTTATTAACGGTCTTACTGATGTAAGTGTAACCACCGTACTCAATAGTATCACCTAATTGATAAGTTGATCCAGCACTCCATGGATTTGAAGGAGCATATTCTAAACCTGGCAACCATAATGACCAATTTGCAGGAGTAAATGATGCATCGGTATTATAAGTAGTACATTGATATATGTTTGCACCTTCTTTTACCAAGTCATTAATTTTATATCTAGTTCCACCTACCCATGCTCCGGTATAATTGATGTTACTATAAAATGTTTTCCATGCGCTTTGGTTAGCTTCTAGCCCTAATGCGTTAGTAGCCGCACTAGTATGGTTAGAAATACATTGATATATGATACCGCCATACTTAACAACATCGCCTAATCCGTATACTGTATTTGGAGCCCAAGTAATATGCCAGTTAGTAAACTGAGTGTATTCAGTCCAGTAGCTTGATTGACTAGCAAAAGCAGAAGATGTATGCTGTGTATTACAATAGTAAAGTTGTCCACCAAAGATTGCAATATTTCCTAAACTGTATGCAGTACCAGAATTCCATGCTCCAGTAAATGTTTTACCATCAATAATTAAATTCCATAATGGGGTACTTGCACCTGATTGAGTAACATAGTATAAGTCGTTATAAAAACTAGATGAATTACTAGTGTTAGCAATTAAGCAGACATAAGTTTTACCTTGATAGCTTACAATCGCATCTTTGATGTAGGTAGTATTAGGTTGCCACGGACCTTGCCATGTAAAACGTAATCTACCAATTTTAAATTCTGCTGCCATGTTATATTTTTCCTATTAAGTTGCTGACACTGTCTGCAACGCACTGTATACGTACGGTTGATTTATTTGAACTACAAGATTTCCTTGACTATCAAGGAAATAATAGCAATTTTTGCTATCCCATCGATATTGATCAAAAACTAAATTTGGATAAGGGCGTGTATGAGTAGTTGCATTTCTTCCATCAAAATAATCAACACCGTATTCAAAATTTTCAAAGTTATTTAAACTTGATCCAGGAACGTTTAAAGGAATAGATGCTGAACTTGTAATTTGATCTACTTTATAAAAATAAAGTGTGCCGTCATCTAATCTTTGTAGTCCGTAGAAATATCTAGGATTACCTTCACCTAGTAAATCATTTGAGTTATATTCATTACCAACATAGTATGTCATAATTTATCCTTAGCTTATTTCAACGTAACTTAAAACAGCATCCATACTACTAGTAACGTTTGACCAAATCATTACGTTAGTACTTGCTCCTAATACTAATCTTTCTCCGCCATTAATAACTCTTGCGCTAGTGTTTGGTGGTATTACAATATTTTGTACAAAATAAGCTGTAGTGTTTGCCACTGTGTCTTGCAGTTGTACACTTGCAACAATAATTGTTGCAGTTATGTTTGTTAAACTTAATCCAATAGCTGTTGTTGTTGCACTAGAGTTAGTTGTTAAAATACAAGGACTAAGTGTTCCAGCTACAGTCATAGATCCAGTACCAGTACTTGCAAAAGTAATAGTTGAAGTTGTTCCTGATGTAACATAATATGTACCATTATATCCTGTAGGAGTCATGCCAACTATGTTTACAAGAATGCCTGTTGGAAACGGTGCTACTGATTGTGTAGCAAATGTTATTGTAGCAATGTTTAAAGTGTAAGTTATGCCACTCGGAGTTCCGGTTGTTGTTACTACACCTGTACCGCCTAGTGTAGTTGACAAAGTAAATGTAGTTGATCCGTTAGTAGCAATAATATAATAAGTTGTTGGATTTGTATAACCGGTAATGGTAACGCCGCCTAGTGTTCCACTAATAGTTACTGTTTGTCCAACAGCTAAGTTAGTGTTGCTACTGCAACTAAATTGTCCGCCAATACCTGTAACAGTTACACCGCTTAAAGTACTGCTAGCTCCAGATGCCGCTGTAGGAGTTATTTGAGTTCCTACACTTGCTAGTAATTTATTTTTAAATAGAGTTGTCATTGATTATCCTAATGTCAGTGCTGTTTGTACGCCAATATCTTGAGCAGTACTTGAAGTTACACCACTGCTACTACCAGCAACACTTCCCCAGGTTGAGCCATTATAAACTTCAACATACCCTTGATCAGTATTAAATCGAATCATACCGGTTGTTTCATACAACGATGATGGGCGATTTGCTGTAGTACCTACAGGAATTACAACTCCGTAAGTTCCATTAAATTGAAAGTAGCCGCTTCCTGTGTTAACAAATTGTGTTACGGCATTGTTAGAAGTATTTGTAAGTGTATTTGTTGTAAATCTTAAATTACCTACTACAACACCTGCTGAACCAGTTGTATTAAAAACAACATCTGTGTTGCTATTAATGGCGCTGATACTGTTTCCAGTAATAGTTAGTCCACTAGTATTTGCAGTTGTAGCGTTAACTGTTGTAACGTTTGCTGTTGTTGATGTTAATGTGTTGGTATAGACATTTGCCCAAGTTAAACTATTTGAACCTAATGTATATGTATTTGTTACTGATGGCAAAATATTACTATTAACTTCGCCAGTAAATGTAATAGTATCGTTGCTAGCGGCACCTAATTGAATATTTCCATCAGCCGTAATATTTCCAGTAGCATGTAAATTACCAGTTACTAGTACATTTGAATTTAGATTAATTACACCTGTACCATTAGCAGTAAAATTAATAGCACCGCTCGCATTAGTAGATGCTAGAGTATTTCCAGTTAGACTTAAATTACCAACTAACGCTGTACCTTGATAGATAGTAGCATTTGATCCTTGTGGACTAAATGTAATTGTTGAGTTGTTAGTTGAAATTGTGCTACCTGAAAAGGTTAGCAATCCTAGTGTAGCTGACCCACTAGTGTATAAATTTGTTGTTCGGGTAGTTCCATTAACTGAGAGATCGTTCGTTGGACTAGAAGTATTAATACCCACGCGGCTATTAATAACATCTAAATAGAGAAGGTTCGTCTCGAAGGCTAAATTTTGCCCGTTGCGGAGCAAATTATCCTTTAAGAGCGGACCGGAAATTCGACCAACAGCCATGAGCTCTCCTTGTACCCCCGTGTTTCACGGATAACCACCTTTTCATCCCGTATAATTAGGGCTCTTTGCGGGTTTAC
>Ga0214192_1001356_pt1 | contig 13812 bp, 10 predicted proteins | sample TroBogEpilimnion_44_FD_153030 | JGI IMG/M metagenome (GOLD analysis project Ga0214192, IMG submission 153030) | Freshwater microbial communities from Trout Bog Lake, WI - 29JUL2008 epilimnion | ecosystem: Environmental > Aquatic > Freshwater > Lake > Epilimnion/Euphotic zone | place: Trout Bog... | reverse complement strand
CCAGGCGTACGGGCTCGCGATAGGTGATGAAGTGGACCTGATGTCCCTGACCGGCGAGCGCCATGCCCAGCTCTGTGGCGACGACTCCGCTACCTCCGTAGGTAGGATAGCATACGATACCTATTTTCATGCCGAGACTTTTATGCTTTGTAATCTGCTGCTAGAGGAGATATTATTTTAAAAACTTATTCTTAGCGAAGTTAGTCAATGGAGGTTAATCACATATTAGCATTTTACTGAAACCAACTTACTTTTGCATTACGAAACAATTTCGGTTGTCATTTGTTTCAATCAACGTACAATAAAACCCAATCATTCGCTTTATTGACAGGTAATTTATACTTTTAAAGCCCCAATTTAATTAAATCATAACAATGCTCAAATTCAAAGCTGACATTAAGTCCCTGATCTACATAGTCATTACTACAGCACTATTTGCATATCAGTGGCACTATGGATTTAACTGGACCAGTGCGCTGAGCTGGGTCATCTTCATCATCTACCTGCATTTCTCTGTGGCGGTGTCTGTCATGACGCACAATCACAACCACATCAATATGTGGACCAACAAAGCCCTCAACCTTATGACGGATTGGTGGCTTACCGTATTTTATGGTATGCCAATTTTTGTCTGGATCCCTACGCACAATCGTAACCACCACCGCTATAACAACAAGGAGGGCGATGTGACCCGCACCTATCGCCACACGGAGGATAACAATATGGTATCCCTGATCCAGTATCCTACTATCAGCGGTGTCAACCAGATGAAAGAGGGCATCATCCCATACATGGCTGAGCTCAAAGCCAAAAATATGAAGCAATACCGTGAAAACTGGATGCAACTCATACTACTGGCAATATGGATGGTCGTGTTTTTTGTATGGAACTGGAAGAAGGCTCTGCTCTTTGTATTCATTCCTCAGCAGGTATCTCAGATCACGGTGATCATCTTTAACTATGTGCAGCATGTGCACGCTGATGAGGAGTCAGATTACAATCACTCACGCAACTTCATGTGGGTGAATTTTTTTCTGCTCAATAATGGCTATCACACCATCCACCATGAGCGGGCTAACCTACACTGGAGTGAGGCTCCGGCTGCTCATGCCAAGATCGCACATCATATCAATCCCGAGCTGATCGAGAAAAGCTTTTGGGGATACCTGATCAAAACCTATGTGCTGAGCGCCTTCTCTGACAAATATAAATCCCAGTCTATGCGCCTCGCGAGACTTGGTAAAGCTCCTGCTAAACAAAAAGCGGAGCAGGCCAATCCCTCAGTAGCCTAGAGGAGAAACTGCCCAGCACAAATTTTGCTCATGAGAACGATTCTGCTTATTGTTTCTCTGCTATTATTTGCAGGCTATTCCTATGGCCAGAAATATCGACCTCGCTGGCTCACGGGCAATGATATTGCGAAATTTGTAATCGATCATAAGTATGTGATCAACGCTAAATCAAAAATGGTCTACCTGCTGGATCCTGTGGATGACACCGTGCACTATAGGAAAGTCGCAGATCAAATATATCAGGACACCGCAGGCTCTGTATTCAGACTGTGCGCGGTAGGGAGACCATACAATGATGGGCGTGATACCGGTATCTCATATGAATACTATCGGGACTACACTGGGTTCATAGACCTGAAAAGCTACAAAGTGATCAAGGACTGGTTTTTCATAAATAGAGATTCCGTTTATTTCTGGAAACCCACGACTGATGGGGACAATCCGATGGAAATATATGATGCCGATCCGCACACGTTTATACCTTTGGATCAAGATATAGCAAAGGATAAATCGCATGTCTTTTGTTTTAATGGTAGGTTTGATATCGTAGAAGGTGCAAACCCCAGAACCATACACATCTTATATACTAAATCAGGGAAGGGTTATTTGGCCGATGATGAAAACGTCTTCTTTGGAACAAAAAGAATCGAAGGTGCCGATCCTAAAACATTCAAACTGCTCAATCAGGAGAAGGTCGATGCAGAGGATAAGAACCATCGATATTTTGATGGGGTGGTGGTGAAATAATACAATGTGACTTTAATCCGATCCTTGCATTATATTAGCATTGTTCATTCTAAAAGCTCTCATGAAAAATCTTCTCCTTTCTATCTCTTTGATGTGCGTTTTGACAGCCACTCAGGCGGCTGGTTATTTCCTGATCCCAATGGATGGCACACAGGCAGATCATATCAAAGCATACGGTGTTGCATTTCGTGCGCTGAAGGCTGAGACCACAGTGCAGTGGCTGCTCAACTATCGCGGCGGTTCCTTTCTCCTCGCTGAGACGGAAGCCAATCAAGCCTTGCTGAAGGCTACGGACGTCTCCTTCACCCTCCTCAATGAGCACGCTACAGAGGACATCATCACGACTATACTCACCGGTGCTAACAATATGAATCTAGTGACCATGAATCGTGTGCCAAAGATCGCACTCTACGCCCGCAGCATACGTCCATATGATGATGCTGTCGCCCTCGCGCTCACATATGCAGGTATCGACTATACCACCATCTATGACCGCGAGGTGCTCTCTCAGGACCTGAGCCAGTATGACTGGATACACCTCGACCACGAGGACTTCACCGGTCAGTATAATAAATGGCAGTACTACTATGCCAATGTAAACTGGTTTAAGGAGGAGGTAGCTCAGTCGGAGGCACTTGCCAGGGAGCTGGGATATAAAAAAGTCTCCCAGCTGAAACTCGATGTGGCGAAAAAACTGCGCTCATTTGTGGAGAATGGCGGGCAGCTCTTTGCTATGTGTGCCGGCACAGATAAACTGGACATCGCCTTGGCCGCTGAGGGAGTAGACATCGTAGCTGCTGCTGATGGCGATCCGGCAGATGCGGATGCTAACAGCAAGTTGAATTTTGCAAACACCTTTGCGTTTCAGAATTTCAAAGTCAATCTGAATCCGGCTGTGCAGGACCACTCCGACATCCCGGCGCTACAATCATCGAAGAAGGCCGGAGATAAATTTTCAATCACTAAAATAGATGCCAAATCTGATCTCACCGGCGCTATGCTGGTACAAAATCATCAGACATCTATCAAGGAATTTCTGGGAAATACGACCGCCTTCAATCGCCAGTTTGTCAAGCCATCTGTGAGCATACTCGGAGGCACGGCCACCGATGTGAAATACCTGCACGGGCAGCGCGGCAAGGGTTATTTCACCTTCTACGCAGGGCATGATCCTGAGTGTTTTACTCATTTGGTGGGCTCGCCGGCTACGAACCTTGATAACTTCAAACAATCTCCCGGCTACAGGCTGATACTAAACAATGTCCTCTCTCCATCAGTCAGCAACCAGACACTAGGCGTGTCAAGCACTTCGCTGGTCAATGTCAAGGCATACCCCAACCCTTTTGTTAATTACTTCACTGTAGAGATAAACAGCGAAGAAACCAAGCAAGCAAAACTCAGTGTCTACAATCTCAACGGACAGATCGTTTTGACTGATGATATCCGAAGCGAGTCCGGCACTTTCTCCAAACAATATAACACAGAGGGCTTCACAAGTGGCCTGTACATCGTCGAGATCAGCAATGCCAAAGGCACAATCTGCAAAACGCTGATCGCCAGGCTGGATCTCTGATCGCGCAGAACCTGAGTCATCGGAATTTTACAGCGAATGCTGGCTATAAAAAATAAAAGACCGGTTCATTGATTGAACCGGTCTTTCTTATTCTGCTAAACAATTATTTAGTCTTTGGTAAATCGCAATAGCTCACTGGTACCATCAACGAAATGCACCCTAAGGAAGTAGAGCCCGCTGCTCATGCCACTCAAAGAGATCTGACCTCCGTGGCTGTTGGTGCTGATGAGTTTCACCTGCTGACCTGTGATATCCATGATGCTGATTTCATCTAGGTCGGCAAAGGTGTAATAGTTCAGAATGTTTTGCGCCGGATTTGGGTAGATCATAGTGATACTGTTCGGATTCTGTACAGAGATGCCGGTCGATGTACCGGAGGAGTCTGCAGGCCAGAGCACAGTGCAGTTTTGATAGTGTGTCTGATGTGATGCGGTGTCTACGATGATATTTTCATCACCTGTCTGGTATGGCAGGTACCAGAAGAAGAACAGCATCATCTCATCTGTAGTAGCCTCCCCGGCGGTGACTGTAGCCAGTGGCTGTGGTGCATCGGGATTGTTGTAGGTATTGTCATAGGTTCCTATGCCCCATAGTTTAGAGCCGGTCGGAATCTTGATCGGCTTCTGGAATGGATGGACTCCCTGCCAGTGAAAGTCCCAGCGCGGTATATCTATCAGCGGGATCGTATCGCCCACGGGCGTCACTGCAAAACTCTTCAGCGCTGTGCATACGAGATGCCCGTGCGGTGCGATACTGAGTATGGTCGCATTGCCGGGCACGGTATATTTTTCGTGAAATGTTTTGACCGAGTCGGCAGGTATCCTGAGGGGCCCGTCAGTCATAGTGCTGTAGTAATTCAGGATGGAGGCTACACTGACATTGCGGACATTGTTGGTAGAGGTGTACTGGAAGTTGATGCGTGTGGAGTCGGTCATACCGGCTGCTGTGACCGGATAGTGTATCTGTATAATGATACGAGCGCCCTGCATTAGTTTGAGACCCATGCCGGGTGGCATAGAGTCGATGCCTGCTCCCGGTACCCATCCGCCCACCATCTGAGAGGTATTGCTGCCTGTACCACCAAAGTTCACGTAGCCATGGCCGCCGGTCAGGCTGTCCCTGACTACCGGTATGTAGGATGTATCGGCAAAGATGAGTACATGGTGTACAGCATTTTTATTGCCGGGTATGACTTCTATGGTTTTGATATACCGGAGGCTGTCCTGCGGGGGAGTGATGACGAAGCACTGATACAGGTCTGATCCTGTGCTGGGCACTGTGAATGTCGGGATCCTACCTGTCAGATCAGGATGCGTGAGCACCGGTCCCTGCGGCGGGAATGTAGGCTGCGGCAATACAGTCGTGCTATCACCCTGCGGGCCGCCGGCATTGGCCCATGCTACGATAGTATTGATCTCCTGATCGGTGAGATTACGCATATCCGTGTAGTGCTGATAGTTGGTGTTGGGCAGATAGGGCGGCATGAGTTTGTTGGAGACGTAGTATTTGATATTCACGCGCTCCGAGAGAGCATCCTGATAGGTGAGTAGAGAGAAGGGCGCGATGCTATTCGGATTGTGACAAGAGCTGCAATGAGAATAGATGATACAAGCTACATCTGAGGACCATGTAGGTGCTGAGCCAACCTGCGCAAACACGTCTACCGCAAACAGACTTAGGACAAAAGAGAAAAGTAATTTTCTTGTCATTCTGGTGGATTTAGTGTGTAAGATATATAATCCGCTAATTAGTTTAATATGAAATTGTTAAAATGGCATAGAAATAAAAAAGCCGACCCACTATCCGGGTCGGCTTTCAGTGATGATTTATTTAATTCTAGTCTTTAGTGAATCTCAATATCTGTACAGTACCGCTCTTGTCTTGAATCCTGACGAAGTAGAGGCCGTCTACCATGTTACCCAACGGTATCTGCCCATCCGTACCTGATACAGATAGTTGCTCTACTACTTTGCCGGCTATGTCTATGATGGTGATCTCCGTGAGCTCAGTGCTGCTATGATAGTGGAGGATGCTCTGCGCCGGATTGGGATATATATTCAGGTCTCCGGCAGCGCTGACATGGCTGATGCCTGTAGAGCTCGTCGTATCTGCGACCCAGCTGGTCACGCAGCCCATATAGTGTGGATCATGACTGGCAGTATCAACGATGATATTCTCATCTCCCGAGATATACGGTGTATACCACATGAAGAAGATCAGCATCTCATTGGATGTAGCCTCGCCTGCGGTGACCGTGGCTAGTGGCTGAGGTACATCGGGATTATTATAGGTATTGTCATAGACGCCCTCGCCATAGAGGTAGGATCCTGCAGGGATTTTGATCGGGCGCTGGAAGGAGTGCGCTCCCTGCCAGTGAAAATCCCAGCGCGGGATGTCTATCAGCGGTATGGTATCTCCGGCTGGTGTCACGGCAAATGATTTCATCTGCGTACATACGAGATGCGCATGTGGAGAGATAGACAGCAGACTGACATCGACAGGCACCCTGTATTTCTCATGGAATGTCTTCACCGAATCTGCCGGTATCCGCAGCGGCCCATCAGTCATATTTGTTACATAGTTCAGTACCGGAGTGACGCTCACATTGCGCACAGCGTTGCTGGAGGTAAACTGGATATTCACGCGAGTAGAGTCTGACATACCCTGTGCCGTGACAGGATAGTGTATCTGTATGATGATGCGTGAGCCTTTTGTGAATTTCATCCCCATATTACTAGGCATGCTATCGGCTTTCTCACCGGGTACCCAGACATAGAGCAGATTGGATGTACGACTCCCTGTACCGCCAAAATTAGTGTAGCCCGGCTGAGGATCTGCGCTATCTGCCGCTACTACTGAGTAGGCAGTATCCTCGTATACCAGTACATGGTGTACTGCATTCCTATTGCCAGGGATCACCTCTATGCTTTTGATAAATCTCGTCGTGTCAAAACCATTTGGCGTGAGGACAAAATCGCGGTAGAGATCATTTCCCGTATTTGGTACGGTATAATATGGTATCCTGGCCGTCAGGTCGGGATGTGTGAGCTGCACGCTGGTAGTAAACACCGGCTGAGGCAGCACATGCGTCGTATCTCCCAGCGGACCTCCTGCATCAGCCCATGCCACGAGGGTATTGATCTCCTGATCAGTCAGTGTGCGCATATCTGTGTAGTGCTGATAGCTGGTACTCGGCAGATAGGGAGGCATGAGCTTATTAGACACATAGTACTTGATATTGACGCGCTCTGATAGGGCATCATTATAGGTGAGCAGCGAAAAGGGAGCTATGCTCGTAGGGTTGTGACAGGAGCTGCAGTGTGAGTAGATGATGCATGCTACATCAGACGACCATGTTGGGACGGTGGTCGTCTGAGCCGATGCACCAAGCATAACCATCATTAATAGTGAACTGAGTATTGTATTTCTCATTTAGTGGATATTGTAGAGTACTAAGACTCTCAAAAGTACATTTAGTTTAATATTTGACAAAAATATCTAAGACCTCTGCCAGCCAATTAATCCTTAATGAATTTCCGGGCGCGCGATTCACCATTTCTATTCTGCATGCGTATGAAGTATATCCCGCTTGCGATATCACTTACCGATATCTGCCCTTGCGTATCCGAGGCGGCGATCTGCTTGATTGTTTTACCGGTCAGGTCTGTGATGCAGATGGCGCTGATCTCGGTTTCGCTGCTATAGTTAAGCAGGCTCCGTGATGGATTTGGGAAAATACTGAATCCCTCCGCACCCGGCTCTATGATGCCTGTACTCGGCAGAGACTGATAGCTGCTGGTGCAATTCATGTAGTGTGCTTCATGCGAGGCTGTGTCGACGATGATGTTTTCATCGCCTGTCTGATAGGGAAGGAAGGACAAGAAGAACAGCATCATCTCATTTGTAGTGGCTTCGCCGACATTGACAGTAGCGAGTGGCTGTGGGGCATCGGGGTTATTATAACTATTGTCATATTTAGCGATTCCGTGGAGAATTGAACCAGCAGGTAGCTTTATCGGCCGCTGAAAAGAATGTCCACCCTGCCAATGAAAATCCCAGCGGGGAATATCTATGAGTGGTATAGTATCGCCAGCAGGCGTGACCGCAAATGCCTTCATCGCCACACAGACCAGATGCGCATGCGGGGCTATAGACACGAGTGTGAGATCAGAGTTAATCTGTACCACTTCGTGGAATGTCCTCACCGAGTCTGCCGGTATCGTGAGCGGCCCATCGGTCATAGAGATCACGTGATTGAGCAGCGGGGTGACATTGACATTGCGCAGATTTGATGCCGTGTCAAAAAGGATATTGACCCGTGTAGAGTCGAGTAAGCCCTGCGCAGTCATGGGATAGTGCACCTGTATGATGATACGTGATCCACGAGTGACTTTGATCGCCATGCCGGTGGGCATGGAGTCGACCCCTGAGCCAGGCACCCATCCACCGATCATCCGTGAGGTATTGCTGCCCGTGCCTCCGAAATTAGTATAACCGGGCATTGGATCGGCGCTGTCTTTGGCTACCAATGCATAGCTGGTATCCTGGTATACCAGTACATGGTGCACAGCAGCTCTGTTGCCAGGTATGATCTCCATGGTCTTGATAAACTGATCCGATGTGAGGGGCGTAGTAAGCACAAAGCAGCGGTAGAGATCAGCGCCGGTAATTGGCACCGTATAGTCAGGTATGCGCGCTGTGAGATCCGGATGGCTGATCACATTGCCGCTGGCGAAGGTCGGCTGTGGCAAAACGCTCGTCGTATCACCCAGAGGAGCGCCTGAGTCGACCCATGCGACCAGTGTGCGTATCTCCTGATCTGTGAGATTGCGCATATCTGCATATTGCTGATAGTTGGTATTGGGCAGATATGGGGGCATGAGTTTATTAGATACGTAGTACTTGATATTGATCATCTCGGCCTTGGCATCCTGATAGCTGAGTAGCGAGAAAGGCGCTATACTGTTAGGATTGTGACAGGAGCTGCAGTGAGAGTAGATGATGCAGGCGACGTCAGCTGACCAGGTCGGAGAGGCGGTGGTCTGCGCCATGCTGCTGATCACAGATGAGATAAGAAATAAAGAGAGTACTATTTTTTTCATGTGCTTTTTGATTTTCTGCAACATGAAATTGCATTTTTCCTTTGAGCTGAAAAACGAAATCTGCCAGTATCCATATTTATCGCTTGAAACAAAGAGTGCACAGCCTTTCATAGATAAAAAACATTATTTCATGGTCTCAGCGCTTAGCCTTCGAAAAAAGGAATAATTTTAAAAACGATGAAGAGCTATTCGATCATACAGCAGTTGGGATTCTGGGTGCTGTTTTTTGGGTCTGTGGTGATCGTGACACAGAGTGAGCTGACGCTGTCCGGAGCTATATTCCGGAGTATATGCGTGGGCTTTTTTTACGCGATCAATTTCTACCTGAGCTATCTGGTCCTCACGCCACACTATTTTGAGAAAAAACGTTTTGTCCTGTTTGTGACTTATGCGCTACTGCTGCAGGTAGTGATCGGAGCAGCCAGATACTATCTCGATGCCAATATTCTCCATCGCTTCAGTTCATTCAGCCTGCCCAGCCTCAATACTCCAGTCAAGCGGCTCGTACTGATAGGGCTGACAGATATCTCCGTCACTTCGTTTAGCGTCATGCTCCGCCTGTCCAATTCGCGGCTGGACTATGAGCGCAAATACCTGGAGAAAGAAAAAGAACAGATCAATACCGAATTGCAGTTTCTCAAATCGCAGATCCATCCGCATTTTTTGTTTAATACCCTGAACAATCTCTATACGCTCATCCTCCAGAAATCCGACCGTGCATCTGACGCGCTACTGCGTCTCTCTGACCTGCTGCGCTATCTGCTCTATGAGTGTCAGGAGGAGCTGGTACCATTGAGCAAAGAGATCGAAGTGCTGCAATCCTTTATCATCCTGCACCAACTCAAGTATGCCCATCCCGTCAATGTAGCCATAGATACGCAAGGCATAGACGGCAAGCTGATGATCCCGCCCATGATGCTGATTCCGCTGCTTGAAAACGCCTTTAAATACTCTGATGTCGGTATCAATGAGAAAGCGTATATCAGGCTCGCTTTTTCGGAAGAGGACAGACACTTATTATTTCGCATCAGCAATAGTGTAGACCACACTGTGAAACCCGAGATCGGCGAGGTGGGCGGCATAGGCATCAAAAACCTCAAACGACGCCTCGAGCTATCATCATTCAAATCATCACACCTCCTCATCAATGATGCCCCTGATCATTTCGCTGTGGAGCTAAAACTGCCCGTATGAGACTGAAGACGGTAATACTCGATGACGAATTTCTCGCGCTACAGCTGCTGGAGGTATATGCGGAGCGCATCCCTGACATTCATTTTATCCGTTCATTCAGCAAGTCAAAGGAGGCCTTTGAGTATCTACGGGAGCATCCGGTCGACCTGCTGATCACGGATATACAGATGCCTCAGATCAATGGCATCGAACTGGTGAGCAATCTCAAGCCGGCCCCGCTGATCATCTTCACCACTGCCAATCCGCAATACGCCATTCAGGCTTTTGAGCTCTCCGTCATAGATTATCTGGTGAAGCCCATCTCCTTTGAGCGATTTGAGAGTGCAGTGGCCAAAGCGGTCAACCAATACCAGCTGATGCAAAACAACGCCTCTCTCGTCGAGGGCCCCTATATCGTAGTCAAGGCGGGCTATAAGGACATCAAATTATTTCACCATGAGATCATCTATATGGAGGGCTGGGGTGAGTATATCAAAATATATACGGACTCAGATGTCATCATCACATTGCACTCATTGAAAAAGATGGAGGAGCTATTGCCCGCTGATCTTTTTCGCCGCATACATAAATCCTACATGGTCTCTCTCAAAAAAATAAAATCACATAGCCTTACCGAGGTCGTCATGACCAATAAGGCCGTCATACCTGTAGGCAAAATTTTCCGGGCAGAGCTAGGGTTTTAATCACACATCAAAACTCCAATCAGCATTGCCATCACTATTGGCGACACGGGTTTTGGCCTTCTCGATCTGGCGCTCTATGATGAGGTCAGCGAGCACCTCGGGATAATGGAGGGCCGCGTTATTCATCAGTGCTTCGTGTACTTTTCTCTCATTCACATCGATGCGATAGAGTATCCACTTGAGCTTCTCGAGGTCTTTTTCTATCAGCTCCTCGATGCGCCTGATCAGCACCCGGCGCAGCTCCTGAAATCGCCTGTCCTCATCTACCTCCACAGGCAACCAACTCTGATCTATCTCAAAAGAATCAAAGAGTGAATGAGCGACGGGTAGGGATATGTCAGACATGATGGATGTATTAGGCAGTGATGGCACTACAAGATAAGGTTTTGCATTCGCAATTAAATGGACAATGATACATATCAGCTCCGTGCAAAGCCTGTTTTAAAACAGGCTATACTGCTTGCTCCTGTACTGTGGATATAGCGTCCTGTTATATTCAAAAGGTTTGATCTCGGGAAAATACTTTTTCATAGCTACATCGTATTGTTTTTTGATGAGGTCGGCCCATTCGCCTTCCCCTTTCATTCGCCTGCCAAATTGTGAATCGTTCAGTTTCCCATCGTGCATGGCCTTGATGCGGTTGAGCACTTTATTAGCCCGGTCCGGGAAGTTTTTGGTGACCCAATCTTCAAATATTCCTCCTATGGCCCCATTGAGGCGGACTACGATATAGTTGATACTGCGGGCACCGTTCTCTGCGCAGGCTTTGATGATATCGTGCAGTTCGGTATCGTTGATCGCGGGGATCATGGGAGCGGCATTGATGCTGACTGGTATGCCCGCATCGGTCAGGGAGCGCAGCGTGCGAAGTATATTGCGCGCGGAGGCGGTGCGTGGCTCCATGATGCGCTTCAGGTCCTCGTCGAGTGTAGTTAGGCTGAGGACTACATGGACGAGATTATCAGCAGCGAGCTTTGAGAGGATATCGATGTCGCGCTCGATCATCGCATTCTTAGTGATGATGCCGATAGGATGCCGGAACTCATGGAAGATCTCCAGCAGCTGGCGTGTGATGCGAAACTGCCTCTCCCCCGGCTGATAGCAGTCCGTATTGCCGGATAGCAGCATAGGCTCGCCCGTCCACTTAGGATTGGAGAGGTACTGACGCAGGAGGGAGGGAGCGGATTTTTTCACGAGGATATTTTTTTCGAAATCTTTGCCCGCGCTGAAGTCCCAAAACTCATGCGAGTTTCGCGCGTAGCAGTAGATACAGCCATGCTCGCAGCCTTGATAGGGATTGAGGCTGTACATGCCGCGCAGGTCAGGGCTCTCGACTTTGTTCACGAGCGTCTTGGGAAAGACCTCCATGAACTTGGTCTTCGGATTATGCATCAGGGCCTCCTCGCGCTCCTCCTCTGTGGGCAGGTCGTCGAGATTGGCCACCACGGTGTTTTTAATAAAGCGGTTATGCGGATTGGACTGAGCGCCACGCCCGCGTAGATAGAGGTCTTTATTTTGATCAGTCACTTTTGGTATTTTGATTTGGCAAATGAATTATCACACCAAAATACCAAATATTTTAGTAATAGCTACTAGTTTTAGTAATATTATCATCAAAGTATTGCGTAAAGTCGGAGTACCTGCTATAGTAGGGGTTCTGGTACTTGATCTTATGTTTGATAATCTCATCCAGCGATTCATTGAACTGTGACCGGATATCCTTTGCATTATCCAGATAATAGTTCTCCTGAGTATAGAGTTCATTGTAGGTATGAGGCTTCTTGCTGGCATCTTTTGGCTGCAGGCCTACGATCTCTGTTTTCCAGAATTTATCCTTGCCCGTCTTCACCTTATAGTAATAAACCGTTCCCTCCTGATCAAACAGACGGATAGTCCTCTTGTCGATCAGCACAAAGGTGTCTTTGGCCTTTTCTTCTTCCGTCATATTGCGGTTGATATATGCCAGCTTCACCAGCGAGTAGGCAAACGAATCCGGGTCCCTGTAGCGCGCCGGAAATTTATCCGCTACGCTATCGTTCAGCATATTGGCGTAGAGTTGTATCCTCTTCATCTGATCTGCTGCGAGCGGGTTGAGGATAGAGTCCGGCACTGATTTACCCTTGCTGAGCATGGTAGAGATCAGTTCGATCTTTAGGTCCTCTCCGCCTTGCCTGAGTACTTTGTCGAAATAGCTTTTGACAGCAGTGTTTGATTCGATGAATGGGATCAGGAGCTTATTGTAGCAGGAGAGCAGGCTATTGGCGTCGCTGCCATCTCCGTCATCGCTGTAGCTATAGGTGCCACCGCCTGACTTGTCCCGCTTGTACTCATTGCGCGCCTCCGTGAGGAGCGTAGGCAGTTTGTCGCGGTACTGCTCAGGTGTGAGCAGATGCTTGTCACTCAGCGCAGCCATGAGGCGAATGATGAATGGTTTGTAATCCTGGATGGATGCCAGCGCGTAGAGGTCAGTGAAGTAATCTTTGACCAATGCAGGGGAGTCGATCAGCGGCTTGAATATCATCCGCGCGCGATACTCCTCTCCGAGTGGCTGCTCTGTAGTGATCAGATCTTTGAAGAGGCTGATAGATGCGGGCGTCTCCATGAAGCTCAACGCCTTCAGGATAGCATACTGATAGGTAGCCGTGTCAGAGTACTGCTCATACTCCGACTTCAGAAACTCCAGCACGCGCGGATCATTGCTGATCGCAAAGTTTTCAAAGAGGTTCATCTTCAGGTCTACATAGTCTTTATACTCCGTTGTCTTCGGCAGGTTTTTGACAGCATGGATGAAGCCGTCTACATCCGATTTTGCAAAGCGTATGTATCCGGTGTATGCGATGGCTTTGTTTTGTATAGCCGTATCCTTGGAGTAGAGATCTTTGAGATACAGCGAGCCTTTATTGATGAGCGGGGAGACACCGATCACGGTATCTTTTGGTGTGAAGGTCGCAAAGAATGTCTTCACAAAATCGCTCTCGCCGAGCAGTGTGTCGACATAGGCCTGTATGAGATAGCGAGTGCCGTTTTTCAGGATCATACGCTTATGGATCAGCTGCGATGAACCCGTATCTGATACCAGCGCATCTATCTGCCAGCCATCTTTGGTTTTGGCAGTCTTGACATTATTCAGCTGCTGGTAGTTATTGAGGCTGAGGGTCTTTTTTGCCTTCTTATAAAAAGTCGTGTCCGGCACCATCAGGTAGCGGTCGTAGTGCGCAGAT
>Ga0214192_1001355_pt1 | contig 13814 bp, 24 predicted proteins | sample TroBogEpilimnion_44_FD_153030 | JGI IMG/M metagenome (GOLD analysis project Ga0214192, IMG submission 153030) | Freshwater microbial communities from Trout Bog Lake, WI - 29JUL2008 epilimnion | ecosystem: Environmental > Aquatic > Freshwater > Lake > Epilimnion/Euphotic zone | place: Trout Bog... | reverse complement strand
ACCCTCCAAAGTGTGCTTCTGCGAGAGGCAGGGTAGGGTTTTTTGCTATATTTAGAAAACTCAGGCGTACGGTTAAACCGCAGAGGCCCAAGCCATGTTTACTTAATGATGGTAATAACGACTCTACGATCAGGTGCTAAACAAGAAATAAGTTGTTGGCTTACTGGGCCAATACATTGTGTTGTTTTTCCACTTGGTTGCGTAGACCCAACTCCACTAACTACAAATGTGGCCTTGGTTTTGGTACTGAGATAATCTGCTACTGCCTTCGCTCTGGCACTGCTTAATTTTTTGTTGTAATTGACAGTACCGATACGATCAGTATGACCTTCGACAAATGCCTGCCCTGATACTTGTGTAGAGACAGTATCTAATACTGCCTTGCCGGCTTCTGTTATCTTTGCCGAATCAAAGGCAAATAAAACATCGCTGTTTAAAGTAACTGGCATTGGTTTGGCTGGTTTTGCAACTACTGGAACTGCATCACATCCTTTAACAGCATCAGCGGCTGTGTAATAACCTGTATGTAAACACAAATCACTACCAGTCTTAACTATACTGCCATCTGATGCGGTTACGTATCCTCCGGCAACTGCTGAAGCAGAAGCTAATAATAAAATAATTGATAAAAATTTATTCACTTGTATTTCCTTAATAAAATATACTTATATATTGTAATACACATTAAAAAATAAGTCAACTAATTTTTTATATTATACAATTTGGCCAACGCATTAGCTAACTTTTTATGATTCTGCTGCGCGGCCTTGTACCCCTCATCCCATCCTTCTTTATATATTGGATGATTAATTAATTGAGTATGCTCTTCTTTTATACTAGTTAGCCAAGCCCTTAGCCTTCCGTGTCCACCTTCCGGAAATTCTGGCAAATTATTTTTATCATTCATTTTACATAATTCCCGATTCTATTTGTTTTACTTTTTCTTTTAATTTGATAGTACAATAGCCAAGATCATCAACCAACCCATCGGCGTGAGTAGTCAATGCCACTGGATGTAGTGCTTTTTCAATATCTTCTTGATCATATCCTGGTTTTCGTTTTTTTGCTATAGCAAATACCACAGCCTTAACTACACGCCATGCCATTTCATTTTGCGAAATAAGTTTGGCTTCTTCTCTAATCTGATCAAGCACTAATTCATTTCTATCTTGATATTCGGCCACTAAGTTTTCAGTAAACTCGTCAATAACTTCGTACATACAATTTATGTATAGAGCTGTATCTTCTATATACTCAGCTGCCCGATGTTTAAGATTTACTGCGCTGGCACTTTCTAATTCGTCAGGAGTTCGTATCCATTCAAAATTAGGCACTGTCATTGGAATCTCAAATTGTTTACCTGATCCTGCCATATGAGGTTTTTTCTTGCCCGAGAATTTATTGACTGTGCCAATTCCAGTAGAATTTGTTCTATTATTTGCTGGGATACCATTGGAGTTTTTATTATTCCGGTCGCTTAATTGAGTAACTAATAATCGATTCAATAGTTCTTGTGCTCGTTTTTGAAGATCATCTGCATTTATGTTAGTGGGCGCAAAATCTTTAATTTTATCCTTAAACCATTGCGGCATATTTTCTTTAATTTCATACGCATAGTCTATCATCCCAATTTCTGATTTTTCAGCATTAGGTTTTTGAATGTTAGTACGATATTGATCTGGAATTACTTTAGCAGTATCTGGTAATTCAACAAATATGCGAAGATACTTTGCTCCATATAGAATCCCAAGCATTCCAGCAACTTTTTTCCATCGCATTTCGCTGCACACATCATACATTTCGTTTTTGTATACAAGACTAGAGAATGTAGTAGTGGATGTAGCGGGATTGCCAATAGTAGTTGTAGATTTACCTTTATTGGATTCTTTCGAGGGACCAGAATATGGGCCATCATACAAATACCATATTCTAATTCCTGAATCATTTTTATCATCAACCCATTCTTCTTTAATATCGATTGGGTATTTTTGTTTAATGTCATGCACGAATTCATGAATAGGCCGAAATTTTACGCTACCTTCTTTATTTTTGCTTTGCCCAACAAATAAACGCAATTCGAGATTTTTAGGAATATTGAAATACCTACGATAGATGCTATTTATTAGCCACGCCGAGGATGGATCATGGTCTGGTGAATAAGGAAATTTAACAGTATTCTGTAATGGATTATTTCCACATAAAATAATAGCTGTCCAATCTTCATTAATATCCCAAGGAATAGATTTATTGGATTCGGTGATGTCCCATACATCTTTGAATCCGGTAGGACTCTCACCATCTGTGCTAACAAAGTCATATCTAGAATATTCTAATTCTCCAATATTATTTGTGGTCTTATGTAACATCGCAGTAAAGATCTTTTTATTTTGGCATGTAACCCAAATCATGCCTTCTTGATTTACTCCTAGAGAAAGAGCTTTGGCTCCAATCCCAAAGTTTTGATCTAGTCTTTGAATTTTATGTAAAGATGAAGAAAAATTTACTGCGTTTCTCAATTCTTTCGCGTCCATACCTCTTCCGTTATTCCAAAAGGTAAGTTTTTTATCATTAAAACCAAAATCGTTAAATCCAAACCATTTTGGATTTGTTTCTAATACATAGACTTTTGGGATTGCTGCGTTGATAGCCGCTTCCATTGCGTTTTGTATTAATTCACGAATCATCATAGGATCAGATGGTGCTTGCTCAATCATACGAGCAATTAGATATGCGTCATTAAAGACAGCAAGTTTTGTCATTGTAATTCTCCATTATAAGTTATCTAAAACTTTCCTACTCTGAGGAAACTCTGTTTCAGGTTATGACTATTATAGCAAAGTTATGCGTACATGTCAACAATTAGTCAAATTAATTTTGCCAAAAGTATAAATAGAAGTGTAGTTCGCGGTGTTCAGACCCAACTACTCTAACGCTTAAAAGGAGCAATCAGCATGTGTACTTATTGTACCACTACAAACTATCGTAAAATATACGAAAACCACAACGGCATTATACCAAAAGATTCGGATGGTCGCACCTATGAAATACATCATATAGATGGCAATCATTCTAACAATAATCCATCTAACTTAAAAGCAGTAACAATACAAGAGCATTATGATATTCACTATGCTCAAGGTGATTTCGGAGCATGTATGTTAATAGGTAACAAAATGAAACTTTCTCCCACAGAAATTTCAACCATGGCCACATTACATAATCACCAAATGGTCCAAAATGGAACACACCCATTTCTTGGAGGCAAAGTACAAAGTAAAAATGCACAGCAAATGGTTCAAAATGGAACACACCCGTTTCTTGGTGGCAAAATTCAAAGTAAAAGTAATAAAAACAGAATTAGTAATGGCACACATAATTTGCTTGGTGAAAATAATCCTTCAAGAATTGCGTCAAAAAATGGAACGCATCATATGTCACGAGAGGATAACTTAAATAAAAGAAGAGTTGAAGCAGGTGAACATAATTTTCAAACTTTACGAATTTGCCCTTATTGTGATAAATCCGGGAAAGGAGAAGTGATGTTTAGATGGCACTTTGATAAGTGTAAACAGAAAAAGTAACCAAATAAAAAGCCCCAGTTAAGGGGCTTTTTAATCACTCTATAATATACTAGTCTTAAAACTGGTGTCTTAACCCAACGCCATAAACCGTTGATTTAGCACCGTCTAAGAAGGCATAATTCTGCGCCTGAGAGGCGTATGCGTATGCGTTCGTCCGTTTTGAGAAGTCATATTGATAACCTACGCTGTAGATCGACAAGTTAGCAGCAGCAGCCATTGATGCAACCGGAGTAGCATACTGATATGATGCAAATACTTTCTGGGCGCCAGTTACTGGAACTGTAACACCAGCTAAGTATGAGTTAGCACCAAACGATGGATCATATAGAACACCACCAGCACCACCACCATACGCATTAGCTGTAAACGTTGAGTCTACACTAGCTTGACCGTTGATCCAACCATTTCTGGCCTGACTATAAGCAGCGGCAATTTTAGCAACTGTAAAGTCATACGCACCACCTACAATCCACTGTGATGGATTAGCAGCACCTGACCCAACAATGTTTGTAGGACCATACATAACGTCATATGAACCAACAACAGTCAATGGACCATTAGCATACTTAATACCAGCTGTAACTGTGCGAGCATTGTTAGCTGTAGCATAGTTGTATGTGTTAGCAGGAACATAGCCACCGTAGTTAGCTGGATCAGCATACAAACTAGCCAAACCGTTAGCAAACGAATACCCAATACCAGCTGTTAAGCCATTCCATGTTGGTGACTGATACTTAACCATGTTGTTGTAACGTGTAGTATTAGCGGCACCAAATGATGTACCCATATTAGCCTGACCAAATCCCAAGAGGAATGGATCAATTGCGCCAACATAGTCAGTGGCAAAGTTATATTGCTTACCAACACGAGCGTAACCTAATGTGTCGCTTTCAAGACCGACCCATGATTGACGACCAAACAAGGTGCCATTTTGCTGACTAACACCACTACCTAAGTTGAAGCCTGCTTCAAGAGCAAAAGTAGCACGAAGACCTGAACCTAAATCTTCCGAACCTTTGATACCAAAGCGATTACCTGACTGCACACCAGAGGCTAATCCAACATTACTTGATGAGTAACCGTTGGACAAACTTTGTGAAGAGCCTTGGATACCGGCATCTAAGATACCGTATAGTGTCACAGACGAGTCTGCGGCGGTTGCTGCACTAGAAAGACCTAGAGCCAGTAAAGCTGCTGCCAGCATTTTATTAGTAAATTTCATTACTTTTCCTTTTTTAAATTGAACTACATTGAGTAACATATTATATAGCAATATTATTTAACTACCAAATCTTTTGAATAACCTTGTACTTAACTGCTATAACTACGCACATAATGGTAGTTATAGCGGTACTTAATGCATTGTTTCTGTGTCAGATCCATAAAAAACAATGCATCCACGAAGACGAGCGTCTTCAAGTCCTTGATGAATTGATACATCACTTAAGATTTCAATCATCTCATTTAACTCGGATAGAGTTAAATGCTCTTCACTAACTAGTCCTTGTACTACCGCCTCAGCAACCATCATTCTATCTTTATTCATGATAACTCCTTTTGTAGGTACTTCGGTACTAATACTTCAACTATTACTTATTTGTTTCTGTTGAGGTAAAAATTAAGAAACGTAAGTCCAGCAAAAATACCTGCCGCAATCCAATGTGCGTTTAAAAGTAATAACAGCACAGTGAATGAGATTACTCCCAAGACAAATCCTAACACCAATTTTTCATGGCTTTCCAGCCAATCTAAGGTACTATTGTATAACGTAATTAAAAAGTTCATTTCGTCACCTCTCCAAAGAAATCAATATCAACATCATCTACTGGTTTGGGCAACTTTTCCAAACACACATAATTATCTCGCAATTCACGGGCTGCGGCGAGGGCCTCTTGTACGTTCTTGTGTGGTTGACAGGAGCTAATAGCAACCCCCTCAAGCGCATCAATAATTAAATCAATTCGATTCATGTGTTCTTCCCCATCAATCCTTTGCCAATACGATCTTTTTCCATTTCACGCCTGTCCTGTTTGATGCGTCTTTCGGTAGCCCAATGCTCTTTCATTGTGATGCCACTACGGTACATTTCCCCGTAACCATTCAAGATATCTTTACGTTCTTTACGTTTGTTCATTCTTTAACCTTTTCCGCAATGTCTTTGTAACCTGCCCATGATGGATGAATTCCATCAGGTTGTAATCGTGTAATAGGTAATACTGTATCGCCATGATATTCTGCGATTTCTTTCACGATACTTTGAATCTTCGCAATTGGTACACCACCTGCTGGAAGATTGCCAGCTGGTAATACCCAAAATACATTCTTAGCACCTACTCGTTGCCGCATTTCAAACAACTCATCATAGGTCTTTACACCTTTATGGTCATTTGAGCCTAGACTGATAATAACTGTATCAGCATAGAAACTGCCCTTATACATTTTATTAAACTGCCATGTATTAATACCACCTTTGCCCTGTAACTGGCATTGGGGCATAAACATCTTAGTACCAACAGCGATTGAATCGCCTACAATCAAACACTCAAGCACGGTAATCTCCTTTTAATGTTTCAAAAATTTCTTCTTGTTCCCGCCTAAATTTACGGAACAAGGCTCTAACTGCCACTGTTGATAGAAACATGGCTGGCATAGCTATAATCAATCCACCTGCTAAATTAGACATATGAACGCCAAATGCTTTACATATGTGAAATATAGCAAATGATAGCAAAGTTGATATGCCTGAACCTACACACAAACCTAGCAAGACAAATAATAATAATATGTCACTGACTTCAGTATGTCTATCCTCAATTTCTTTGATACAGGCATTATGTAACCTATAGGGACCTGTCATAACCCAACGTACTGAATGTACAGCACACCATTTTAAAAACAAATAAATGTTTCGCATGTTACCACTCGCTCTCATATTCTTCTTCATAAGTTTCAGACATATCAATAATATTGGCAAAATCGTTAGCACCACGCCGAATGTATGAGGTGCCGCCGTCAGTAAAGATAGCGCCACATTTGCAATTGACAAATGCATGCCGGCTCTTGCTTTCAATAATATCAAGACATAAAGCACATTGACACATATTTCTAACAACTACCGTTCTTGTCCTAGTTACCATATTCAATTCCAAAATATTTTAATAACAGTATTATAGCACCATTTGCCATAAGGCCTACAAATAAAAACATAAATGCCGCAACAAGTAGGTAAAGCAAGCCAAATAACAATGCAAGAATCTTGCCTACCATGAACCTAAATCCGTGAGATCAATTGTTGTATCAAAGTCTTTAACATCATCAAAGATCTTAAATTTAATTAACACTTTGGCACCGATTCCAGATGGCGAATCCTCATGGATTGTAAACCATTCTGTATCTGGAAACTTGTTAGCAATATCTGCTAATTGTAACACTTGTTTACGGGTAAGGGCAAGTTCTGTCATACCAATTCCTATTATTGTGCCTTAGCCAAACGCTGAGCTCGAACATTGTCCCAGCTCCAATTAAAATTAACATCTCGGTGATATAAATTACTGATCCAACCACCTCGCTCACCAAGGTCGCCTTCAATAAAATCATAACTAACGGTCCAGCGTGGTTTATCGGTAAACACAGCATCACAGTCATACAACACCGGCAGCAATTGCCACTGTGCAATTAGACATTCAATGACACCACCCCAGTACATCTTGCCCCAGTCAGATTTAGAATTAGCCAGAGCTTTTCTAGCACCATCCAATCGTTTACCAAGGACTTCAATATTATCACCAAGATAACGATAGCTTTTCATTTTCATTCTTCGTCTCCGTAATAACAATCTTCAGGATGACCTTGATCCGGGCCACGGTAATGTGGATTACGTTCCCATGTATCATAATCGGAAAGAACCCATTGTTGATCCGGTCGATCTTGACCCACCACCCATGCCCACTCACGAACTGCTTCTTGCATAAAACTCATGCTGCACTCCATTTGTTAATGTACAACTATTATAGTTTATGGTGAATTAATTGTCAAGACCATTTCATTAGGAATGAAAGGTAATCGCGCTCGGAATCGAAGTAAAAAGTATATTCGCCCGGGGTATGCTCGGTGCTGACAGTTATCAACTGCCATCGCCAGTCAGCAGTGACCTCCTGCTTGCACCAGTCGATTATTCGATCCAGACTCCCAAGTGGTTTTTGAATCGTTTTGGCGTGCTTGAATCCTGAGTCAATGATCAAACACAAACCTCACCAAATTTTAATCTAAACAGAATAGCGTCATGTTCTTCACGAAAGATCCATTCCATGAAGGTAGCACCTTTAGGAAAATCCTTATTATTCCCATTTATAATGTCAGTTATAAAACGATCACCTGGTAAACCGAATAGATCCACCGCACGAGCACACATTTCATTCCAGTTAAGAACAGAACCGTTATCCATGTACACCTTGACCGTGTGTGTAAATTTGGGGTCACGCAATATAGAGCCGCCTAATATACTCATCGGCATCAACATGATTCAGGGTAAAGAATAGGATGTTATCCGTTATATCAAAGCTGTTGCAAAAACTTTGGCCAAATCTAATACCACGAAGCCCATCAAAAATAGCATGCTTTCGCCAGGCTTCGTACTGCTCCAGGGTAATACGTTTGGGTTTGGTACTTTCTTCTTGATTCGATAATTGATTAACGATGTTTGCCCAGGCCGTCATTGATTAATCCCAGAGAGCAGAGTAATACTTGCCGAATAAACGGAAGCCATTCTGGATTCGATCTTCAACTACTTTCATGCCAGCATAGTCACACTTGTATGTATGGTTGGGACCATCAGCCATTTGAAAAAGTTTAGCTTCTTTCTCGGGGACAGGATTACCCTCTCGGTCCACGGGAAGCCAAACAGTATCGAAATCACCCGAGCGGAATGCATCTTCCCAGGAATCATCGACTTTACATTCAAAGGCAAAGATCATTTCCCCCATAACCCAATCCCAACGTTTGAAGTGATTGCTATCAACGTCATATTCATCTTCTTTAGGGCCGGCTTCTGTACTGCGCAGTCCAACACCTTCGGGTACATCTTCGTCATCAACGAAAGGTGCGCCATGCTTTGACTCATTTAATTGTTTCAGCATGGGCAGGACGATATGCGCCAGGGTGTGGTCCATGCTCCAGGTGTCCCAGCGATCGATCTTTACCTTGATGGTTTGTTTACGTTTCGATCCGATCCACTGGCACACTTTGGTTAGCCAAGTGTCATGATCATCTTTGCCACCTAACCATTCGCCAAAGTTGTGAACCCACTCGGGTTCTCGTTTAAATCCGTATTCATCTTCGACTTTCTTGGCCCAAAAGCAAAGCGCAGATGCAATTTGGTAGGGGCCAATCCAATTCTTATAGGGCCCTATGTATGCTTTCAATTTACCATTCTCCGTTATCAATCCAAATTGTAATACGTACAAACAACCAGCTGGCATGCCATGAATGTAACCAGCCATCGGGCCAATCTTGATTGTTGTCCTTGTATGCTTTAGGTACCCAATACCAATGGCATGGGTTAACTAATAGTGTAACATTAATTCCTGAATAGCGCAACCATTTAATTAGTCTTGACATTTGTTGGTATCCCTTTGTATGTATACGCATTTACCCGGCTTGTTATTAAAACTAGGCACGTCACATGCTGTCAAGGTCAATACCATGACCAGCAGACCAAGCACCACTTTCATTTACAGACGTCCATGGCCATTGCCTTGGCGTGTAGTTTATCCCACACGTCAGGCTCGCCATGAAATAAGAAAACCAATACCAGTACCGCTAACACAAATCCTAAATCATTCATGTTCTATTCCAAATTGCCGTTTAATTAGGCTTTCATACATCCTGGGCACAACGTTACAACATTTCTTAACAGTTAACCTAACTACCTTCTCCAGGATTTTGTCATAATCTAACTCTTCCCATTCGGTACTTTGAAATGCTTCTTCCTTTAAGAGTGCAATCTTTTCGTTCATCGGTAATTCTTATCCAGAGTTACGTTAGTAAGGCCAGCTACAGTTTGGAAATGTTCCCAGGCTGTTTTAGCTGCGGCATTTTTTTCAAGTTCACTGCTGGGCAATACAGTTTCGAGCCAAACCTCATCGCGTCGAACGGCATTTGCTCCAAACTTGCGTGGCTGATGTAAACGGCCAGAATCATATAACTCAATGGTTACGTCTCTAAATCGCTGTTCATCTGAATCGGTATAATTACTCCATTCAGGATAACTGAAGAAAGCATTCTTACTATAGCCATGCCAAATTCCTTCCCACTGTGCGTCATCATGCGGATCAAAATTAGTCCGTGCAATAATAATCAGCACATCATTGATGTCCACGGTACCTTCAATGATATCTCTTACACACCTAGAATAACTTAGTCCTATACGCATACTATAATCCTTTTTTAATTTGTAATATGTTTATTATAAGTGACAACGAATTAAATGTCAAATCCAAAAGCTGGGTCAAATTCTTTTACCCGTTGTTCGTATCCCGCATACCCCCGCGGATTACATAGTAGACGAGTTTCACCCACTACAAAGTCTTTGAAGTCATGTGTATGCCCGAATACGGCTACCTTGATGTTGGGATTATCCATAAAGATATAATCCAGATCCGAAGCAAATGCACCATTCAAATGGTAGTCCTCTCGATATTGTTCCGAAATAGCTGACATACTGGGTAGCATGTGCGTTACCATAACAACCTTACGATCCTTATTAGCCTGTGCGGTCTCAATGATGTGATCCCTTGTAGCACGATGCAGCACAGTGGTATGCTCGGGCGTGAGCTTATGGTACACATCCTTTGCTCGGTTGTGCATGGTGATGTGTCGATAATCCGACATACCTTCACGACAACGTAGGAAAGTCATGGGGTCACCTTTATTCATATCCGTCCACAGCGTCCCACCCACAAACACAACATCGTCAATGATGTGCGTTTGGTTTTCCATCACACGAACATTGTCCGGCATGTACTCCTCGACTAATTCCTTAGTACGATCAATACGCATACCATAGCTTTCATGGTTCCCCAGCACGTACAACACATCACGATACTTGGTAAGGTTCTCAAAAATCCAATCTTGATATTGGGCATGTTTTAAGTTCTTGGCCTCGCATAAATCACCAGCCAAGATCAAGACCTCCCCGCCGGGTAGTGTGAAGTCCGTACTGAACTCTAAATGCAAATCCGAAATTACGTTTACTCTCATTTTATTTCCGTTAGGTTATTCTTATATTTTAACTAACCAACAATTGAATGTCAAGAGATATAGATGTAGTCCGCGCATTGCCAATTACACCACCAAATTTCATATTTCAAATAGTTGATTCCAGGTTAGATCATTCTGGTTCATGTTGGTTCCGTTAAAGCTATAGTCATAGGTCAGTGCATCGTGACAGACTATGTTGCGTTCAACAATGTGTCGCAGATCTTCTCTGCCGCATAACAATCGCTTACGGCATAAGTCTACGTTGTCTTGCATTAGATCAACACCGTATGTAGTAGATAACGCTTGTTCAAAGGTACTACCATTTTCCATCTTACGGATTAGGACTTCTCCTAAGAACTGGCCATCTCCGCAACTGGGATCTAGAAAAGTTTTAGTAGGATCCGTAAATTGGTCGATAGGAATCTGCTCCAGCATCTCACGTACTAGTTCTGTGGGAGTAAAGACTTCCCCTGTGGACTTTACTCTTAACTTATCACGCTCTACTCCGCCCATGTAAGTACGATTTCGGATGTGATCGATTATATTAGATAGATCCTGTAACAAGGTTTACCTCCTCTTCTGTTAAACCAAAGTGATCAAACAATTCTTTGTCTGTCCATGTACGAGATAAATCCATTTTAGGCAATTCATAGAAGTTCTTACCACGCATACCACCAGAAATCATTTGGGACTGAATGTAACGATATAACGCAGACTCGTACAATTTAATAAGATTGTCGCCTTCTTTTTTGTCCTTAACTAAGATATGTCCTGACTGAAACTTGATAGTACCAATGGGATTATCTTTGCTATGATATTTGTAGTGCGGGTTACCGCTGAATGTCATAACAACCTTAGATAAATCGTAATCAGTCGGCTGTACTGCGCCATACATTTGATAATTATCTCCTGATGTTCGGCGAATAATATAAGTGTGCTTTTTAGTAGGCTTGCTAAACAAATGATCGTCGTCTTTGCCATCGGCAACTGATGTGTGTAGATATTCTGGAGAACTCTTACATTCAAACTTTGTATTGGCAAGTACCTTCTGAAGAACTGAAATACTTCGTAAATCGTTTGGTAATGCCGTTGAAGTAACATCTAATCGGATGTTGTCATTAATAAACAAAGTATCTGTAATCTTCGGAGTCTTAGTAACCGACCAAGCAAAGAAAGAAGAACCAACTCCTGGGAAGTGGTGCGATATTTTCGTCCAAACAGTATTGGTTTGATTCTCAGTAAAGATGTGACCTAGATCATTTGCTGAATTAGGGAACTGCGGAGCAATCATAATAAGTGTGCCATTATCTTTTACAATAGTCCAAGCCTTGGCAACAATTTTACGCCACAATGAACTTTTGCCACCTGTCTCATTTCCGTTCTTAAAAGGTGGATTACCTACAACTACATCGAATTTCATACTATTGTCCAATTCAAAGAACTTGTCGTAGGGCTTACGAACATATTGGCCCACGAGCTTGTACTTATTTACTGCGAAGCGAATATGTAAATCGCTTTCTTCGAAGCCCATTACTCGACTGCGAATGTTAGCATCACTGTGACCGGTATTACGGAGCCGTTGTTCAATGGCACGAACAAACTGACCGCCACCAATTGCAGGATCAAAGAATGTTGAGGTCTTGCTAGACCAAACAGAGTCGGGTAGCTGATTAAGCATTTCTGCTACTAGCGGCTCAATCTCAAACTTCATTCTGCTTAACATATTCTGCCTTAAGTGTGTCTGTGTGTAAGTATTATACGGCTAAAATGGACTGCTGTCAACCATTTTAGCCGTTGTATTTTAGCAACACTTATGCAAACTTTAAATCAAGCAAATCGCGGTTAATAAAGTTAGTGAGTACTAACTCTTTAACCATTGTGTAAGGAACTCCAAACTGTTCTGTGACGTCGTCTTGTATAGACGGTCCGTCAGCATCCATTAGAGCAAATGCTTCTTCAATTGTGCTACCACCGTAGAATTTGATAATGTCAATGTTTTGGCTAATAGTAACAATCATTTCACGTGCTAACTTTAGCTCTTTCTCACTGGCATCGATTTTATTAACACCGGACTTCTTCTTGACAACATTAAGTCGTGTCTTACCACGTGCGGCAGCTTCTTTACGTGCGGCTCGAAACACATCAATGTTGCCGTTTGCTAACGCAGACACCATGTCGTGAGTCCATTCATGGACTGGTGCCACTTTACCAATTAGTCGGTCAATGCTCTTTCGAGCAATAATATCTTCAAGATAGTTGTCAATCTCAATCTTAACAGCGCCGTCCTGCTGGCACTTAAAGATATCTACTGTACGTAATACGTCACGTAGGGCTTGCTTGAGATCTTTGTAACCTTTATTTGCTTTGTAATTCTTTGCAGTCGTGAGTAGCATAGCATCAAACTTGTCATCACGATTAGGATCAAAACTCAGGCTAACTACACGGCCTATCTTGCCTGCTTTGTGTGGTGTAAGTGTGCGGCTCATCTTTTGTATAGTAGCACCATTGTCACCCGTGTCGTAGGCAAGGTACAGTTCAGTGATTTCTGGGATACTGAAGCTACGCTGTGCCATACCTGCTGATAGAATCAGAACGTGCTGTCCTGTTTTCTCTGCTTTCTCAATCTCTTCCTTAACAGACTTCTCTGCTGTGGCATTGCTGATATCTTCAGCACCACTAACCAATACAACACGGAAACCACGCAGGGCTTGTTCAGCGATGGGTTTGATCTCTTGTAGGTTAGCATTAGTTGTGCTACCAGGCAGGAACATCATAGCAACCTTCATGCCTTCTTTGGCCTTGCGACCAGTTTGATAGTCTACGTTGAGACTGTCATCGCCGCCTTTGCCTTCAAATACTGCCTGAAGCATATTGGTAAAGAATCCCTTGGCCTTTACAGGATTAGCGGCAAACTTACTCCACGCTGGCAGGAACACTCCATCCTCTACGAATGCATCAGGTTCTGCTGTGCGAGCA
>Ga0214192_1001353_pt1 | contig 13815 bp, 15 predicted proteins | sample TroBogEpilimnion_44_FD_153030 | JGI IMG/M metagenome (GOLD analysis project Ga0214192, IMG submission 153030) | Freshwater microbial communities from Trout Bog Lake, WI - 29JUL2008 epilimnion | ecosystem: Environmental > Aquatic > Freshwater > Lake > Epilimnion/Euphotic zone | place: Trout Bog... | reverse complement strand
CTATGTCCTTAAGGTTTATTATTCACCGATGAACTTTTTATATTCATCCATTAACTGTTGTTCCATTGTAGCGGTAGGTTGATTACGTACACGGCTACGATGTTCGTGATCTTTAGGAACATCGCCACCCATTGGTTGATTTTCGTGATTAGCAAATTCTTCAGCGTCAAACTCGTTTTCGTCTGTAGGATCGTTAGGTGTATTATCGTATTGACCTTCGTCAGTTTCTTCTTCATCACCCTCTTCGCTATCCGGATTTAATTTATCAATTACCGAACGCATTTGATCCCCAGCAGATGTTGGTTCGCCAACAGTCATCGGTTCTGCTGTTAATGTTGCTTGCGGTGGCTCAACTCCCATGTGTTCGTCACCTACTTTATGCATACCAGCTAGTTGCATAATTTGAGCCAACATATTTCCTAACTCTTCTCCGCTACCAGCAGTAACATTTAAACTAGCTGGTTGGTGAGGGGTCTCCATGCCGCCCATCATTCCCATAGGACCACATTCGTCTAGTGCTTTGTCTTCTTTGACAATATTTGGATTTTGAGCATCTAGTTCAGCTAAACGCTTTAATACGTTGATCATTTGCATAATTATTTCCTTATGGGGTTGTAGTCAGCTTGTTCTATTGGACTACGATTATTTTGTGGAACATCGTTAGTTGTTTGCCCTGGATTTTTAATAATATCGTCGGCTGTAGAATTAGGTATCTCTTCACCACGCAGTTTGCGTTGTAATTTTAAAATATCGTTTAATTCTTTTACAAACCCTGAATTATATTTGTCGCCATAATAATCTTCAAATTGAGGATTACCTGCTTCTTTATAATCAGGATCATTTAACAAAGCACCTTCACGTTTTGGTTCTTGGTGTTGATATTCTTCATAGGGTTCGTTTGGTTTACGAACTACTAAATTTTGACGATTAACTTCTAACCCCTGAGTTAGATATTCTGTTAATTCTTGCTGTGTTGTTGGATAATCTAGAGTCACTTCATAGATGTGAACTTCACAATTTCTAACTTGCGGAAAATCTAACGGAAGTGACTGGATAGGTGTTTTAGTTTTTTTCATAACACCTAATGTTTCACTTACAGTATAACGTCCTAACAATGTTGCCATTTTAGCTTCTTGCTCGGGGGTAACATCGCCTGCTATCTTAATACGAAAATCGTACTTTTTAGCAAGTGTGTTTTCTTGAAGGTATTCTTTGAATGTTCTCATAGTTTATTATTTATTAAGATTCTTTAGTTTTTCAAGGATACTATTGCGGTCTGTGAGAATAAATCCCTCACCTTCTACAGTACTAGCACCTTCATTTCCGTGTTTTTTATCAATAGCTAGCTTCTTAAGTTGTAAGTCAACCATTTTTAATTTTTTATCAATTTTGTTAGTTTTTGCTGTAATTGCAGCAGTTAACATTTGACCTGCCACTTCAAACATTCTAGTACTATAGCGAGCTTCTACGCTCATACCTAAATCCATAAGGTCTTCGTATGCTTTTTCTGCTTTAGAAGCAAGAGCATCTAATTCTAAATCACTTATGTCTCCGAGTCCTTTTACTCTAGGAAGTGCGGCAGATATTTTATCAAACTCTTCTAACTTTTCTTGTAGATCTATTGTAGGCACAGGAGTAGCAGGAGCTTCTATAACCGGCTCTTTGCTTGATGGTAAATCGAGTAATTCTTCAAGTTTCTTTGTCATAATCTTACTTATTTTCTTTTTGATCCATTGGAAAAAATATCGTGCTCATTTATTACCCTAAACTGAATGCCTTGATTTTTACACCAACTACCTGCAGCGGCCCACTTGGCCTGATTTTTAACAAACTGTGCTTGGTTGTGAGGATTTTTTCCAACGTGCTCTTTTAGCATTTGATTAGCAGGTTTAATCTCAATAAGTTCTACATGTTTTTTATTTTTTTTATCAATATACATGATTAAAAAATCAGGAACGTAAACCGTTTGCTTACCAGTTAATGGGTCACGATACGGTATTTGTAAAGGCTCGCTAGCCCATTGTTGTATTGCTGGATTGTTATCACAGAATAACATAAAGGTATGTTCCCAGCTACTCCTATACATAGGATCTTTATTTCCTACATATTTCTCTGGATTTTTTACCTTATATATACCTTTAGCTGTAGCTCTCATGCGAGGATATTACGTTGAACTTCTTCGTTAGCTGTAAATTGAAGAGCGTAACCAAGGAAACTAGTTTTTACTCTATTGTAATTTAAAATTTCAGAAACTAATGCTGATATTTCTACAGTATCTAAACCTTTAAGAGTATCTAATATTTTCATCGGATTGTATCCATCTTTCTTTGCTTGTTTTAAAATTATGATACTGATAGATTCTGCGGCGAGAGAGTCAAACCCTTTGCCTCCAAAGAATCCTTTCATAGCAGCCAATGTATTAGCATCTATTTCTAAAGGTTGCGAATAGTACGTGTCAAAGGCCTGTACTGTAGCGTTAGCAGTAGATGATTGTAGAGGGAGATTACTATATAAATTATTACTCATTATCGACCTGTTAAAGTAGAAGGTTTAGCAGACGTTTGTCCGTTAACACTGGAATTTTGATTTGAAAATAAATTAATACCGACATTATTCTGACCGGTAATACCTTGTTGATTTAGACTATTTTGTATAGCGGCATTAACTCCACCAGGTTGATTTCCAGTGGCAGCGATGTTTCCTAACACACCTGTCGCAATGCTATAACCTTCTTGTTGTAATCCCGCTTTGGAGAGAGATCCGATGTTCTTAGCAAGGTTTCCTCCTTGAATAGCAACTTTTAAATAGTCTAAAGGGTTACCGGTGTTTAACGCATTTGCCAGTGAACCATTTTCTCCAAAAATACTTGCAGCACCGTTAATAACTCCGCCTGGTCCAAATAAACTTGATACACCGTTTCCTGATATACTTAAAGGGCTTGGTTGCGTGTCATACCATATTGCTGAAAAATTTTCAGGTTTGCCGCCTTTGACAATTTTTCCTTGATTATAAAATACATTTTCATAAGCAACTGTCATTTTACTTGATAAAACTTTCCCGCCCAGATCTTGTTCTAAACTGTCATGCGCCCAGTCTGTAACAATAGGGTTAACTAATGTAAACTGACTAAACTGTTGTTGATGTAATACGTAAATGTCAATGGTACTAAAGAACGGTGCTATTGGATTCCCAGCGCCGTCTACAGTGTAGTTGTTAAATCCATACATGTAGTCAGTAGACCCAAATTTTGTATCACCGTACGCAGGAGTAGCGGCACCTTTCTTAGTTTGTCCACTAGACAAATCTCCATATACACTATCTGAATAATAAAATTTATAATAATTTGCCCACAGTTCTCTAGTAATATCGCTGTTATCGTCGTGGAAATCTATAGTAACTGGTTGGTAAGTAAGTCCAGTTTGTACAACAGTTTTTCTGTTATATTGATTGACTGTTTCGGTTTTAATTTGAAACTTAGGTAAATCTATTTTTTTAACTAACGTACCTACATCCCGCATAACAAGATCTCTCCATCGAGTATTTCTTACTGCGTTTGGGTTAATGCTAAAACTAACAAAATATAGAAAACCGTGTTTAGGCGCACGAGCATACGTATTTTGTACATATAATCTGTTAGCATGTTGGTAGTCTCTAAGATCGCCTTTGCTACCAAAGATTCCGCCAACTACTCCGCCTAAAAATGCTGTAAAAGGATTTGACATAGTAATATTTAGTCAATAAAAAAGCCTGGGTTTTAAGCCAGGCTATTTCTGTTAGTGGGTTCAATTATCCGCCAACTGCTAGTGAACCTAATGTTCTTCCAACTGCTTCGCCGATACCAAACTCGCTATTGCCAGTTTCGCTATTGAATTGTAGTGCGTTATCAAATGTAATTGTTAAAGCAATATCCATAGGATCGTTGCTAGAATAATCACCACCTTGATATGTTGCTTGTTTAATAAAACAGCCTAGGAAGTCAAAACGCTCTAATGTATTAGGTGTGTTAGCACCGTTGCCTCCATCTAATAATTCAACACTCATTGTGAATTTATAGTCAATACCGCTAGCGGCTGAACTTTGTTCTAAGAAGTCGAACTGTTTCTGTAACTGACGACCAACTAAACGTGTCACGTGGTTGCTTGAATCGTCACGTAATGTTAGTTTAGCATCAGCCCAAGTGTGCTTGCCTGCTAATTTAACAGTACTGTTATATACCGGTAGTTTAATTTCTTCAAAACTTAATTCTGGTCTTGTAACGTTCATAACTTGTTTAGTTAATTCTGTTACTGGTATATCATTACCGACACCAAAGTTTGTTAATGTAACTCTGTAGCGATACTTGAGTTTAGGCATTAACAAGCCTTGTGGGCTTTGATTAGCTAATGGTACTGTAAATCTGTTTAAACTTGCGCTTGACATTTAAAATGCTCCTTGTTCTTTGTTATTTACCTATTAAACACCAGCTGCAATTGAGCCAGTATTTTTAATTCTCAATGGAATATAGATAAACTCAACAGCTTTAACAGGCTCAATAGCAATATCTAGCCATAGTTCTGAACGGTCAATTCTTGCTGGAGTATTGTTAGAGTCATCGCACACTGTAATAAAGTCATACAATGCTCTTAGACCTACTAATTCTAGCAATAAGCTGTCTGCTGCCGATTTAATTTCTCTACGTGTTTGAGCATCGTTTGGTTCAAACAAATATGGTTTAGCCATAATCGATAACTGACGACGTAGATAACCAATTAGTCGAGCTACATTGATGCGATTTAACGAACTGTTATCGCCTGGCTCTCGAGTCATTTGTCCAAAATTAACTAACCCAACACCTGGTAAAGTTGCTATAGGATTAATCTGTACACCTGGAGATTGTAGTACATCACGCAACCCTTGGTATAGAGATACTGTTTGGAAATCTCCTGTTTGCGCATTGATGTATCCAACTGATGTAGCATTGTCTACAGTACCACGACGTGTACCTGCTGGAGCATACCATTGATATGCTTTAGCATCACTATTAAGTATTGTACGCAACATCATATGGCTTGGTGGAACAACAATATTATTTCCGGAATTATCTGTTGTGTAACCACTTGGGTAGAACAATGCCATATATTGATCATATGTTACTGCTCCATCATCGCCATTATCTGTAGTTAACGCAGTGTTCTTACCCCAATTGTTTAATGAAGTAGCATCAGCTGGTAAACGGAATGGTGTATCACCTACTACAAAGGCTGTTTGTCCTCTGTCAGTATTCAATCCAACCATATTCGAAATTAGTTCTGGGTAACCTGGTGTAGCAATTAGATTGTACACTAAAGTATCAGTATCTCGAATAGCCTGGTTAGTATCAACTAACGCTTTTAATGCTTTAACTACAACACCGCGTTGTGCGTGACGACCAAACGTACCTGATCCATCTACATTATTTGGACTTGCGCTTACCCAACGATCAGCAAAGTAAGAATTTCCTGTTGTATTCATTACATCATTTTGATAAGCGGCATTAATACCATTATTCGCATTGATGTTAATATAACCTACTTGGTATTTCTTAACATTGAAACCAGATCGACGTAGATTCCATAAGCGTAAACCTCTTGGATACAATTGAGGATCTGGAACATCAGGATCAACAAAGTCACTTAACAACATATTTGGAATAGTGCTTGGATATTGTGATTGCCCTGTTGTTGCCCAACGAGCATCAGCAAACAACCATCCAGTTGGTGATGTACTATCAGCTGTATCTTGTAATACCCACTGTAAACTGTTACCATCCCAAACATAAATGTCTTTGCCGTACATTTCTAAATCAGCTGTACTAATCCAAATATCACCATTAACTAACGCATTACCGTTACTTTGAGTAGTGGGAGCTTCGAATGATACAATAGGACCATTGACATCAGTGCCTGGGAATACATTTCTGTAACCTCTCCAATGCTGTCCGTCGTTGACCATAATGTCAACATCTAAATTACTGTCATACCATAATGTTCCGTCAGCTGGATTTGTACTTGGTGTTTCAGCTTGTGCTTCAAACGTTAAAGGTCTCCAATTACTAATCAAGTATTGGAAACTATCTCCGCCTGGAGCATTATTTAAATTAGGTACACCAACTCCAGTTACTGGATCATACGGTGTTAAGTTTGCTACACTTGTTCCGATAGGATTATTTGTTCCGTCAACAATTTCAATATCTCCACCTAATTTGTGTGTAAATGTTAATTGTTGTGTTGAAGCATTAAACGCCGCAGTAACATTTGATAATCCAGCAGTATTAACTGCTGTAGGAATTTGTGCAGCAATTGTAGCAGTAGAAGAGCCTACAATGTTAACTACAATTGAAGATCCCCAAGTAGATGTACTAGCACCTGTTTCTCTAATAGAAAACTGACTGCTACCAGTTTGTGTTGCTGTTGTTGCAGCAAATGTAACAGTTGTAGCACCCGAAGCGTTACGTCTCCATACTTTAAAATCAGCAGTAGCATCTGATCCTGTATAGTGATCATAATTGCTTTCTATGAATAGTGTACCTACAGGAATATTCAATCCGCCACCTGTGTAATCTAATTGTTGAATAGCATTTTGTGTGCTAGGATAGATTGGAGCAGGAACTGAATCCCATGTTTGTGTTACTCCATTGTAGTACTTAAATTGATAAAAAGCACCTAAACCTGGAGTTGTTGTTTTAACCCATACGCTACCTGTTGCAGTACTTGCGTTAAAAACAGGATATTGATAGTGAGGACTAATTGTTAATGATTTGCCACCATTAAATCCTTGAGTAACTGTTACCCATGCGTTCGAAGAAGCAGTTGTTTTATACCACAACTGAATCATGTTTTCTGAAGTGATATACATTGCGTAATCACCGGGGCTTCCATAATTATCGTTAGGAACACCGCCAGAAGCATTCATATCCATTGTATCGTTATCAATGATCAACGGAGTTTTTACAGTAAACGAACCACTACCGCTTGCGTTCCATTCGTTGATACCGTATAAACTTGTAGCAGTATCTAACCAGTATGTGCCAGCAACAGGCGCACCTGCTGGCGCATCGGCTTCTGGTGATAATTGACTTGTGTCTAAATCAGCACGTACAACATACGCTTGAGAGCTAACACCTAATAAACTGTATGCGGCTTGTAGACCGTATTCGTTTTGTTCGCCGCCGTTAATTGGATTACCACTAGCATCAGTATAGAATAATGGAGTTCCAAAAGTGTCTGTTAAGTCACGTTGACTTGTAATAATATAAACTTTACCGGCATTTGCTGATAATGTCCCTTGCGCAGTTCCAGTTCCGCTTGCGTTGCTTTTATTGCTTGCGCTAGCTACAACGACTAGTGGTACAGTACCCGGTGCCGCTGGTGTATAAAAACTTTCATCAATAACTGATACTGATACGCCTGGTGAATTTAATGTTGCCATTCTAACAATCTCCTTAATGGATTACTTTGTTTTATTTAGCGACATATGAGAAAAAATTCCAGGTTAAATACATAGTAAAGGGCAACAAAAAGGGCACTATGAGAAAGTTATGCAAGAAATGCCAGCAAAGACCTGTAGCAATTAATTATTATAAAGAAGGAAAACCGTTCTATAGATCAGTATGCGATCATTGTAGTCGTGGGTATACAGATACCAGACCTCTCTGGGAATTAGCAGGATATAAGAAAAAAATACAATGCGATAAATGCGGTATGAAAAGCCCGCATCCTGAAGTTTTTAATGTATTTTATGTAGATGGCAATTTAACCAACAATAGATTTACAAATTTAAAAACTGTTTGTGCTAATTGCCAAAGAGTGCTTCATAAAGAAGGTATTAAGTGGAGGCAGGGGGATTTGGTACCAGATCTTTAACTTGAGCAAACAGATCATCTATTGTTCCGTTATTATCAAGAACATAATCAAACTTTGTTCCTACCCAAGAAGTTTCGCTAGCATGAACTTTTAGTCGTTCTAACTTTGCTTTGCTCAATGCCCACATAGTATTGCCGTCTGGACCAAGATTTGCCATTATTGCGGCATCGTACCACTCTGGTTCTGGACCGCGTACAACACGGACTACAATTCCGCCAGCATCTTTAATACTTTTAATTTCATTAGGAAAACGGCAATCGCTAATAACAATATCATCTTTTGAATTTCGTAGTTTATTTTCTAATGCCGAAATCCAAATATCGTTATGGAATGCTTTGCGGCAAACTTCAGTACCCCAATATTGTAATACCCACCTAGGAGTTAAGTGTGGCATGTTTAAGCGTTCTGCCCACCAAGGATCTACTTGTTCACGCCATTCACGAGCTTGTTTTGTGCGGCCTTCTAGCATGGTTCTATCCCAACCAAACACCATACTAACAGCATCTTTTAAACTGTTGGCAAAACTTTCTCGTCTAAATCCGTGGAAATTTGTAAGATAATCAGCAATAGTATCTTTGCCCGAACCAATAAAACCGCACACACCTATAATCATAGAACCTCCTGGGTATGACATAGTATATAACAGTTAGATTACAAGGTCAAGATATTTTATCCAATTACCCAAGTAAGAGGAGTTCCGCCGTCTTTGTAGTTAATTAGATCTTGCTCTAATATATCAATTTCAGCTTTGCCCTCTGATTTAAGTGCAGCACCATTAAGAGTAGTTCCACCTTGCGGGCTAGCAATTTGACTGAATTTTTCTCTAGCTTCACCTAGCATAATTTTACAAGTTGCCAATGTATAATCACGTAACCATTGTCCTGCGTAACGATCTAATAATAAATTAAAATCTGGACGATAGTTGTCAATCCATAACAACACTTCTTCACTACCACGCGGACGTTGATCGATAGTTAATAGTTTAGTTGTTCTATTAAAAATGAAGTTAATTTCACTACCAAACATTTTACCTACTAACTTTTGATAAGACGCAAAGGCAAAATAAGTTGCTAAACCTCCCATATTTGTGCTAGTTAACAAATAGGTGTTTGAATACGCTAAATTAAATGGTTCAAATAAACTACCGCCGTCGCCACCGCCTGTACGTGAGCCAATACTACGACGGTATATTCTGCGCACATTTTCTATTTCCGGAGCAAGTACATAATTATTTTCGTCAGTTTGCATAGTAAGAAAAGCAAAACTTTCTTCTACAGCATTTGAACTTCTTTGACGAAATTTTCTTAAAGCTCTATCGAGCGCAGTTGTGTAATGCGCAGGATCAAGCTCAACGTCAACCATGCCGTCTCCTAGCATGAGTTTAACATAATCTATTACTTTTTGGCGTTCGTTATCAGCATCAGTCATAATGATATTTAGCCAATAAATACAAGTATGCCAAGACTATCCCTGTACCGTCCCGAAAAGGGCAATGATTTTAAATTTTTAGATCGTGTAATCAACGAAGAATTTCAAGTTGGTGGCACTGATATATACTTACACAAATACTTAGGCCCAGTTGATCCTTTAGAAGGGCAAAGTAGCCCTGGAGTTCCTAACAACGCAGGAAATCCTATTCCTGAACTAGGTATACAAGATGTAATTTTTATGGAAAACAGAGACAGGCATTATGCGCCAGATGTTTACATAATTCGAGGAATTTATGACATGCAAGATATTGACTTTAATCTAAGTCAGTTTGGCATGTTCCTACAAAACGATACAATTTTTATTAATTTTCATTTAAGGTCACATTTTGAAGCGTTAGGTCGTAAAATTATGGCCGGCGATGTTATTGAGTTACCGCATCAAAAAGATGAATATGCCCTTGATGATAGTCTTGTAGCGTTAAAAAGATTTTATGTAGTTCAGGATGTTACTCGTCCTGCTAAAGGTTATAGTCAAACTTGGTACCCGCATTTAGTTCGTGCTAAATGCGTACCGTTAGTAGATAGTCAAGAGTATAGTGAAATATTAGGAGCCGACGCAGGAGCAGGAGATGGTAGTACATTGAAAGATCTTTTATCAACTTATAAAAAGAGTATTGAGATTAACGATCAAATTATTGCCCAAGCCGATGCTGATGTTCCGTTAAGCGGATATGATACTCAACAATATTATGTAATTCCGACAGCTAATTCAGGATTAGTTAATGTTGCTGACGCAAGTATCTCAGGATCCGGGTCTGCTTTAGGAGACACTAGTATTGATCAAGCTATATTAGATGCCAGTGTTATATTAAACACCCCCGGAAGAGGTGATTTGTATGTAACATACTTACAAGGATCAGCAATACCTCCCAATGGAGCGGCGTTCGGACACGGGATTACATTTCCTAGTAATCCAATATCTGGTCAATTTTATTTAAGAACAGATTATTTGCCAAACAGATTATATAGATACGACGGCACTAATTGGATTACATTCGAAAGTAACGTTAGAATGACGTTGAATAATTTTGGTTCTTCCGATGTTGCTCCAGGAACACCGTTCGCAGGTAAACAAATTAGCCAAACGCAGAAAACTAGTTTTATTAATAATACAAATGAAGCAACAATTGCCGGCAAGGTTGTTCCTGAAAGACAAGCGTTAAGCAAAGCGTTAAAAGCAAAGGCGGATAATTAATGCAATTTTTCTATGATGCCCAGGTTAAAAGATACCTGACTCAATTTATGAGAATTATGAGCAACTTTAGCTATCAAGATGCTAAAGGAAATATCACACAGGTACCTGTAGTCTACGGAGACATGAATAGACAGGTAGCTCAAATATTGAAAAAGAACAGTGAGAATGTAATGCCCACTGCTCCTTTTATTTCTTGTTATATAAAAGCATTAGACTTTGATCGGACAAGATTACAAGATCCAACATTTGTTAATTCTTACAAAGTATTAGAAAGAGCAACTGATGTTAACGGCAATTATATCAATGTACAAGGTGCTAACTATACAGTTGAAACAATTATGCCTAGTCCTCACCTTGCTACATTTGCGGCAGATATATGGACGTCAAATACTGACCAGAAATTACAAATATGGGAGCAAATTGCAGTACTGTTTAATCCTAGTTTAGAATTACAAGTATCTACAAATGCTATTGATTGGACCAGTCTTAGTGTCCTTACTTTAGACAGTCAAATTTGGAGTAATCGATCAATTCCACAAGGTGTAGATGTTAACATTGACATTTTAAATATGGTTTTTAAAACTCCGATATGGATTACTCCACCTGCTAAGGTAAAACAATTAGGTGTTATTACAAACATTATTTCAAGCATGTACGCTGTAAATCAAGGAGATGTAGCTTCGCAATATAGTGATCCGTTTGCGGCAGATATCTTTAGCAATATTATACCGGATGCTAAGACTATTATTACTCCCGGAGAATATGATATATTGGTTATGAACAATGTTGCTACATTGATTAACGTGAATAATCAACAAGATAATATAGATACCAATAATCCACAAAATATAGATTCTTGGTATAAAATATTAGATTTATACCCAGGAGTATTTACAGCCGGTCTGAGTCAGTTAAGATTATCTCAACCATCTGGTATGGAGATCATTGCTTATGTAAGTGTTAATCCATTAGACGATAGTCAATTATCATTGGTCATTGATCGAGATACTGTGCCTACAAATACAATTTTATCTAACGGTCGAGGAACCGTCGATGCTATTATTAATCCTCAAACATATAGTCCTCAAAATATTACAGTAGGCACAACGTATTTGATTTTAGAAGATTTAAATCCAGGCTGGGCGATTTCAAACTTTGACGGACCAATCTCATGGAAAAATTCAGATGGATCAGATCCACATGCCGCAGCCAATGACATTATTCAATGGGACGGCGCTAATTGGAACATTGTGTTCGATTCTACTGTCTATCAACCGATTACATACATAACTAACACATATACCGGAATACAATATATGTGGGACTACAATAACTTACAATGGTCTAAAGCATACGAAGGAGTTTATCCTGCCGGTTCCTGGCGTTTAATTTTATGAGTCAAATAGTTTGTAGTGGTGGTTTATTTTTAGCAAAAAACACAAAAAGATTTTTATTAGTCTTACGAACACAAGGCAAGACAGCAGGAACATGGGGAGTAGTTGGGGGCAAAAAAGAACCAGCTGACATAACTCCATTAGACACTCTTAACAGAGAAATAAAAGAAGAAATTGGAATATCTCCTGCTATATCAAAGATAGTACCAATCGAATGGTATTCGAGCAAAGACGATTTATTTTACTATCATACCTATGTATTAATAGTAGACGAAGAGTTTATTCCGGTTCTTAATGAAGAACACAGCGGATATGCTTGGGTTAACATGAATGATTGGCCAAGACCATTGCATAATGGATTAAAAACTACACTTAATAGTAAAATAATCAAAGCTAAACTAGAAACTATTTTAGATGTAATTGGTTGACATTTTTATATTTGTAGGTTATAATCAGGTATGGGACGATATAACACAACACCTACTATTACTTTCTCTGATACTCAACCAACTTGGCCTACTTCTTTTCCTAAAGAAACAATAGGAATTGAACGGTCGGGAGTTATCTTTGAAAATCGCATAATTTCTTCTCCGGAAGACTTACATCCTATACCTGGTTCATTAGAAGCTATTAAATCTATGAGATTAAAAGGTTATAAAGTAGCTATCTTTTTTAATGAACCATTAATATCACAGGGCTTGTTAGAAATAAAAGATGTCGATATTATCAATCAAAGAATGTTAGACATATTTGGTAATGCTGGAATACAAAGTATAGATACTGTGTTATATTCAACAACTACAATGAAGGAAGATGTTTTTGCCATGCCTAACACTGGTATGATGAAAAAAGCCGAAACTGAATCTCGGTTAAAATTTAAGGGGGGTTATTTTGTCGGTGATAAAATATCAAATCTTAAAGCTGGATTTTCTTCCGGAGCAAAACCTGTATTAGTAAGCACAGGTAACTATGAAGATACTCTTAAAAAATTAAGCACATTTGCTAATAGAGATCTGAAAAAACAAGTTAAAGTATTTTCAGATCTCTTAGAATTTTCTAAATTCCTACCTTAGTCAATAATGTTTGTATTTCAGGCAAATACAAATATTTCATCTTTGATTTTCTCAAAGTATCTAACGCATGGTCGATAGTTTCAACTAACGGATCTCCTGCTAAATTAAAACTAGTGTTGAATAGCATCGGGACACTGGTGATAGTTTTAAATTCATTAATGAGATTATAATAATTTTCATTCTGTTCTTTCGAAACAGTTTGAATTCGACAAGTGTTGTCAACGTGAGCAATACACGGAATTTGATCTACTTTGTCTGCTTGAATGTCAACAGCGTACATCATAAAAGGAGTTTCATCCATGCCTGCTAGATCAAACCAATCATTAGCATCTTCCTTTAATACTGTTCCGGCAAATGGTCTAAACCATTCTCTACCTTTGACAATATTAACAAAGTCTTTTCCTTCAGGATCTCGAGGATCATATAGTATAGATCGATTACCCAGTGCTCGAGGGCCTGCTTCTGATCCACCTTGAAACATAGCAACAATATTCTTTTTAGAAATTATCTTAGCAATGTCTTTAGGTAACACCTGACTAATTTTAAATTCTGTTGGATCAATATTGTTAAGATATGTACCTGGATCATATGATGGTCCTAAGTACAAAGTTGTCAATGGATTAATGTCAGTAGACTGTGTTTCTTGATGCCAAAATAATTGTGCCAAGCCAATAGCTGTTCCGCCATCGTGCGCAATCGGTTCGCAATATAATTCTACATCAGCTGGTAAATTTTTTCTATAAAAATAATTAGCGGTACAATTTAAACCGTACCCTCCAGCAA
>Ga0214192_1001352_pt1 | contig 13817 bp, 10 predicted proteins | sample TroBogEpilimnion_44_FD_153030 | JGI IMG/M metagenome (GOLD analysis project Ga0214192, IMG submission 153030) | Freshwater microbial communities from Trout Bog Lake, WI - 29JUL2008 epilimnion | ecosystem: Environmental > Aquatic > Freshwater > Lake > Epilimnion/Euphotic zone | place: Trout Bog... | reverse complement strand
GGTGGCATGAGTGCGACTGGTAGTATCTGCTCATTGGCATCGGGGCTGGTATCCGGCGCGAGTTGGTAGGCAAAGATAGCGAACAATAAAGTCGTGATGATCACCACCAGTCCAAACATAGCGGCCTTATTGCGTTTGAAACGCATCCATGCTTTCTCGTTTAGACTTTTGCTTTCTGACATTTAGTTGGTGGCCAATAATGGGGCACTGACGAGGTGGAAAATACGGATTTAGATGGATTTCTTGTTGATGATGATAACCACTTATAAACTCAGCGCTCAGGATATCTTTCTCTCCTTCCAGGTATACTTGCCACTCAGGCCCAGCACGCCCACACAAACCACATATATGATATGCAATATTTCAAATACAGGCAATAGCAACATCAGTATCCTCTTTTTGAAAAAACCAGTCACCGGTATATTAAACGACAGATCCATCACAAACTTCACTCCGAAAGCCAGTGCCAGCGGCAGCCACGGCAGTTCTATTTTCTCAAACGATATAGGGATGAACACCAGTATCAGCAGATTAAACAGATAAGCAAACATCAGAATCGCTGTCACAGACTTTTTCTGGAAGGATGTAGACTTGCTCGTCCACCTGACCCGCTGCGCTACGAAGTCCACAAACCGGCTCTCAGGCTTACTATACACACATGCATCCATATTCTTTACAAAACCGATTGAATCAGGGAACGCCATCTCGATCTTCTGCATCAGAAATATATCATCACCCGTTGGTATATCGGTATTGCCCTTATAGCCGTCTACTTCGAGGAAAGCCTTCTTCTCATACAGCAGGTTGGCGCCGTTGCACATCGTGGGATAGTTATTGGCTATCGTGCCTCCGGTGATACCGAGCATATTGATCACATCTATCTGCTGAAAGAGCCCGAGCAGCCCCTTGGCCGGCTTTAGCAGCACGGGCCCGGTGATAAACTTATACCCATCGCGGATATAGCTGCTGACCATCGTCTTCAGCCAGCTCTCATCCATGGTGCAGTCGCCATCTGTAGTCACGATCAGCGAACCTTTAGCGTTCTTGACGCCGATGGTGATCGCTTTCTTTTTATTGGGCACCTTCTCCGCGGCATCACCGAAGTACTTCGCGAGGTTCAATATCGTGAGATTGTCCCGCTGTATCTCCCTGGCCAGTGCATAGGTTTCATCTGTGCTATAGTCGTCTATCACGATGATCTCGTAGAGATGCTTAGGGTAGTTCTGAGCGATCACCGCGTTCAGGCAGTCCTGTATATGCTCCGCTTCATTGCGCACAGGTATGATGACAGAGACAAAAGGCAGGGACTTCGCAGCGATAAATTCATTACCCGTCTCCAGCCGGTTCAGCTTGATCCATCCGATCAGGAAGTAAAGGATCAGCCAACAGTAAAGCACCGAAAAAACAATACTGATAATGAGGAAAGGGGACATTCAGGTCTGCTTGCTATTTGATAATTCATGCAATTCTAAGTATAAAAAAGGGGAATGGGAAAGATTGATATTGCCACATCATGGGATTGGCTGGTTTTCTTATATATTTATTCAAATTAAGATTATGATCAGAACCGTCCTTCTACTTATCCTTTGCACATGCTGCCTGGCTTCATATAGTCAAAAAGCGGATCAAAAACTGTTGGTAGGCAAATGGATGACCGAGGCTATCATTATGAATGGCGTCACCTATACTATGGATAGCGTCAGCTCATCTATCTCCAGAATCATAAAAAACAAAAGAGAAGTGCGCAAGGAAATTGTTAGCCCTGCGGATTCTGTTGCACTGGCTGCGGATGTAAAAAAGAATATGCTGACCATGCTGACCAATACCTTTATGACATTTGATGATAAGGGCAATTGTACCTTTCAAATGGGCATCCAGGATAATCCACGTGATACCTTCCCTCTTGGCAGGGGCAATTACAAATTGAAAGAAGGAAACATCCTCGAGGAAAAGATTGGAGAGGATTTGCCCATGACTTATACCATAGATAAACTTACAAAAGACAAATTGACCTTGACTTTTAAAGAAAATGAAGAAGCCATGATAATGAAATTCTACAAAGCCCATTGAGTGCGCAACCTTTATCATATTTTATCGTAGTATAATACAAGGCATAAAAAAGCCGGTAAAACTATGGTATATCTAAACGCAATACTTGTGCTGGTGATCGCCGGCCAAATCACTAAACTCTATTTCGACTACAAAGAGATGGATAAGCAACCAAATTCAAAGAACGTAAAGCGGAGGCCTGCTTAAACCTCATTAATTAATTGACAGTCCGGTATGACCCGGATTAATAATGCAGCACTATGATACTATTAGATAGTACCACAGTGCTGTTGTTATTTGCCTTGTTTACTACTAAACACCCTTTAGCTCTTCGCTGCCTCCTTGGCTGCTATCGAGTTTGCGAGCGGCGTACGATTGACTGGTAGCTTGATCAGCTCGATATCAAAGTCGAGTTTAACCTCTTCACCTATATTTAGTCCTCCGGCCTCAGTGATCATGTTAAACGTGATGCCAAAATCCCTTCTGTTGATCTTACCACCGGCTTCGAATCCCGCGCGGATATTACCAAAGTTTATATCCTTGCCCAGACCATTGAAATCAGCCGCGAGTTTTACTTGCTTCGTCACATCACGTATCGTCAGGTCACCCTCGACTTCGTATGCATCTCCCCTTTGGTGTATCGCACCCGCGAAGTTTATCTTCGGAAATTTCGCCGTATCAAAAAACAGTTCTGACCGCAGGTGACCATCTCTCTGTACCTGATCCGTATTGATACTGTTGGCATCGATCTCAAAGACGATCTTCACCCCGTCGAAATCCTCTGTATCCGACTCTACCTCACCGCTGAATATCTTAAACGTACCCGCTACATTAGCTATCGCCAGATGCCTGACTTTAAACTGCACCTTTGAGTGATCGGGATCTACTATCCATTTTGTGATTGATTTTTCCATCTTGTTTGATTGATTTTGTGAGACACAAAACTACTCCCACTATCACCTCCACAGCATAAACCAAAACAAGAAATACCAATTCCAATCTTAACCTAGATTAAGGCAACAAGGGTAATGCATCATCAGTTTAAAAGAACTACAAGGCATTAAGTTCTTTCCTCTACCAGCTGAAAGTCCCAGTTTCTCGGGAGAGCGGGAATATTTGAAATACAGTACTTAGTAGTACATGGATAAATAAGGCTAAACAAAGCTTTCCATTATAAATAAATCCGTTTGATCTTTGCCATCCGTGTGCGTGTATCAATATTTTGATCTTCTGAACAGTTCCGTCGTCCCCGGAGTGTGTGCCATTACTAAGCCCCCCGGCTTACAATATTTCCCCCTATATTTTTTTTGCGCGCTTTGGCAGTGAGACTATTTTTTAAAGAGCATTCTCACACCCTTGTATTCTGCAGCCGCTTCCTGATCTTACTCAGAAACTCCGGCGTCACACCGAGATACGAGGCGATATACTTCTGTGGCACATACTGCTCCATACCAGGGAAAGTCCTCAGGAATATCTGATACCGCTCCTCCGCATCCGCCGAGTGCCCCTGCACCAGCCGCAGCTGCAGCCGCATCACCGAACTCTGAAAAAACAAACGAAAATACCGCTCAAATTTCGGATACCGCTCAAATAGCTGGTCCTGCGCTGAGCGCGGCAGGAGCAGCAGCTCACCATCATGGAGCGCCTTTGTAGTATAAATCGTGGTAGGAGTATCAGTCATGCTATGTATGTCTCCCGACCACCATCCATCACGGGAGAACATGATCACATGCTCATTCCCATCTCTATCGGTATAGTAGGTCATCAGGTAGCCCGTATTGACATAGATCAGGTAGCGCATCGTATCGCCGCTCTGCACGATCACCTCACCTTGTCTGAAGGGACGCGATATCAGGATAGACTCCAGGTAGCGCTCCTCTTCATCCGTGAGGCGCACGAGCAGGTTCATATGAGCCAGGAGAGTAGTAGCATTCATGTATTGCAAAAATAACCATTTAATGCAAAATAAGCAAAACCGAAACCAGGAGATTACACATAGAAAAAATCCATTTTTACATCCTTATGTAAACTCCATATACCCATCAAAGGAGCTTGGTGAGTACTGATCATCCAGACCCGATTTCATCCGTCTCTCGATTTCATTTTTACATCCTTATGCGAAAATTTTAAACCTTCACAATCAGCCAAATAAATACATTATTTATTTATAAATTTATAATATATTAAAATACATAAATAATTGATTAGAATTTTGCTTCTCGGTAGAAATCTATCCCATTCTCCCCTCTCCTCTCTCTTCCTCTGCCTCCCTAAATGAGCATCGCCCCGGCTTTGATTGCCGGGGCGATGCTCATGTATTGCAGGATGGCCCTTGTGTCTATCTGAATAGTGTCACAGTGCCTTCTCTGCTTTCTACCTTACCATCGTGGTAGGTGATAGTATAGAAGAAGGTGTAGACACCGCCTGGCTGCTCTTTGCCCTTATAGTTTCCATCCCAACCCTGATTGATATCCGTGGAGGTGAAAACCTGCTGACCCCAGCGGTTGTAGATATTCATGACAAATGAACCTACGCCCGTAGCCAATATTCTAAAATCCGGATTCTTCGAGTCCCCGTTTGGAGAGAAGGCATTTGGCACCGCGGAGAGATCATTTGGACGTGCCAGTATAGAGTCAGTAGCAATGGCTGTACAGCCATTATAGTAGGTGATCGTGAGCTGATATTGCCTTTTCACTGTATCAAAATCAGTCGGTATCAGCAGCGGATTAGGACATGTATCGCAGCTGATGCCTGTGGATGGTGTCCATAGATACGAGTGTACCGCATAGGCGCCCATGACGGTAGAGCCCATCTGTATAGTATCTCCCAGAAATACAGTCGTATCCATCGGCGTGATGCTCACGGAGTCTACCCCGGGAGATGTGATAGTGATCGGCCCGATAGAGCTGCTGCAGCCATTGGCATCTGTCGCTGTAGCTGAGTACGAGCCGGGCGCCAGGCCGGAGAGCGTATCGCCGGTGCCGCCGTGATCCCAGGTATAGGTGTAGGTACCAGCTGGTGAGGGAGATACTATGATCTGGCCATCGTTATATCCATAGCAGCTTACATTGGTCTGGACATCTGTGAGTGTCACAGTGACGATGCGATTGCTCACGCTATCTGAGGCAGTGGCGGTGCAGCGGTTATTGTCCGTCACAGTCACAGTATACAGTACGCCTGCGGTGGTGCTGATGACAGAGTCCGCTGCGCTGCCGTTATTCCACTGATAGGATAGCGGAGATGCGCCTGATCCATTAGCATATATGATTCCGTTTGCATTGGCACAGGTGATATTGACAGCACTCGGATTGAGCGTCGGTACAGCGTGCACAGTGATAAAAGCAGTATCTGTACAGCCTCCTGATATCCAGACGAAACCATAGCTGCCCGGAGTGCTCAGTCCTGCCACGGCTGTGGTAGGTGATCCCGCAGTCAGTATATTGGTTGCGACCGGGTTCGTCGGGAGGGCTACCCATAGACCGGAGCCTACCCCGGCCAGATTAGCAGTATCATTCGGACACACCGCAGCGTCGGGTCCCGCATCAGGCTTGGTCGTCACGACTACGAGTGCCGTATCTGCACAGCTGCCATTAGTCCATATGAATCCATAAGTACCCGCTACAGTGAATGTCGTGATCGTAGTCTGTGGATCTGTCGTCGAGGTGATAGAGGCAGTACCCGGGTTAGCCGGATCAGCGCTCCATGTACCTGCGCCTGTAGCTGCCATGGTAGCAGAGCCCCCCGGAGCGATGATACAGCTGACCGTCTGGTCGGGACCCGCATCAGGTTTGGCCGTGACGATCACAGCGGCTGTATCAGAGCAGCCACCGCTGGTCCATATATAATTATATGTACCGGCTACGCCGAAGGTCGTGATGGAAGTAGTAGCACTATTCGGATTGCTGATCACAGAGGTGCCCGGATTGCCCGTCAGCGCTGTCCATGTGCCGGAGCCGGTGGCTGCCATAGTAGCAGCGCCCCCAGGCAATATTACGCAGCTCACTGTCTGGTCTGGTCCTGCATTGGCATTGCCTGTCACAGTGACGAGCGCCGTATCCACACAGCTGCCATTCGTCCAGAAAAATTGATAGACACCCACCGTACCAAATCCGGTGATACTGGTAGTAGGGCTAGTCGGAGTGGTGATGGTCACTGCACCGGGGTTGGCGGCTGCAGCAGTCCATGTACCGCTGCCGGTGGCCGCCATGGTCGTAGATGTATTGACAGGGAAGCAAGTCACAAACTGATCAGGACCTGCACTCGGAGCGGCTGATACGATCACCGCAGCAGTATCTGTACATACTCCGATAGACCATACGAACTGATAAGTGCCCGGTGCGCTAAATCCGGTAATAGTCGTATTGGCGCTGAATGTACTGGTGATAGTAGCGGAGCCCGGATTGCCTGCTGCGGCCTGCCAGAATCCCAAACCTACAGCAGCCATAGTAGCGGAGCCACCCGGCACCACCACACAGTTGAGCGTTTGATCCGGGCCGGCATTTGGCAGAGGTACGACCGTGACATTTGCAGTGTCTGTACATCCATTGCCATCTGTCCAAATGAAATGATAGATGCCTGCTGCGCTATAAGTAGTGATAATCGTCGTAGGGCTGGTCGGTGTCGTGATCGTAGCCGTACCCGGGTTACCAGCCTGGGCTGTCCATGTACCGGTGCCGGTAGCAGCCATAGTAGCAGATCCACCCGGCAGCGCTACGCAGCTGACCGTTTGATCGGGACCTGCATTAGGTTTAGCAGTCACAGTCACAGTAGTAGTGGCATTGCAGCCACTGTCCGCCCATACGAATGTATACACACCGGCCGCGCTGAAGTTTGTGATAGTGGTCGTAGGGCTCGATGGTGTAGTGATGGTCGCCGCGCCGGGATTGCCTGCCTGTGCAGTCCATGATCCGCCGGCTCCGCTGGCAGCCATAGTGACTGTACCCCCTGGTAGTGATGGCAGACAGCTCACCGTCTGAGCAGGACCGGCATTGACCGACGAGGTGTTGGTCACTGTGACCACACCTATAGTGGAGCAGTTGAGCGCATCTGTGACTGTCACAGTATCTATACCTGCAGCCAGACCAGTGACAGTAGAGGGCCCGTAAAGTGTCTGCACGGTGCCATTAGACCAGTGAAAAGTCCACGGGCTGATGTTTCCGGTTGGTGTGGCAGTAGCCGTGCCACCATGAGGGTTAGCACACGACGCTGGAGTAGCAGTCATAGTGGGCGGACAGCACGATCCTATTGCGTTGGCTACCGCAGGCTGGTCATTCTGGCATGCCAGACTGCTCCATACACCGGATTCCCCGTCACCACTTGTATTGAATGTTACACTTAGGTTACTACCCGGTGAGCAGGCCGTATTTGCTGTGATGCTCACGCAAAAAGTCCACGTACAGGTCTGTCCCAGAGAAGTATTGCAATCATCACCGTAGCTGTTTCCGGCACCACCGACATAGTTATTGGGCAAAGAACTGTTGTAGTAGAATCCGGCAGGCCATTGATTATTATTTGCAGAGCTTACGACTCCGGTGGGTTGCCATGACCAGGTACCGCGTCCATCTATGGAGGCCGGAGGAGTGCCGGCAGTCAGTGTAGAGAGATTCCATCCTGAGCCAAAAGAGGGCTGCACACCATGCAGCCAGTTGGTATTCGTCTCATCCCAGGAGTTGACAGTATAGCAGAAGGTCACAGTCTGTCCCGGCGCGTAGGTTCCATTGACCGGAGGAGGTGTCGCGACTATACTGGATGACACGAGACAGTTAGCACAGTCATTATCATTATGCACCTTCAGGGTGAAGGTACCATTCTGCGTAGCATCCGCACCGGCGATCTGTATATAGTATGTCTGTCCTACCACCAGTTGGTACACAGTCAGTGAAGCAGCATTCGCAGCACCGGTCACACAGCCTGAGCTGGCCTGATTGCCGCAGGTCCCGCTCCAGAATGTTATCGTAGGATTAGTCAGCGTACCGGTAGCCGCACTTACGGCTATAGTCGCCTGGTAGCTACTCGCTGTGAATGAATACCATACATCATTAGGGATACTCGCTGTATTGATGGCACATGCGGAGATATATGGGTAGGGATTTGACGGAGTGGCATTGACATTGGTCTGATTAGTCAGGGTCACTGTGGCTCCCCGCTTAGTACCGGTGCCGGTACATGCAGCAGGCGCTGGTAGAGTACCCAGGCTCGTCGCTGTCGCGCATTCGTCGTTGGCCGGCGCCTGTGCTTCCGCCGATATAGTACACCCTAAGACAAACAGCACAATAAAGAAAAAGTATGCGTGTTTCATGATTTTATTTTGCTTCTTTAGTTGAATATTTTGAATTGCCGCTGGTGTACGCCGTACATACTATACCTGATGGGCTCAGGTGAAACGAAGGCAATTTAAATGAGGGTGAATAATCAGTCGGATAGGATGCCGTGGCAGACATCAGTCCCGCATGCTCCAGCTCAGTGGCCGATAGGAGTACGATATCAAAGCCATTATCAAAGGAGAGTGTGACCCGCTTATCCTTCAGTCTGAAGCTTTCCAGATTAGCTTTGGCGATATAGTTCTCGATCTGGGATTGTGTGAAGGCCTGCTGAGCAGATGACAGATGACACTCAAAACTGTGTGCCGCAGTCTGACTCCATACCGATCCTGATATCATCAGGAGTAGACAAAAGAGAAAAGATACTTTTTTCATCAAATCGGGTTAATTTATGAGGTAAAAGATTAAAAAAAAGAGATAAATGCTATGTCGACGAAAATAACAAATCCCAAATGTTATCCCGTCGTTAAATCGGTAAAAACCTCCTCAAACTGCATTTCTAATTCACTTTTAACAAAAAAAGAGGCCCTGATATAGATCTTTTATACTATATCAGGGCCCATGAAAGCTTTTATTATCAATAATTTCAATATCTCAGTCTACCTGAGATCGACTACTTTCACCCCCACATATTTTTTTTGATCAAATACAAAATAGTCATCACTTATCGGATTTGAGGCATTCAGTTTATTTATTTTATAAATATATCTGACTCCCGATTTTTCATACACTTTTGACTCCAGCAGATTGTTGGTGCCATCCTCGATACCGACATCGATCTTAAAAAAAGAAACCTTATGATTCGTAGGAGATAGCTCTATGACGGTCACATTTTTACCCTGCACGACTTTCTTTTCTTTGATCTGGTAGGAGTAGCCCTCTTTGTACACTGAGAATATCTTGGTAGGTGAGAATGTCTCCTGGCTCTCCTCATAGTCGTTTATCTGCACTTCCTTCTTCTGCGGAGAGTATGACCAGATCGTCTTGCCATCACAGTAGACCTCGATGCCATTCATCAGGATCTTAAATGCCTTGCCCTTCATATACAGCTGTCCGTTGATATTGCTCGTATATTTACTATCCGGATCTTCGGGCTTCAGCTTGGGATTGATAGTAGTGAGGGTGAAGTCGATCTCCATACCCTTGGTGGCCTGATACTTAGCAGCGACCTTTGACAATATAGCGCCAGCCTCCGGATCATTGACAGCACTGGACTTCTCCTGCGCCCTGATGCCGGTAAAAAGCAGGCAAATAAATACTATGGTGATTATTTTTTTCATCTGATATGGTAGGTCAAGTCAAAAAGCAAGCCAAATTAAAGACAACTTCTATTGCATTAGCCCGCCGGCACAGCTTATTTAACTGATTTTATAAGAACTCCTCTCACTTATGTATTTAAACCCATCATGCTTTGATCTTCTGTAGATAGCTATCCAGTTCCATCTCAGTTTTAAACTTTACTTCACGTGCTTTGCTGCCGAGATTTTCGCCGACTATACCAGCTTCCTCGAGTTGATCCATGAGACGCCCTGCACGGTTATAGCCGAGCTTCAGGCGACGCTGTATGAGAGAGGTCGAGCCCATTTGATTTTGCACGATGATACGCGCAGCATCTTCAAAGAGGCCGTCCTTCTCACCATCCATCAGGAAGTCACCATCACCCGACTTATCATTCGGATCGATATACTCCGGCAGTTGGAATGCCTCCGCATAGCCCTGCTGATTTGCGATGAAATCGCGAACCCGCTCGACCTCCGGCGTATCTACGAATCCGCACTGCAGACGTATCATATCGCTGCCCTGATACAGGAGCATATCTCCGCGACCGATCAGCTGCTCTGAGCCTCCGGTATCGAGGATCGTACGGGAGTCTATCTTCGATGTTGTTTTAAAAGCGATACGCGCCGGGAAGTTCGCCTTGATCGTACCTGTGATGATATTCACCGATGGACGCTGTGTAGCGAGTATCAGGTGTATACCTATAGCACGCGCGAGCTGCGCCAGGCGCGCGATAGGCATCTCGACTTCCTTGCCCGCTGTCATGATCAGATCGGCGAACTCATCCACCACGAGCACGATATATGGTAGGAACTCATGCCCCTTGCCAGGATTCAACTGGCGATTGACGAACTTATGATTGTACTCCTTTATATTGCGTACCTGTGCTTTCTTCAGCAGGTCATAGCGCTGATCCATCAGCAGACAGAGCGCATTCAGCGTAGTGACCACTTTCTTCGTATCGGTGATGATCGCATCCGCCTCACCCGGCAGCTTCGCGAGGAAGTGCTTCTCCAGCAGTTCATACAGACTCAGCTCTACCTTCTTCGGATCCACCATGATAAACTTGATCTGCGATGGATGCTTTTTATAGAGCAGTGATACGAGGATAGAGTTGATACCGACAGATTTACCCTGACCGGTAGCACCCGCCATCAGGAGGTGGGGCATCTTAGCCAGATCGGCTACGATGATCTCATTAGAGATAGATTTGCCCAGGCAGATCGGCAGGTCAGCAGTAGAGTTTTGGAACTTCTCCGATGCCAGCAGTGAGCGCATACTCACTATTTCCTTATTCACATTCGGCACCTCGATACCGATGGTTCCCTTGCCCGGTATCGGTGCGATAATTCGGATACCTAACGCTGCGAGACTCAGAGCGATATCGTCCTCCAGGTTTTTGATCTTCGATATACGCACACCGGGCGCAGGCACTATTTCGTACAGCGTCACAGTTGGGCCGATAGTCGCCTTGATCTTTGATATCTCGATCGCGTAGTTATTCAGTGTGGAGATGATCTGATTTTTATTGCGCTCGAGCTCTTCCGGATCGTATTTTACTTTCTCAGAGCTGTGCTCATCGAGCAGCTCCAGCGGGGGAAACTTATAGTTAGACAGATCCAGCGTCGGATCAAACGCAGTTCCTATGCTGCCCATTGTTTCGGCCTGAGGCTCTTCTTTCGGCGCCTCGACATCGAGCTTTAGCGGGCCTTCCTTAGCCGGAGGCTCGGGCAGGATAGTCGTCTCCATGATGAGGTTCTGCGGCGTGATTTGCTTATTGCTTACCACCATTTCGAGTTCGTCATCATCGTCTTCTTCCTCCGCTTCTATATCCAGTGGGAATGGTACATCTTTCACATCCTGCAGATTATCCTTGCCAAAGATGTTTTCACTCTCATCGCGATAAACCGGAGCGGATATGGTAGCCGCTGCGGCCAGATTTTCAGCACCCATTTCCTTAGCATCAGCTTTGGAAAATGGTTTCAGCAGGAAATCAAAACTGAAGTTGTACAGCCATACGAAAAACGCCATCGCTGTCACTATGAGCAATGCACCTGTACCTACCGTTTTAAATAGCCCCATGATGCGTCCATTCTCACCCGTGAGGAAATCACCGAAGCCTCCGCCCCAACTCACCACCGATACGAAATATGGATGAATCAGATAGTTGACGAAACTAAATGCAGCCGAGAACCACACCAGACCAAAGAAGGAGTACAGGGATATCTTCAGCGCATTAAATACACGGCGCTGCATCAGCAGATTAAATCCCGTCACAAATAGCACTGCACAAAAAAGGTATGAAGCCAGACCAAAGAGCCTGTCGATAAATACATGCGCCAGCACCGCACCAAGGCGGCCGAGTGTGTTGTGTACCTGCAGCGTATTGTCTTTCAGCGCGCCGGCAGTATTATTGAGCAGATCGGACTGATCGTCCGACACAGTGAAAAGATAGGAAGTAAAAGCCACTGCAAACATAAATGAGGCGAGCAGCAGACCCATGCCTGCGATCTTGGAGATGCGGCCATCTTTATACCATTGCAGCTTCTCATCACTATCCTCCGCTTCGAAATCCGCCTTAGCCGCAGTCTTTTTGCTACGGGCAGGTTTAGCCTTCGGAGCCTCCTTGACAGAGTCTTCTATATCTTCTTTTTTGTGCTTTTTGCTGGCTGTGATAGGCTTAGTCTCTTCCATTATGCCCAAATTTCATAAACAATAGACAGATGCTGTCAGTTTGTAACGCATTTTTGTGCACAAATAGTGTGGAAGTGTCTAGTCCCCCTCCATCCCCACCTTAAATCACAGCGTATTAAAACACATCCGGATAGGAAGCCGAGAAGCTGAGGGCTATTCATCAGAATGGATTCCCCCTGAGCTTTAGGTATACCTTGCTTTTCACGGTATTATAGAGAATCGAATTATAGTAGGTCACCACCTGACCGCCAAAATACAGTTTGAACTCATCGATATTATTCCATTTCCTATCACAGGACTTGCCATCCGACACACCTCCGAAATCATACATCTCATATCCCATAGATTTGAACTGCAGCATATCTCTGTAGTGTCCATACCTGTTAGCTTTAGCGAGCAGGTTGAGCCGCTCCTTGGTCGCTCCCGCCTCAAAAGGCCTGATAGAATAGGCCAGTTCAGGCCGATGCTCCGATAGGCGATAGCCATGAGCCGCCAGCATGACATTATTTTTGTCGTACACATAGCTGACGTTTAGGCGGTTGCCCTTGTTGAGTGTGCGGAGATAATTCAGTGTGACCATTGGTATCTTCATCCTGTCGGCAAACTCCCTGCACTGCGCATGCAGCTTCACCAGTTCATCATCCGACGGCTGCTCTATAAACTGATAAGTACAAAGATCTTTTTTGATGACCTGATGGATGCAGTGGCGCGTGGAGTCGTTGAATGCTCGAAAGATCTCTTCCTCCGATCCCCTCAGGTCATTGATCACCGTGCGGCTCATCTCCGAGTAGCGGCCCACCGGAGCTGTATTACCTGTGATATATGAGAAATCCGCGTCCGGTCGCTGGCCGGAGAATGTATGCAGAAACTCCTCGAAGGAAAATATAATCCCCCGCTGGAATCTGATATCCGAAAAACGGGAAGGCATCAAAATCGTTGACATGATCCGGTTTAGCGATAAAAATATTAAACCGATCCAATCAAAAAAATAAATATTCAAATATTAACGATTAGTTGAGCCAATAATCCCATGATACAACATATTACTTGTTTGACTTCCGATATTTTGTGATCCGGGTAGCCGCACTTTTATTGAAGTCGGCCTTAAACTTTCGTCCTTTTCTCTTTAATATCTTAACGGAAGTTTTCGAGACTGGCTTTCAGCCACCCATTCTTTTCAAGCAGGGTGGCTACTTCCCTATTGTATTTAGCTTTGAATTTTGCACTGCGATTGTATAAGAATAAAGTATAGCTATAAAGAATACTAATAACGAAAGTGTGACTGCCTTCATAATATTTCCGCCGGACGGATTTAGCTATTTGAAATCTTTCTGACAATTAGACATTAGTCCCAGTTTGTCTTGTGCTGTAAATCGTCAGCATAAAGTGGACTGAAAGTAGATAAATTTAAGGTGGGAATTATTAATTTTTTAATCAATTAAAATCCCATCAAAATGGAGAAGAAAGACAAACAGA
>Ga0214192_1001347_pt1 | contig 13843 bp, 13 predicted proteins | sample TroBogEpilimnion_44_FD_153030 | JGI IMG/M metagenome (GOLD analysis project Ga0214192, IMG submission 153030) | Freshwater microbial communities from Trout Bog Lake, WI - 29JUL2008 epilimnion | ecosystem: Environmental > Aquatic > Freshwater > Lake > Epilimnion/Euphotic zone | place: Trout Bog... | reverse complement strand
ATATTATTATTGCCATTTATTATAGTAATAACATTAAGTAATCATTGTTATAATAGAGTATAATTAAGTATAATAAGGCTTCTTATATACTTTTTTACTTATTTCTCATAGATTGTATAAAAATTGACTACGCAGTTATTTTTCAGTATCTTAATTAGATTTTAATTTTGCATACAATTCATTAATTGCACTTAATTTATCTTCTAGTCCTACCAAAGAAGCTTTTGTATTGTCCAATTGTTCTTGTAATTTCTTCTTTTCACTTTCATTTTGCTCAAGTTCTTTGGTAGTCTCATCTGTCGCTTTTGTGTTTCCACTTACTTCGGCAACAACATTTGTTGAATTATCAGTGGAGGAAGCTACATTGCTTGTGGTATCTACAGCCTGTGGAACTGTAGTTTGTGCCACAACGCCCAACTCTGGGTTAATTGGTGCACTGTGTTTTCCAGTGACTACGTTCGCGCCTTGTAACATTTCTGCTTTTCTTTCCTTTTCATCGACTTCTTCTTCGTGTAATGCTTCTTTGTAAGATTTCATATATTTGTTCAATGATTTTTCTCTGTATACTTGGTCTTCTGAACCCATATTTGAAACATCCACATCAAATGGTAACCATTTTCCAACTTCACCAACAAACACATGATGAAATTTATCTATTTTTTGTAGTTGTTCCGCTCTTGCTGCAGCCTCTGCATATTCTTCGTAAACGCCTCTAAACTTAATACCCAAGATTTTCTGATCTTTATATTCTTCTCTTTTATTTTCTGGAAAACAGTTTGGTGTCAACATTGAAATAACACACCAGTTTTGTTTTTTTACTGAATGTCTAAGTGGTTTATCTTCGTCTAGGTAGTCTTCCTTAGGAAATTCTTCTTTTGGTTGATTTTCTGAACTCATTATATAATAAGCATTAATTAAATATTATTTAAATCATTTTAATCAGTTAAATTCATAATCAACAACAGAAAAACTTTATTGTAGAATTAAAATTAAAAATGTATATGTTTTTTTGCCCACCTTAAAAAGATATAGAACAAGATGGAAAATTAGAATCCAAAATATATAACAACACAGAACTGAATGTACAAATTAATAATATAAATTGAATTTTTGATAAATTATCATTATTAGTGAGTAAAAACTCTAAAAAACAATAAGTCAAAATGAAATTTATTAAAAATTTAATCATTCTGGATAAATAATAATTTTTATAATCCAACAAATAATTGTTTTCTTTTATAATTTTTTTTAAATTTTCGTTGGTTTCACCGCCAGTTTCGTTATTGACTGAACTCATTTTATAATATATCTTTATAAAATAGTTTTTCAAAAATAAATACTTTGATGTTTTATTCCAATGTGTTATGGCAAGTCATTTAACAATTCGCATAAAATAATTATATAGTTGAAATAAAATTCCATCTCAAGTCTTGACAAACATATTTCCACATTTCGTCCATATGTATTATTTTTAATTTTGACTTTAGTAATGGAACACATTTGGCTAAATCGTCTAGGTCCAAAAGTTGAAAAAAATTATATAAAACATAACTATAGCTAAAAAAATTAGTTGCTCCCATACCACGTTGACACATTGTTAAGTGAAATGATACTCTGGTTTGTTCAAACATTCTCAATAATTTTTTTTCAAGGTTTTTGTCAATGTTAATATTTTTTTCAGTTTTATATTCCGATATTTTTTCTAAAAAATGATTTACTGCTTTATAACTATAATTTCCCGGATTTTGAACGTTCATTTTACTACAATAACACGGTTAATTTTTAAATTATTAATTTAAAGATGATTTTTGTGAAAAGTGTGGTTTTATAATACTAACACGTATTTCAAATATTATAAAATATAAAAATTTATACACTAGGATAAAATTGCCATTTAAGATCCTGACAAATACCTTTCCAAATTTGGTCTTGGTTTCTAAGTTTTTGTCTTGACTTGAGTAGCGGAAAACACTTGATAAAATCGTCAAGTTCCAACAACTGGCAAAATTTGTGCAAAACATATGAATAAGATAAAAAATTTATTCTGTCTGGCGGACAATGTCTGTCGAATGGTTCTTGAATTTGATCGAACATTTTCTTTAATTTATCCTCAGTTTCTCTATTAATAGTCGGCGCAGGTTTTCCCGTTATTTGCGATTTTATATACGGAATATGTTCGTAATAATCGTTTAATTTTAACTTTTTTAAAATTGTTTTTATTTTGGAAAGTTCCATTCTTTCTATATTTTTAATCCTTTGTTTCTTTAATTCTCCCTTTATCAAATTGATAATATCTTCATCAATTTCTGTTGATTCCTTTGCTTGAAATTGACTCAACCCATTTTTGGACTATACCTTAAGCATTTTTTAAAGCCCACATCCATCTAGTCTCTGAACCTTTTTCAAAATATACATTTTGAAACTTGGCTGCGGATTGTCCAGCAATAATAATCTCAATATTTTTACCTTATCTAACCTTATTTATGATAACTATCTACGGCTATTAACCGTGTTCTCTCATCCAGTCACCTGAATAAGATGGTAATTGAAATTTATATGGATGTTCCCGCAATTTGGACATGTCACCTTCACCTGAAATAAATTCAAGTTTCCAATCAAAGATTGAAAGTAATGTTAAACATCACCTTATAATGCATCACATTATTAAACTGTTACTGAAAGTAACAATGAAGATTAGCAGATATTTTTAATATCTACTCTTACGAGCAGTTGACGTCTTTATTATTCACAGTTATTTTTATATCAAAACACATTGTGTCATAATATTCATAATACTGTGGGTATAAATTAAATTTATCCACTCGCAAAAATGATTTTTTCGTTTGTAAGGAAATGTCGGTTTTTCGACCATTGGATCCTTGTAATTTGTAATTTCATTTTCTATAATACATTTTTCTACTTCACCACATATAAGACACACATAAATTCCTTCAGAATAAATCAATACTTTGTTAATGAGTGGTCCACAAGTCATACATGGTTTATTACTTTTTTTTTGTGTGGGGTATCCTTCCAACAAAATTTTATATTCTTCGAATAAACTTGCTCTGTCGTATTTAAGATTCATTTTATTTTTCTCTTGACTTTCATCACTAAAATTATTTATTATTATATTGTTGTTTATTGTAATATTATTTTTTATATTGAGATTGTAAATATTGTTTACGCTATTTGTTTTATCTGTATCAATGTTATTATTAAGATTAGTATTGTCATTTGTGCTTGTTGATGAATTAGATTTTTTTGAGTTATTGTTAGTATCGATATTATTAGAATTTACTTTTCCCTCCAAATAGTCAAAAATATTGTTACTATCACGAACCAACGATTCAACATTTTTTACACGTTTACGTGTAGTTTTCTTTTCTTTTCTTTTCATTTTAGACATTTGATTCAATATATCTAATTTGTCAAGTGTCGTTGTCTTTTTGAATATTTCAATACCGTCCATTTCCCAATCATTATTTTTTGGATTATTCAAAATATTTTGATTAGAATCGATTTTTATGTCAGAATATAGCTCATGCTTATTATCGCTTTTAGTATCAGTTTTAATATCAAGTTTATTGTTATTTTTAATGTCAGTTTTAATGTCAGTTTTAATATCGGAATTTTGTAAATTTAAACTAGTTTTTAGGTTGGGATTAATATCAGAGATTTCAAATTGATTAAAATTATGTGAGTCAGAATTATTTTGATTAATGTTATTTTGATTAATATTATTTTGATTAATATTATTAATAGAATTATTATTAATATCATTTGAAACAATTTTGTGTCCATCAATAATATCATAATAATTAAATAATATTTCATGCGTTTTTTCATAATAATCTAATTCATCTTCATAATTTTCTATTTTATCAATTTCTTCTGTAAGATTATTAATTTCATCAATCAGTTTTGTACGAATCATTATATAATTGTGAATTTCTGAATTATTGGAATCTAATAATTCCAACTCATTTTTTAATTTCAATAATCTTTTTTCCTTTTTGGGCATGTCATCCCTTTTTTTGTTTATTCCGTTAATAATTTTTTTATGTGAACTGTCAAGAGTATCTATGGTGCTTAGATACTTAATCTTGTCTGGCTTAAACTTGAATTGCGAACTCATATATAGTAACAAATAATATAGGTTCTTTTAAATTAAAAATTATTTTAATATAGATTTAAATATAAAATAATTATTTTTTGAATTAAAATTTTAAAAATTTTTTTTCTAAACCAATAATATATAAATAACTATGGGCGGTGGCTTAATGCAATTAGTAGCTTATGGTGCACAAGACGTGTACCTTACTGGAAATCCACAAATTACTTTTGAATAAAGAGTTGAAAAGCAATAGGCTTGTACTATATGGATATGTACAAGATAAACCCTTAAGTTTTCCATATCACTTTAAGTGATAAACAATTGCTAGTGAACTGTAAAAAATAAATATTTTTACTATAATTTTTATTATATTATTAATAATTTTACAGTTTGCGACACTATCAAAATGCTGGAAACCCCTAAAGCTTCCATTACCAAGCTATTGTAGAAATACAGTGGTGGCCAAGAGAAAAAACTTGGGTATGGTAATAATATGGAAGATATGGATAAGACTATCCTAAATGGGCAATCAGCAGCCAAATCCTAAATTATAAAGAAAAATTGAAATATATTTTGATAATTATCAAAATATAAACAAATAATAATTTATATTATTAATGGGAATAATTTACTTACTAAAAAATAAAATAAATAATAAATGCTATGTTGGTCAAACTATAAGAACATTTGAGAAGAGATGGTATGAACATCGTACTCTCGCAGACAAATGTAGAATACTTAATAATGCCATTATAAAATACTCACCAGAAAATTTTGAGACTTCGATAATTGTTGAAGTAGAAAACGACAAATTAGACGAACTTGAAAGAGAATATATTAAACAATATAATTCTCTATATCCGAATGGATATAATATTCAAACTGGTGGCAATAAAGGCAAAAAACATTGTGAAGAAAGTCGAGAAAGAATGAGACAATCAAAATTAGGAGAAAAAAATCCTAATTTTGGAAAACCAAGAAATGATGAAACAAAAGAAAAAATAAGACAATCCAAATTGGGAGAAAAACATCATTTTTACGGAAAAGAACTTACTTATGAACATAAATTAAACTTAAGTAAATCTCATAAACAAGACAATTTGCCAATGTACATGGTATATTTAAAACCAAGACCACTTAATTATCAAGATGAAGGATATGGAATATCAAATCATCCAAAAGGAAAAAATAAATTATTTACAAGTAAGAAAATTTCTCTTGAAGAAAAATATAAGTTAGCATTTAACTATTTAACTGAGTTAAATTCTTTATAACATGGACGCAGTTCAACGACTAGATGGTAGTGGGTAAAATACACATTTTTTTTAATAATAACAAATATTTAAGTGTATTTTGCTTAAGGTATAGTCTAGCCCCCACTGGAAACTTTGGGGTACTAGCGTTTTCAAAGTCGTGTATAGAAGATATACAAACTTCGCGATTGAAACTGTTGAATTAACCCTCAACGGTACTGCCGATTTCGGTAAAAGAGTAACTGTTACAATTACCAGAAACGGTGATTTAGTCACAAGAATGTACTTAAGAATCGAATTAGGTCAAGTTTCAATGACAAACTATCCTCAATCCGAATTAGAAAGATCCAAATATTTATTCGCTTGGGTCAGAGAAGTCGGACACTTTATCATTGATTACATCCAATTCGAAATTGGTGGTTCTCAAATCGATAAACATTATGGTCACTGGATGGCCACATGGCACGATTTAACCAAAGACGTCAATACTGAACCCGCCTACAGAGCGTTAATCGGTAACGTTGATGAATTAACAGCCTTAAGATCCCCAGACGCTCAAGGCAACTTTACACAAAACTATATTTTGTTTGTTCCCTTAGTCTTCTGGTGCAACACCAACACTGGTCTTGCTTTACCATTGATTGCTCTTCAATACCACGAAGTCAGACTTTGGATTCAATTTAACTCATTCAATGACTTAATTGTTTACTCCAACAACTTAAACCTTTCCAAATTAGGAAATGGTATTGGTGTGATGAACGATGCTTCTTTATTAGTTGATTATGTTTACATTGATACTGAAGAAAGAAGAAGATTCGCTCAAGTTGGTCACGAATACTTGATTAACCAACTTCAGTACACTGGTGAAGAGGCTGTCGTCAACAACCCTCTCCGTATTAAACTTGGCTTCAACCATCCAACCAAGGAATTAATTTGGGACATTAAATCTGGTGACTACATCAGCATGAACTCTCCCTTCCTTTGCTATTCCAACTCTGATGACTGGACTCTTGCTTTAGTTTACGCTGCTGAAAATATTATTTCAGGCTCTGTGACTGTCGCTGACACTTCCTTAATCCCTGTTCCTACCCCCGCTAACTTCCCTGAAGTTAACATTTCGTCTGTCAACTACGATCAATGGAACACCGTTAACCCAGTAAACACAAACACCAGAAATCAATCTAAATTCTCTGTTTTCACCTACCAAGCCGGTCAAGGTGTTGATGACTCCAATACTCCTTCGTTCTATGCCAAGGAATTATTCAACCAAGTCAACCCCACTGCTGATGCTTCCAATGTGAACTTCAAATTTAGACGTGATGTTTTCACCAACCCTCAATTCCCCAGCTACAACTTGGGTGACTATGTTACTAAATTCGCTGTCATCATTTATTACAATGTAGTTAACCAAGACGGTACTGGTAAATTAGGCACTTTGACCTATCAAGTCAAACCATGGGAACAATCTATTACAGTTCGTGATGTGTCTGTCCCTGTTGCTAACTGGACTGATAACAGATACTCTGCCAAATCATCAGGAAACAGCTTCTCTGATATGGACATCTGGGCCAGCTTACCAACTGTCACTGGTTTACTCATCAACAACAAATATAACCCAGTCAAAACCGGTCTCATTCAATTGAACGGTCACGATAGATTTGACATGAGAGAAGGCGCTTACTTTAACTTAATCCAAACTTACGATTACCACAGCTCCACTCCAGCAAACGGTGTTAACGTCTACTCATTTGCTTTACACCCTGAACAGCATCAACCATCTGGGACGTGCAACTTATCACGTATAGATAATACAACTGTCATCTTACATTTATGGACTGATACTCCCTATGCTGATCCTTCAAGAAATCCCCCGGCTCTTTCTATTGTTGGTCCCAGCTCTGAGTGCTACATCTATGATACAAATTATAACGTCCTCCGTATAATGAGCGGCATAAATAGAATTTCAAATTCCTCCTGTGCCCAACAGTCAGCCACTAATAAAGTTTCCAGAAATACTTTATTAGAAAAATGGTGTAAACTCTGGATATTGTATAATTTCATACGCGAATTGTGCAATATATATAACTGGCTAGTTTGCAATAAAAATCTTATTGTCAAGCAACAAAATCAAATTGCGGGAAACTCCTTAAGCTTTGAATACTACTCACTTATAGCAATATATTTGAGGAACACGGTTAATTGCCGTACCCAATAGTAATAACTTCAAAGATTGGACAATCCGCAGCCAAGATTCCAAATGATTAAAAATAAATACTCGGAATAAGGTTCAGAGACTAGATGGTTTTGGGTTGGTTCGTTAAGAACTGACTTAAGGTATAGTCCACACGTATTTGAAAAAATATGAATTTCATGATGCAAAAATAAATAATTTACTTCCGTTTCTCTAAAATTAAGACCAAATATAATCGTTTATAACTTTAATGTAAAACGAATTAAGGAGAACAGGGGGAGGCCTTGCGTACTCAAATTAGGTTCATAATACATCTTACTTTATATTTAAAATTACATGTGTTATGGTCTATTTTTTACTATTAAGTAAATAAGATATTCTTATTTATTATATAAAAAAAATGAAACATAAAAAGTAATTTATTGTAAGTAGTATAGTACATTATTATGAATATTATGAAAAGACGTAATAAGATTAAAATTATTAAAGATGATATTATCGATGAAGCTAACGAAAAAAATACAAATGTTATTGAACAATTAGAACATAAATGTTATTGGATAAATAAAAAAGGAGATCCTTGTCCTTGGAATTCTTTATCTGCAGATAAAAATTATTGTAAGAGACATTCAATTTACGAAGGAGTTTATAATAAAGATGATATAGCTACTTTATGCAAATGTTCTGGTTGTAAAAATATGTTTAAAAAAGATGGAGATTATAAACAATGTTTTACATGTAGAAATAGATATGAAAAACATAAATTGTTAGAGGATAAAGAAGAAAAAAAACAATGTTTGGGAATTACACAAAACAACACAAAATGTACATTTGAACCAAATGATAATGACGATTATTGCGAAAAACACCAAAGTTATAAAAAATGGAAAGGTATAACAAATTCTGGAAAAAATGTATGTTATAATTGGGTGAAGGGATGTTTTAATATTATTAAATTACACGAAAAATCTTGCAATCATTGCAAAGAAATTAAAAATAATAATAAAAGAGATAATTATCATAAAAAAAAATCTACGGCCGAAGAATACAATAAAGAAAATAATATTAATAAAATGTGTGAAATGTGTAATACTCTGGGTGAAAAAATAAAATTTATAAATGATAAATGTCCAAAATGTTACGAAATTTATAAAAAATGCATGAATAAAAAATATGGTAAAAGTGATCTTGAGAAAAAATTCAAAAAATATAAAAAGAACGCGCTGGACAATGATATAGAATGGGAAATATCTAGTGATGAATTTAAATTAATGGTTGAAAGTAATTGCGATTTCTGTAGTGAATTATTTCATTTAAACGAAATAATAAGAATAGATAATAATAAATCATATGTAAAAACAAATTGTATGACATGTTGTCAAACTTGTGCCAATATTAAAAACGACGATAGTACAGTTTTACTTATGGAGAAAATAAAAATAATACTTATTAATAATTTATTGATTGATGATGAAATTGATGAACTACACAACGCAAATTTCAAATCCAATGTAAAAATTGAATATTTACAATTTAAGAAAAAATGTGAAGAAGGAAATATAACTTTTGATATTGGCGAAGTGTTATATGGTAAAATATTAAACAAAATGTGTATATATTGCAATAATTTTCCATCAGGAGCAAATGGAATATCTATGATTAATCCAGAAAAAGAATATATTTTGGGAAATATAGAACCGTGCTGCACCACCTGTAATTTTATGAAAAAAAATTTATCGCATACCGATTTCATTAATAAACTAAAAAAAATTTACGATTATAAAATTAAAAATATTAAGCATGAAAATGAAACATTAAAAAATAAAATAGTAGAACTATGTAAAAATATAAAACCTCTTGAAATTGAAAAATTTAAAAAAAAACCCGAGTATTACGAAAATATGCTTTATAAAAGTACGAATATCGAAGATATAATAAAAATACAAATTCATTTAGAATTTGTAGAAAATGAGAAGCAAAAAGATATATGGAATTATTATCGGAGAACAGTATCGAGTTTAAAAATATATGAAAATTCAAAAATGTTGGGAAGACAAATTTATATTTTAGTGAAAGATTCAATTACTGATAAATATTTGGGAATATTGTCATTAACAAGTGATAATTATAATTACGAAGATAGAGATAGGTATATAGGATGGTCTCATAAAGATAAACAAAAAATTCACCATTTAATGAACATGAGTACTTGTGTACCACTACAGCCATTTGGATTTAATTTTAATGGGGGCAAGTTATTAACTAGTTTGGTATTTTCTAAAGAAGTTTTAGAATATTTTAATAAAAAATATAATGATCATTTATTAGGAATAACAACAACATCTCTATATGGAAAATCAGTTCAGTATGACAGACTAAAATGTTTAAAATTTGTGGGTTATACAAAGGGAAATACTTCACATGGTGTTCCGGCGGAAGTTACAAAATTATGTAACGATTATTTAAAAAGTGATTCAGATCATAAATTAAATTATAACAAAAAATTTATAATTTTACATAAAACATTTGACAAACTAAATATTTCAAAAGATGATATTTTAACGGCAAATCCGAAGGGAATTTATTTTGGTTTTACTTGTTCAAAATCTAAAGATTATTTATGTGCAAACCTAAATGAAATTCCAAATCCACTGAATTATTCACAAAAGAGTGTTGGAGAAATATTTAAATGGTGGATAGATAGATGGGCAACACATCGATATGAACATTTAAATAAAAATAATAAGTTAAATAATGTGTAAAAATTTAATTGTGTTAATTATTTATTTTTTTTTTTAATTCAATCAGTTCTCTGACTCGTCTTTCTTTATATTCAATACTTGTATATTTTTCTATTAGTTTTTTTTTATTTTCTTCTTTTTTAATATTTGTGTTTTGTGCAATTTCTTCTTTCGATTTTTTATTTAAGTGTTTTTCTTTAATAAAAATAACGGATTTATCATCTAAATATTTTGTTGCCATACTTGATGTCTTTTTTTGATAATTGTAAATTTCATTTAATTTATTAAAGTAATCACTCAAATCTAAATCATTTTTGGAATAATTACATTCTCCACAACAACTTCTGACATTATCTTTTGTATATCCTTCGTTATTATCTATTCTATCAATACCATTTTTGTGTTTATTATTACTTTGTTTTCCACAAATATAACAATCTTTCATAATTAAATTTAAATAATCAGTGTGTGTCAATTCAAATGATTTGTTTAATTTATATATTGCTCGTTTATAGTATTCACTAAATGAGCTTCCATTATGATCTGGAAAATATTCAGGATGTAATTTTCCTTCTATATATCCTTGATACGTCAATATATGTTCAGTTCTGCCTAAAAATACATTTGGTGTAAGCGTCCCTTTCATAAAATTACAAATAGTACAACAACTAATACTATTTTCTTTAATATAATTTTTATTGTAATTCATTTTGTCAATACCATTAAAACCCTTATCTTGTATTATTCCGCAAAAATAACAAGGAGATATTACAATTTCCACAAACTCATCAAAAGTCAATTCAATTTTTATATTTTTTTTATTTGCATCTCTAATATAGTTATCATAATGTATTTTTATATTACATTTTTTCTTTTCATTTGCTTCTAAACATTTTTCAGGATTTTTGTCGCGCCAAGCTTTTGCTTGTTTTGCATTATCCTCCAAATATTTCTCAATACCTTTCTTTTCAATTTGTCTTCCCCTACCATCTTGCCAATATTTAGCAACTTTATCATAATTTTCTTCTTTCCATAACGCTTTTGAATTAATCCTAGTTTGACGTTTAGATTTAATTTGAGCATGTAATCTGCATACAAGGCATTGATTTACTACCCTGCTAAATTTGTCAATATACGCATGTTCCGGCATTTCTCTTTTACATTTTTCATTAGTACATTCTTTCAACTTGTCCAAATTAAATTTTCCATCTTTTTTTGTTGCATCAATATATTTTATTATATTATTAACTTTATAATTGTGTCCCATCAATGTATTTGCCATAGGATAGTCAATTCCCATATTATCAAATTCCTCAATAATTTCATAAAGTAATTTTGTAGTTCCAATAATATATTCAGGCACTATGTAAGTTTTATTAATTGACGCAATATTTTTACCAACTTTTAAATTATCTGAATTTTCACTTTCATTAATAGAAATTGTTATGTCTGAAGAATCAAACATTGTTATTTCCTCATTATCAATTAAATCATTATTATCCATTTTATTTTCTTCCGTTATTTCTGCATTGTCATCATCAATAATTTTAATTTTATTATTTCTCGCAGATTTTATTGGTTTATTGTCTAAAATTATTTCATCGTCAATGTTGTTATTTTTCCCAATAATTTCATTTTCTACATGAACATTATTTTTAACTCGTTCCTTTTTTCTACATCCCAAACATCTACTGTAAATATCATTTTTTTCCAATTGTACTCTGCAACCTCTTATATAATTTGTACAAACTTTTTTTCCAATCAATTCAGTCTGTTTTTTAAAATATTCTTGTTGATGTTTTCCACAATATTCATTTTCTTCGGACTTTTTAAATGTACATCCTTCTTTTATACACAGAATAACATCATTTTTATTTTTTATTCTATCTTGTTCTCCCCTTTTTTTACATTTATCACACTGTTTCCCTTCTGTCATATAATGCATTTTTTTACATCCTGAACATAATGTTAAATTATTTAACATTTCATCCGTATAATCATTCATGTATTGATGAAATTTACAAAATGTACTTTCATCAAGCTGATTATTTCTACAAGAATCTTTATTACGATCTTTAGCCAAACACTTGTCCATTTTTAATAATTATATATTATTTCTATAACTACATATTTTTAAATCAATTTTTTTGGGGATAATATAACTTATAATACATAATTAATAATACATTATAATACATAATTGTTAATACATTATAGTATACAATTATAAAAAATTAACTACCAAGAAACAATGTATATTGCACATCATTTGCGTTATCTACGGTTTCAAGAATAAATTCAAAATAATAGTTTCCGCCAATAATATCAATATATTTTGCATTTTTGTTCAATTCTTTCATATTTTTACATGCATTATTTACGTAGTCATGAACATCATCGTCATCTATTCTTTTTAATTCTTGATATGTTAATTCTTTTTCATTATAAAATTTATAAATTAACATCAATAATTCTTTGGTCGTATATTCACAATTTTCAAGTATTATTACTTCATTTGTTTTATCAAATCGATGAATGGGTAATACTAAATATCTTATATTTGTACCAACATTTTCGGGTATCAATATTTTATTAAATTCATCTTCTGTTAATATATTTTTTTTTGAATTAATCCAATTACCGGCATCTTCCAACGGATTTTTTCCTACATTCCAACTTAAATGTAACGTCATTTTACCATCTTTTTTACAATCTTTAATTATTTTCATTGTTTTTATTTATAATATTTAAACTATAGATATTATAAATAATTTTCAATTTTTTATACCTTGTCCGGCTCATGCCAAAGAAATTAATAAAGGAACTGTAAAAATAGAAGATTGTATTAATAACAGAAGATGCGAAAAATCAAATTTTCCCAACGGAGAATTCAATGAACTAAAATTTATGACAAAGTATGAAGAATATAAACCAATCGCAGCTTTTTATGTTTTCGACGTTATTTTACAATATTCTTTTGATTATACTAGATATTTAAAACAAGAATCTAATAAAAATTGTTGGTCTGAAGGATAATATACAGAATCTAACAGTGAATAACATTAATTTGAATATACTTTATTATAAATATCATCATTCAAATCATTTTTATTAATTGAACCCTCATTTACCATTGTTTTTAGAGAAATAATAGCTCCTTCATTACGACCAAATATTCGTGACATGTCAGGGATTAATTTTTTACTATTGGAAAAATTGAAATAATTTGTTAATACTGACACGTTCATCACTTATAATTAATTAATATGATTACTTTAAAAGAACTCAGGTCCTCTCAGTATTTTAATGAAAATATTAATACTTTGTGTGTGCGTGGAGAATTTTTTAAGTTATCAGACGCTGAAAAATGTAAAAAATATTTAAACTTAAAATCAATTGTGGCAACCATTAATAAAGAAACAATTAATCCCTGAGAAATAAGCATTTTTAGACCTATTTACATATATAATATATTTTTAATTTTAAATATATTATTTTTCCTTTATTTAAAATTATTTATGTTTTTGAATGTATTATATTT
>Ga0214192_1001343_pt1 | contig 13853 bp, 7 predicted proteins | sample TroBogEpilimnion_44_FD_153030 | JGI IMG/M metagenome (GOLD analysis project Ga0214192, IMG submission 153030) | Freshwater microbial communities from Trout Bog Lake, WI - 29JUL2008 epilimnion | ecosystem: Environmental > Aquatic > Freshwater > Lake > Epilimnion/Euphotic zone | place: Trout Bog... | reverse complement strand
GATACGGCCTGTATTCTCATCCACGATCTTGACCTTGCCGTCCATGACTACATAGTCTATGTCCTTGTCGAAGAGGGTATATGCTTTCAGCAATTGCGACACAGAGTGGATGCGCTCGCTCTTGATCGCAAAGTCCTGCATCAGCGTATCTTTCTTCTGTAGTTTCTCCTCCGCACTGAGACTTGATTTCTCCAGGTCTGCGATCACAGAGCCTACCTCCGGTATCACAAAGAAATGCGGATCCTCACCTGCCCCCGTGATCAGCTCAATACCTTTGTCAGTAAGGTCTACAGAGTTATTTTTTTCATCGATAGTGAAATATAGCTCCTTGTCCACTTCAGGCATGTTCTTCTGCTGCTCGCCTATGAAGTGATTTTCAGCATCCCTCATCACCTGCATCATACCGGGCTCGGAGAGGAATTTGATCAATGCAGAGTTCTTAGGATAGCCACGATGCGCACGATAGAGCGCCATGCCACCCTCACCTTCTTTATATCCTGTCTTTCCTTCCTTGATCAGTCGCTTGGCATCTGTCAGAAATCCATTACACACGCGCTTCTGCGTCTCAAACAGCTTGCTGATCCTCGGCTTCAGGTCATAAAATTCTTTCTCATCGCTGCTGTCGATCTGACCGGAGATGATCAGTGGTGTACGCGCATCATCCACGAGCACGGAGTCGACCTCATCCACCATAGCATAGTGGTGCTTACGTTGGACGAGTTCGTCCGGATTGCGAACCATATTGTCACGGAGGTAGTCGAAGCCAAATTCATTGTTAGTTCCATAGGTAATGTCGGCCGCATACGCATGTATACGCTCATCGGAGTGCGGCTCATATTGGTCGATACAGTCCACACGCAGCCCGAGGAAATTAAACAGCGGGCCATTCCACTCTGAGTCACGACGGGAGAGATAGTCATTTACCGTTACGATATGTACACCTTCACCCGGCAGCGCATTGAGGTAGGCAGGCAGGGTCGCCACTAGGGTCTTACCTTCACCAGTCGCCATCTCAGCGATCTTTCCCTCATGGAGTACGATACCACCTATCAGCTGCACATCGTAGTGCACCATGTTCCACTTCACAGGTACGCCGGCTGCGAGCCATTCATTGCGATAGGTCGCCTTGTCACCTTCGATAGTGATTGATTTATTCCTGACAGCCAGGTCGCGATCGAGATCGGTAGCCGTGACTGTGATTGTAGGATTATTAGTAAAGCGAAAAGCCGTCTCCTTTACTACTGCGAAGGCCTGCGGGAGTATTTCCTTCAGGATCTCCTCTATGGCCTGGTCGCGGCGCTTCCTCTGTTCATCTACCTGTTTGAAGATCGTTTCTTTCTCATGCAGGTCCTCCTGGGTATTGGCACTCTCTATCAGCTTTGCTATCTCAGCATCTATATCAGCCAGGTACTCGCGGATTCGGGCTTTAAATTCAGCCGTTTTCGCGCGAAGCTGATCATGAGAGAGGGATTTGAGGTTCTCATATTCGGTATTGATCTCATCTATGAGCGGCTGCAGTGCTTTACGCTCACGCTCGTTTTTATTTCCGAATATCGACCCAAACAGTTTTTCAATAAAATTTGCCATCAGCTATTGTCTATTATAAATTTCAAAAAGGTGCGCTAAGATAGAATTTTTTGCCCCCAAACCACCTATAATAGAAATGAGAGCACCACCGGCGCGATTTGCAGATTAGGATATCAAAAACCCCACCTTTTCCATAAAAGCGGTAACATTGGCAGGAAAATAATTGAAATATGATCTTCGGCTGACAGAAATGGCCGGCTGATTTCGGTTTATTATTTCTTTTCAATCAATGGCTAAAACTAGTACCGCGGACTTGACTTGTATCGGACAGCTTTGGGAGCGACGAGTGCAAATCCATTTTTACATCCTTATGTAAATTTTCAATCTCCTGTATATAAACACAAAGTACATTATTATAATTATTAAATTTAAATATAATTTTAATCTATAACCTACTGATAAAAGAAAGCGGACTATGCCTCATTTGCACCTCCTCATAGCGAAAATTGCCAACCCGCTAGCTACTTTTGCAGCATGAAAAAATCCTGCCTCTCCGCAGCATCTTATGGCTTTGATTTTACGGAGCAGGTTGTGCCTAGAGAGGTAGATTAGAGCTAGGAGACTTTGAGACGCTGGCTGGGCAAAAATCAAGTGTCATATTTGTATTATTTCTTTTGTTTCAACCTCCGCGCATAGTTGCTCAATCCGCTCGCGATCCCCCTATCCAGCGCCGCCCTCACTATACCGCCAATCAGCGGATACTTTGAACCCAATTCGATATAATAATTCACCGCCGATCTCCCCTCTGGCAGACTGGTAAATGTAACCCTCCCGTAGTGATGATGCAGTGGCGAACCCTTAGTGATCTTATATTCTATGAGGGAGGGTTTCTCGGACTTCATGATCGTCTCCTCACAGGCACCGGTAGGCAGCTGCAGTCGCCTGACCGAGCCGATGCCGTTGATATTTGCCGGATCCGTGCTGTCGACTATACGCTCGACTTTCTGTCCCATCATCTTACCAAAATTGGCATGGTCATTAAAGGCCTCCCATACCTGCTCAATGGGAGCGTCAAATTCCTGATAGATATCAATCTGGTGCACCTTCATGTCATTGGCTATTTGTACTAAAGATAAAGATTTAAGCCAAAGCTTACTCCTTAATATGCTTTAACCATAGCCGCTCTGTCAGGTCACCGATACCGTAGCTCACGAGCAAGGAGTCCTGACACAGAGGACGACCATCATAGTCCAGAAAGTCTTCCGAGAGAATGTGAATACTCTCATGAGCGAGGACATTGATGAGTGCAGCTTGGATACTGTCAGACGGAGAAAACCATCCTTCAATAATATCAGGTGATACAGCTATCCTATTTGACAATTCAGTTTTGCCGTTTTCTGCCTGTCCCTCTGCTCGCCATGGCCGGTGCGGATATATTGAATATTTGATAGCTCCATGCATCATCATGTCGTAGAGCACCTGTCCGGAGATGATATCTCCGTGCCCATTCGTCCGGCTGCAGTTAGCAAGCCATGATCGGGAGATGACGCTTTGCCTGAATTCTTCACTTGCGAAAATCACACAGACGCAGGTAGCTGCTTCCTCTATGGCCCTCCACTGATGATCGCTCAGATTTTGCCGCCCTATCGTGAGCTGAATAGTCTGATTTCCCACACAGTGAAAGTCATTGGTCAATGGAGTTTTATATCCAGACCACGCCAGCCCCAGGCAGCCAGACAGAGATATAGCGCTGATCAAACCAACAAACACAAGCTGCCTCAAGCCAATTAGTTTACTCCTGTAACGAAAAAGCCGCTATACATATTCTGCATAGCGGCTTTTCAATATTAATATTTGTGTCTAGCTTACTGTTTTACGATCTTAAATGTCGCAGTGCTGCTGCCATCAGTGATCTTCAGTATATATATGGCTGCAGAGAGAGACTGGAGATTGATAGTACTCATGTGCTCTGTCAGGCTGCCGTTCATATGCGCGGCGCCATTCAGGTCATACAGTTCATACGACAGTCCTGCCGCAGATGCCACCTGGATATGAACCATATCAGATGTGAGCGTAGGGTACACCTTTATGCTTCTGGTGAAAGCCAGATCATTGATGCCACTCGCCGGCAGCGTATAGCTGACCGTATTAGATGTCACATTGCAGGTACCTGCTGTGATAGCCACTGAGTAGCTGCCTGTAGCCGTAGCGATATAAGTAGCAGAAGTAGCCCCCTGGATCATTGTACTGCCATTGTACCACTGATAGGCTGTAGCACCGGTAGCGGATGCTGTCAGCAGGCTATCTGTAGCAGTGACTGTAGCTGTAGGGCAGCTGACAGCTTCTGTGATAGTGAGCCCGTTGTTGGTAGCGATTTGTGCGCCGTCACCACTTGTATTGCCATCACCATTGACACCATTTATGATACCATATATTTTGACAGAGCCGGTACCTGCTGCGGGGGCTGTCCATGGTATAGATACCGTATACATATTACCTGATGCAGAGTTCCGGGTGCTTTGCTCTACCATCTTTTGAGACGTCGATGTCTTAGAGCCTGACGGCATAGTGCCCCATGTACCAGCCTGTGCAGCAGATCCGCTGCCGGCACCTGTAGCCTTGACCAGACTCAGCTCATAGCCAAAATAAGAATTGCCGGACATCTCTGCACCGGATAGTTTCACTGTATACGAAGCGCCAGGCACATAGGATAGTACGGGTATTCCAGCTGAGTCGAGCTCCACTGTGGGGTTGATACTATTAGTAGAGCCATGGCAGCTACATCCAGTAGCCCCTGTGGCACCTGTTTCGTTTCTGCTATAGCCACTGTTACTACTGGTGAGCACTACATAAGCCAGCGCACAAAAGATAACGAGCGTAATTCTTGATTTCATTCTTTTAGATAGTTTATTAAAAATAAATTAGAAATAAATATAATACTTTGATTATCAAGGCTAAAATATTCCTTTCCCAGTATCGAACAAAGTTTTGTTAAAATATTTTTTTGAATCGAATCATAGTGCTCCTGTGAGCGACTCACAATGAGGCATACAGATCCAAAGGATACACTAGTTCACTCCGGCCCAGCCTTATAATCAATCACCAAATATCTTGGCTATTCGGTTTTCTGCCTTATATTTGCACCGTTCTTTATAGATTGATTATCAAGAAAGACGGAGGGACAGGCCCGACGATGTCTTAGCAACCCTTGCCGAAACAAAGCTTAATCGCTATTTCGACAGCAGCAGGTGCTAATTCCTGCTCCGGCATAACGCCGGAGATAGATAACAGTGCGCTTCAAGCCATACTGCCCAACTATTTCCTGATAAGAGATCTACCAGAAAGACATAAGTATTTAGTACTTAGACATTAGACAATACATCTTATTTGTCTGTGTGTTTGGTCTTAATACTTAAACTAACTACTAAATACGCATCAAGCAATGAAGACATTTCAAGAACTGTCGGAAGAAAAGATAATTGTACTCGATGGCGCAATGGGCACCATGATACAGCGCTATACGCTGACCGAGGCTGACTTTCGCGGTGAGCTGCTCAAAAACCATGCGCATGATCTGCGCGGTAATAATGACCTGCTGTCCATAACGCGTCCTGATATCATCAAAGAGATACATCGTCAGTATTATGCTGCGGGTGCCGATGTGGTAGAGACCAATACATTTTCTTCGACCACTATCGCTCAGGCAGATTATAAACTGGAGCATCTGGCATATAAACTCAACTATGAGTCTGCCAAGATCGCCAAAGAAGTAGCGAACGAATTCAACAAGGCAAACCCTGACAAGCCGCGCTTTGTGGCAGGTGCTTTTGGTCCGACCAATCGTACGGCGTCGATCTCTCCTGATGTAAATAATCCGGGCTATCGCGCCATCACTTTTGACCAATTGGTCGAAGCGTATTCAGAGCAGGCGCATGGATTGATAGACGGCGGTGCAGACTGGCTGCTGGTGGAGACCGTGTTTGATACACTCAACTGCAAGGCGGCGCTTTTTGCCATACAAAATGTACAAAGAGAAAAAGGCACCAATCTGCCCGTATCTGTGTCGGGTACTATCACCGATGCGAGCGGCAGAACACTGAGCGGACAAACCACTGAGGCGTTTTGGATATCTGTGAAACATGCAAATCTTTTCTCAGTTGGTCTCAACTGCGCACTGGGTGCCAAAGACATGCGCCCTTATATCGAGACCCTGTCAAACGTATCTCACACCTGGGTTTCCTGCTATCCGAATGCAGGTCTGCCGAATGCCTTCGGCGGATATGATGAGACGCCGGTGATGATGGGTGATGATGTAGAGGAGTTCATGAAGTCGGGCTTTATCAATATCATAGGTGGCTGCTGTGGTACTACGCCGGATCACATCAAAGTGTTCTCAGAGATCGCTGCCAAATATAAACCACGTGTAAAACCTAAGCGCATCAAATTCATGCAGCTGTCAGGTCTGGAGCCGGTAACCATTACACCTGAATCAAATTTCATGAACGTAGGCGAACGCACCAATGTGACCGGATCGGCCAAGTTTTTGAAATTGATCAAGGAAAATAAATACGATGATGCTCTCTCTATAGCCAACGAGCAGGTAGAAGGCGGGGCGCAGGTGATAGACATCAACATGGACGAAGGTATGCTGGATGGTGTGGATGCGATGAAACGATTCATCAACCTCACCGCCTCTGAGCCTGATATAGCCAAAGTGCCTGTGATGGTGGACTCGTCTAAGTTTGAGATCATAGAGGCTGGTTTGAAATGCCTGCAGGGCAAAGGCATCGTCAACTCCATATCCCTCAAAGGCGGTGAGGCTGAATTCATCCGTCAGGCAGAACTGGTGAAGCAATATGGTGCGGCTGTGATAGTCATGGCATTTGATGAAGTGGGTCAGGCAGACAGTTATGAGCGTCGTATCGAAATATGCGAGCGCTCCTACAAAATACTTACAGAGCAGGTAGGCTTTCCCGCAGAGGATATCATTTTTGACCCGAATATATTTCCTGTGGCTACGGGTATGGAAGAGCACCGCAAGAATGCGCTGGACTTTTTCAGAGCTACCAAATGGATACGCGAGAATTTGCCTCATGCACATGTGAGCGGAGGTGTGAGCAATGTATCGTTCTCTTTCCGCGGCAATAATCCTGTACGCGAGGCGATGCACTCTGCATTCCTTTACCATGCCATCAAAAACGGCATGGACATGGGTATCGTGAATCCGTCGATGCTGGAGGTGTATGATGATATTCCAAAAGACCTGCTGGAAAGAATAGAAGATGTGCTGCTCGACAGAAGAGATGATGCTACCGAACGTTTGTTAGGTTTTGCAGAAACTGTAGGCAAGAAAGATAAAGTACAGGTAGCAGATGAAGAATGGCGCAAAGGCACTGTAGAAGCAAGACTGGCGCATGCTTTGATCAAAGGTATAGTAGAGCATATAGATGCAGACACTGAAGAGGCAAGACAGAAATACGCGCTGCCGCTGCATGTGATAGAAGGTCCTCTGATGGCGGGAATGAACGTGGTGGGTGATCTGTTTGGTGCCGGCAAAATGTTTCTGCCACAGGTGGTCAAGTCTGCCCGTGTGATGAAAAAAGCAGTGGCATATCTGGAGCCCTATCTGGCTGCCGAGAAACTCAAAAATGCTGATAAATCAGGTGCGGGAAAGATACTACTCGCTACGGTGAAAGGTGATGTGCATGACATTGGAAAGAACATAGTAGGTGTGGTACTAGCATGTAATAACTACGAGATAGTAGACATAGGTGTGATGGTACCTGCTGACAAGATACTGGAGAAAGCGCGCGAAGTGGGTGCGGATATTATCGGGCTCAGCGGTCTGATCACTCCGTCGCTGGATGAGATGGTGCATGTGGCTAAAGAAATGGAACGTCTAGGCATGAAGACACCGCTGATGATAGGCGGTGCCACTACATCGAAGCTGCACACTGCGGTGAAAGTAGCACCTGTGTATTCCGGTCCGGTGATACATGTGCTTGATGCTTCAAAGGCAGTGACGGTGGCAAGCAATCTGCTCAGCAAAGATACCGGTGAGTCATTTGCCAAAGAAGTGAAAGAAGAGTATAAGGAAATGAGTGAAGCATTTCTGGCACGCAGAGCGGAGGTGGAGTATGTGACACTCGAAGAAGCCCGCGCCAATAAATATGCGATAGACTGGAGCCGTGCGCAGATCGACAAACCAAATTTCACGGGTGTGAAGGTGTTTGATGATTATTCACTCGAAGAACTATCTGCGTATATCGACTGGTCGCCGTTCTTTTCTACCTGGGGCATAGCGGGTACCTATCCGCGCATACTGGAAAGTGAAAAGTACGGTGCAGAGGCAAAGAAACTATTCGATGATGCGCAGAAAATGCTGAAGCAGGCAATAGCCGAAAAGTGGATCACGGCACGCGGAGTGATCGGTATCTTCGCTGCCAATGCAAACCATGAAAGTATCGAGATAAAAGGCAGCGATCTAGCCTTCCATCAAATGCGCCAGCAGGTGAAAAAAGAAGGCAGTCAAAAGAATATCTCTCTTGCTGACTTCATTGCACCTGTGGAGTCGGGACGTGAGGATTATATCGGCGCCTTTGCGGTGACCGCGGGCGGCAATATAGATGCCAAGGTAAAAGAGTTTGAAGCCAATCACGACGACTATTCTGCCATCATGCTGAAGGCGCTGGCAGACCGTTTGGCGGAGGCTTTTGCTGAGCGTATGCATGAGCGTGTGCGCAGGGAATTCTGGGGTTATGCGGCTGATGAAAAGCTAAGCAATGAGGAACTGATCACGGAGAAATATCGCGGTATACGTCCGGCGCCGGGCTATCCTGCCTGTCCTGACCACACAGAGAAACCAACGATCTGGAAGCTGCTCGACGTGGAGAAAAATACGGGTATCACGCTTACCTCTTCTTATGCCATGTATCCTACTGCTTCGGTGAGCGGCTGGTATTTCGGCAGCCCTGAGGCTAAGTATATCGGCGTAGGCAAAGTAGCCAAAGATCAGGTAGAAAACCTCGCCAAACTCAAAGGTCTGAGCATAGAAGAAATGGAAAGATGGCTGGGGCCGAATTTGGGGTATTGATTGTAGAATGTGCTGATGTGACAATAAAGATCGATTGTAGAAATAAGGCACGTTTATATTAAGTAATGCTGAAGTGCGAAGAAGTTATCACACATTATTTTATTATTTGAAAATAATCTTTGGTGAATCAAATCTAGGTTTTGGATGTGTAAATATAAATGTGGGCTCAGCGTTCTTTAATCCAAAATACCAGTGTTTTCGGGTAGATTTATCCACTAGCGAAATTAATAAAATATACTTCTTGGGATTAGAAAGAGAACTCCAATCGTAGTACTTGTCGGTGCCTATGTATTCATCGAATAAATTTCTATAATAATACAACTCCGATCTATCCTTAAACTCCTCCATAGGGCTCTCGACTTTTGAACCTATTTCACAAAACCAAACATCAAATATTCTATTATATACTTTCCCATAAGAGGGATGTGGCGCATTGTTGCCGAATCCATGTTTAATCCAATCCTCCGAATTTTCTATTACTAATTTCCATCCTAATGGAACAACAATTTGTCTATCATACATTTCTTTTAACTCACTATAACTTGATGTTTCTATCCCCGTCGGATAAGCATTAATTATGGCCCAATACCATCTTTTTCTATTTATTGCATCTAGGCCAGAATGAAGATTCTGATATTCCTTTGTGATTTGCAGCTCTTCGAAATAGACATCATCTCCTGCAATTTTGACAGTTTCATCTGGATCTCCATGAAGTACACTAATATCGCTGAATCTCTGTACGTCTTTTTTTTCTTTGTGACCTACATCACAATACCACATCTCAATTTCTCTTCGATAAATTTTCCCATATCCAGGGAAGGAATCCTTTTTGTCAAAACCAAGCTCATACCACCTACTTGTATTTTTTCGAATAACTTCCCAGTAAATTGAAGTTGAATCCTCGGTACTATTCTTATTGGGTACATCGCTATTATTTATATACTGGTTAGAGCTTTTAAAAAGAATATACACGATTATAGCAAATATTAAAAGTGTTATGAAAAGCATATACTTTGTCCTTCTAATCTAAAAGTCGTAAATAAAATTGAGGAAAATCAACCTTTCATCTATGGTCGGTCTTGTGAACGTACCATTCATAGTACGCAGAATTCGCACAATGTCGAGGATATTACATCCTTGCCATCTTTTGATCTAATAAAGGAACTTAGTTCCGAGCCGGATAAAACCACATGAAATGAGCTGGCCAAAAATCTCCGGATCGCTTTAGCTGGATTTCCTCAGCATACTTTAATGATTTCAAACGGCTGTTTGAGTGGAAGTATTAACGCTACTCACAACCCTATAAAATTCTGTTTCCCATTACCAACATTGCCATTCGTCTTATTTGAAATTTCCTTCTTACATTTCCTGTTGCAAACCCAGCCATGAATCAACTATCCATATCACATATTGAGAAAAAATACGGAGACTATGTCGCCTCTGCAGATGTGAGTTTCGATATACCCCGTGGCGCGATCTTCGGCCTCCTCGGCCCAAACGGCGCCGGCAAGACCACACTCATACGCATGATCACGCGTATCATCTTTCCCGATAGAGGCACGATACTTTTTGGAGGCGAACCGCTGAGGGAGAGCCATACCAATAGGATAGGCTACATGCCCGAGGAGCGCGGACTCTATAAGACGATGAAGGTATACGAGCACCTGATCTACCTCGCTCGCCTGAAGGATCTCACTGCCTCCCAGACCAGTGCCAAAGTCAACTACTGGATAGACAAGTTTGACATAGGAGGCTGGAAACAAAAGAAAATCGAAGAACTCTCCAAAGGCATGGCGCAAAAGGTGCAGTTCATCGCCACAGTGATACATGATCCGGAGCTGCTGATACTCGATGAGCCATTCTCCGGCCTCGATCCTATCAATGCAAAGCTGATCGAAGACGAGATACACTACCTGAAGCAACAGGGCAAGACCATTATTTTCTCCACGCATCGCATGGAGCAGGTGGAGGAGATCTGCGACGAGATCGTACTGATCAATAAAGGGCACAAGATACTCAATGGCGGGGTGACTGCGCTGAAGCAGGAATTTAAGGAGAATAAATTTCGCATCCAGTACGAGGGTAGGCTGACGGATCAGTTTGCATCGCAGTTTGAAGTATTGGCTCAAAAACAGGGTGAGACCATCGTGCAGGCACATGCCTCTGCCAATGCAATACTAAAGTACTTCATCGATCATGATATCGCAGTGAAAGGATACTATGAGATACTGCCCAGCCTGAATGAAATTTTTATCAAAGCGGTCAATGGTGCTACACCTGCCTCAAAACCTATAAGCACATGAAAAAAATATTGATCATCATCCAGCGCGAGTATATCACCCGCGTGCGCAAGAAAGCTTTTATCATCACCACGCTGCTGGCACCTCTGGGCTTCTTCGCTTTCCTGATTTTCTCCATCCTGATAGGAGGCTACTCCAGTAGCATCAAGCACGTAGCGATCGTAGATGATTCAGGCCTCTTTGAGAAAATGGCATTCGCTGATGCCCCTGATGGCTCCGTGATTTTTCAAAAAGAAAAAGACCTGGTCCAGCTGGAGTCTGCTGCCGGCAAATCCAAAAATCAGAAATATGACGCCATCATCCAGATACCGGCTAACTATGATCTGGACAATCCCAAAAAGATAAACATCAACTGTCTCTCAGACAAAAGCATGGGCATATCTTCCAGAACTTTCATCAACAGAACCTTTTCAGACAAAATTCGTGAGCTGCGGGCAAACAAACTCAATATCAATCAGGAGCAGCTCGACAATCTAAGCCAGGAAATAGACCTGACCTACAAAGGTCTCTCCGAAGACTCTAAGAAAAGCGCCAATGCTACCATAGCAGGTGCCATCGGCTATGTGATCGGGATGGCCATCTACATTCTCCTCCTCGTATATGGCACGATGATCATGAAGGGAGTGATGGAGGAAAAATCAAACCGTATCATGGAGGTGCTCGTATCTAGTGTGAAGCCCGTCCAGCTCATGCTAGGCAAGATCATCGGCATAGCCGCAGTAGGCCTCACACAGTTTATTCTGTGGATAGTGATCATGGTGATCAGCGTAGTCTTTGTGATACCGATGCTAGGGCTGGTACCAGCGCATCCTCAGCCTATGCCACAGGGGGCAGGGCCCGCAGGCGATTTCGATCCGGATAGAATACAGTTATTCATCACTGCGCTGCATGAATTTCATTTCGGGCCATTGCTGATTGTATTTATCATATTCTTCCTGGGAGGGTTTCTATTATATGGTTCCCTTTTTGCAGCTATAGGCGCAGCTGGTGGCGATGAGACAGATTCGCAGTCGCTGACATTTCCGGTCATGCTGCCGATCATTATATCATTTGTCTTATTGATCAACGTATTGCAGCAGCCCGAGGGCAACCTCGCCCTCTGGGCCTCTTTGGTGCCTTTTTGCGCCCCCATCATCATGCCAGCACTCATGCCATTCAATCCGCCCATCTGGCAGATCCTGCTGTCAATGGTGCTGCTGTATGGAGGATTTATTTTGTGCGCCATGCTGGCTGCCAGGATCTATCGCACCGGCATACTCATGTATGGAAAAAAAACAACATTCAAAGAAATAGGCCGCTGGATATTTGCAAGAAATTAAAATTGGTGCTTGATTTGCGCTCTCTAGGCATTTGAAAAAAAAATAAAAAACCCAAAACAACAGTATGAACTTTTCTAAACTTATCCTCACAGTGCTACTGGCACTTCCCGGATTTATATTTGCACAGCAGGATCTCGTCATCACAGAGTCGGTGAAAAATATGAGCGTGGGAAACCAAAGCTGCTATGTGCTTCTCATCCCAGGATCCACGCTGAAAGATGTGACTGATGACTGGAAAAAATATATCAAAAAAGATACCAAAGCAAAACCTACTGAGAGCAATGGTGAAACCAGTATCATGGGTGCAATGGTGAAAAATATTTCACCAAATCCTATTAATATCTACGCGACCTTTCTCGAGACTAGCAATGGTGTGCAGCTATCGGCTTGGTTTTCTGACGGAGCGAATTTCATCTCCACGCAGGCTAACTCTGATAGGAGCGTAGCAGTACAAAACTACCTGCACAACTTCGGTGTACAGGAGTACAAAGATGTCGTGAAATACCAGCTCGATCAGGAGCAGAAAAAACAAAAAGAGATGGAGAAAGTATACGATGGCTTTGTAAAAGACCAGAAGAAAGCTGAAAATAATATTGCCTCTCATAATAAAGACATCGAAAAGCTGCAAGGCAAAATAGCCGACGAGCAGAAGAACATCCAGCAGGCATAATCAAATCAGGCTACCTCCAGGGCCGCTGCAGATGCACAGAAAGTAAAAGTACAGCAGGTGAACGATATGCTGAATAACATTAAATAAATAAACATGCTTATTAAACTTAATGCCATCCCTTGCGGGGTGGCATTTTTGCTTAGGTTTACTTGGTTAGAAACCGAATTTACTTAAATTGCGTTCAAGATACTCAAGACAATGAAAGGAATCATACTGGCCGGCGGCTCAGGCACTCGACTCTATCCTATCACCTATGCGATCAGCAAGCAGATCATGCCTATCTATGATAAGCCTATGATCTACTATCCACTATCTGTACTGATGAAGGCCGGTATCAATGAGATACTCATCATCTCTACACCCACAGACCTCCCAAATTTCGAGAGGTTGCTTGGGGATGGTAAAAGATACGGATGCAGATTTGAATATAAGATACAGCACACTCCCAATGGTCTGGCGCAGGCTTTCGTCCTGGGCGCAGACTTTATAGGCAATGATAAAGCTGCACTCATACTGGGCGACAATATATTTTACGGCACAGGACTCGAGCAGCTCCTCCAGGCCAATCGCGATCCGAGCGGTGGCATGGTTTTCGCCTATCATGTCGCTGATCCGGAGAGGTATGGGGTAGTGGAGTTTGACAAAAGCGGCAAAGCAATATCTATCGAAGAGAAACCCACCACTCCGAAATCTAACTACGCAGTGCCCGGCCTCTACTTTTACGACAATGATGTGATAGAAATAGCCAAAAACCTCAAGCCAAGTCCCAGGGGAGAGTATGAGATCACAGACGTGAACAAAGAATACCTGACCAGAGGTACGCTGAAGGTCGGCATCCTAGATCGCGGTACCGCATGGCTGGATACCGGCACTTTTGACTCACTCATGCAGGCATCGCAGTTCGTGCAGGTGATCGAGCAGAGGCAGGGACTGAAGGTCGGTTG
>Ga0214192_1001342_pt1 | contig 13854 bp, 18 predicted proteins | sample TroBogEpilimnion_44_FD_153030 | JGI IMG/M metagenome (GOLD analysis project Ga0214192, IMG submission 153030) | Freshwater microbial communities from Trout Bog Lake, WI - 29JUL2008 epilimnion | ecosystem: Environmental > Aquatic > Freshwater > Lake > Epilimnion/Euphotic zone | place: Trout Bog... | reverse complement strand
ATGGGTGCCACCAAATCCTGGTGATGCTGGTTTAAGTTTAGGTGCAATTACCTATCATACCAAGAAGTATGTGCACCTGAACCATGCGTTTCTTGGTTATAATATTGACCGCAAAGTCGATGTTAGTGCAGTAATTGATGCGCTAGAAGCAGGTCAAGTTGTAGGTATTGCCAATGGTCGTGCAGAGTTTGGACCACGTGCGCTAGGCAATCGCTCGTTGCTTGCTGATCCTCGTGGTTCGGATGTAAAAGACCGAGTTAATGCAATTAAAAAACGTGAGCCATTTCGTCCTTTTGCGCCAATCATATTGAGACCGTGGTTTAGTGAATATTTTCATAGTAAGATGCGAGTAAATCATGATTATATGCAATATGCAGATGCGTGTCTTTCACCTGGTGATTTTCCTGCTATCTGCCATGTTGATGGCACATCTCGTGTTCAAACAATTGACCAACCCACACCAAGCATCACAGCCAAGATATTAGAAGTATGGTATATGCGAACTCGTTGTCCAATGTTGCTTAATACTAGCTTGAATATAAAAGGTGAACCATTAGTAAACACATGGGCAGATGCTGAACGATTTAGTCAATTACATAATGTGGCGGTGTTCTAATGCGTGTAGCAATTATTGGTGATAGTTTTACCCATACCTATAAAAATACATGGATAGAAAAAGTTTGCACGGAACTTAATCTTGAAGTTATACATCATTCAGGATTTCGTGGGCAAGCACAATACAGAATATATCTTGAATTTTTAGAAATTATAAAAAATAATCTAGATGTTATTATTTGCTGCCATACAGAATATACTCGATTCTATAATAAAGATGGCAGTAGAGAATGGTTGCTTGATGATGAAGATTTTGGCAAGTATATTTTTATTTCTATTCTACGAGATATGCAAGAAATATGTAAACAACGTAATATTAAACTAGTACACATACCATGTTTTGAACATGAATTTATAGATAAAACGCATGGTCTATGGATTTTGTCCAATGGTGGATTAGTAAATTGCAGCAGAGCAGATTATAACCGAGAATATAACAAGAATTGGACTACGTTTGAAGACCCAAGATTAAACCATTTTAGCGCAAATGGGCACCAAATTTTGGCAAATAATATAATTCCACATATTAAAACGTATATTACTACTGACCAAGAGTTTCATATTTCCCTACTTTATCCTGAAATATTTGCTTGACAAACCCTAAAATTGTGTTATATTATTAATATGACACAAAAACGTATCGGCTTTTGCTGCAAATGGATTGACACCGTGGATCAACTTGATGGCTTCAAGCCTAAAGATGATGCACTTCGTTTTAACAACAAAACTACCACAGTAGCTTGGATGAACCGTCAAACCAAAGAGGTTGCCGAGCAACGTTTGTGGGATATTATGGAGCACAATACTAATGCTACACTCAATTTGGTTAAACGTGTTGGATTACTTAAACCAGAATTACGAATGGTTCGGTTATCTAGTGATATATTTCCTCTCTATACTGAGCCAACTTACAGTTATTTCTATAATTTACCAGATGTTCGCCAAACCATTGCCGCACGATGCGCTACCATTGGTGAGGCCGCTCGTAGCCTTGATGTTCGGGTTAGTTTTCATCCTGGCCAGTTTTGCGTGTTGGCTAGTGATAACGAAAATACTGTTGGAAATTCAATCCGTGAATTTGAGTATCACACTGATTTGGCTAGATGGATGGGTTATGGCTCTGGCTTTCACGATCATGGTTTCAAAATTAACGTCCATATATCAGGACGTAAGGGTCCAGAAGGAATTAGAGCCGTTTTCAACCGTCTCTCACCCGAAGCCAGAAACCTTATCACAATAGAAAACGAGGAATATACATATGGACTTGATGCTTGTCTCACTTTGGCTGATATCTTGCCTATCGTTTTTGATACGCATCATCACTGGATACATTCGGGAGAATACCTATCTCCAACTGACGACCGTATTAAAATGGTCAAGGATAGTTGGCGTGGTGTCCGCCCTACTCTTCATTATAGTGTTAGTCGTGAATCTATGGGTATCTCTGATGCTAGTAGACCTGACCTATCCACACTAATAGAAAGCGGTCACAAGAAAGGCACCTTACGTGCGCATAGCGACTTTATGTGGAATAGAGAAGTCAATCGCTATGTTGGCGAGTTCTGGGATGATTTTGATATCCAAGTAGAGAGCAAAGCAAAGAACCTTGCTAGCCAAAAGTTGTATGCAGAATTACAAAATATATTGACATAATTGTTGCACTGCGGTATAAATATATGCAGTGCAGCAAAGGAAGTAATAATGCAACCGTACACTGTGGAAGAATTAGAATTTATTAACAAGGGCGCAACCGCCACAACAAAGGAGATTGAAATGTTTGATACCGATGAATTTATTGATACCGTTCAAGATGCTAAGAAGACAATGGTTAAGACTTTTGTCCAGAATGAAACTATCGCAAAGAGCCTAAATGCATTTGTTGATGCACAAACCGCTTATACTAAGGATGCTGTTAAGGCAGCAGCAAGCGCAATGGGAACTATTTCAAGTGAAATGGCAAAGTCAGTTGAAGAAGTATCTGCTGGCAAACATTTTAAGAAGATGCAAGAACAGGTTTCAAATGACCTTTATAGCACCTTTTGGAAAGAGGCATTTAAATTTTATTCTCCATCATACAAATAATTTGACATTTTAATTTAACTGTCATATTATAGATATTAAATATCTACATAGGAGATAATCGATGAACGCTATTATTGTATTGTTTGGACTTGCTGTTCTTATCGCAGTAATTTACAAATTGTTAAATCACAGTGACAAGACACCTGATCCATTGGATAAGTTGGAAGCCGATGCTGTCGCAGCAGTTAAGACAGCAGAAGAAAAGGTAGCAGAAACGCTTGCAAAAGCTGCTACTGCGGCAGAAGTAGTTAAGAAAGGAACTTGTGGTTGCGGTCGTAGCCCAACGGGTGATTGTCAAGGTCTTCATAAGCTAAGTGATGCTGAATGGGCAATGCATGATTTGAACCCAAATAAGGTTCAAGTAGCGCCAGTTGTCGTAACGGCAGATACACCAACAGTACCAGAAGCTGCCCCAGAAGTAGCACCAGTTAAGAAGCCTCGTGTTAAGAAGGCGGCTGCTCCAAAGGCTGAAAAGGCTCCAAAGGCACCAAAAAAGTCTAAGTAATTCAAAGACTTGCGGCATCGGCACGAGCCAAAACTAAAGATGTCCGTTAAAAACACCGCTTCGGCGGTGTTTTTTTTGCTTGACAACCTTAAAATCCGTGTTATATTAATAATATAAGCAATGGAGATAGGCATGATTGTCACGGTAAAAAATACCATGTATGGGCAAACCAAGCAATTTACCTATGAAGGCGAAGAGGTTTCTGTTCCTAAATGGGTGGAATATCCTGCTATTGCTTTGGCAACTGGTGAGCGTAGTTTTCCAATTCGCATCATCGCTCGTGAGCATATTGTTAAAATTGACGGCGATGTAGTTGAGCATAAGGCTTCTATTCCTACCGCCAAACGCCAGTTTCAAGTTACTGGCAGCAATGGCAATACCTATGTTGTTACCGTTGATGGTGCTTATAAATCTTGCACATGCAGCGGTTTCCAATTTCGTCGTAGTTGCAAACATATCGTAGAGGTATAATAATGTCCGAAGTAATTGATTGTAAGGATGAATTTATCATTCGTCAGCGTATTAACTTTGCCAAGCGCAGCTTACGTGATATGGGGCAACACAATATTGGCATTACCGTAATGCCCGATGCCAAGAGTGATGTTGGCGTATGTATCGTAATGGTTGATAATGATAGCGGTGCGAGTAAACCACTTGATCCTGCTATTTTTGAAAACATTGACCAAGTTATTAAGACCGCTAATTCAAAATCAACATACAGTTGATTTTTATTGACAGCGGTCAAATGCTAATATATATTAGTATCAATTATCGGAGATCGAATTGTCAAAGAACGTATTAATTACTGGTGGCGCAGGATTTATTGCCCACCATGTTATCGACCATATCCTTAAAACTACTGATTGGAATATCATCAGTCTTGACCGCTTGGATTTTAGTGGAAATTTAAATCGCTTGCATGATATGATGCAAGACCATAGTCCACAAACAAGATCACGAGTAAAGGTAATTTTTCATGACCTTAAAGCAGAAATTAACCCCCTTACAAAAACTCGCATTGGTCCTGTTGATATTATTCTTCACTTGGCCGCTGGCTCTCATGTTGATCGTAGTATTGATTATCCTATGGAGTTTGTTCTTGACAATGTTGTGGGAACTTGCAATATTCTTGAATTTGCTCGTAAATGCGATAATCTAGAACGCTTTGTGTATTTCTCAACGGATGAAGTATTTGGTCCTGCCCCACATGGTGTAAATTATGGTGAATATGATCGCTATAACAGCGGCAATCCATATAGTGCAACAAAGGCTGGCGGTGAAGAATTAGCAGTATGTTATGAAAACACCTATGGATTACCAGTGTATGTGACACATACAATGAATGTATTTGGTGAGCGTCAGCATCCAGAAAAGTTCATTCCAATGTGTATCCGCAAGGCGCGTGATGGTGAAACTATTACTGTTCACAGTGATAAGACACGCACTATTCCTGGCTCACGCCATTATATCCACGCCAAGGATGTTGCAGAAGCCTTGATGTTCATTCTTGGACTTAAGGATTTTGTGATGCCGCCAGAATTTGGTGGCGCAAAGTGTCCTAAGTTTAATATTGTTGGCAAACAGGAAATCAATAACCTTGAATTGGCACAGATTATTGCTGATAGTCAAGGCAAGCCATTGAATTATGAAATGGTAGATTTCCATAGTAGCCGTCCTGGTCATGACCTTCGTTATGCCTTAAGTGGTGAATTTATGAAGTCACTTGGTTGGGAACCAAAAATTGAACTTACAGAACGTATTAAACAAGTAGTAGAATGGACTCTTGCTCGTCCAGATTGGTTGAACCTAGATGACTGATAAGAAATATGGCGTATTCATTACTAGTGCAATAAATGCAAAGTTCTCTGTTTATAAGCCAGAAGAACGACTTGCACAGACGCTAGAAACTATTAAAAGCGTCCGTGCACGTATTCCAAATGCTGTTATTTGTTTAACAGATTGCGGTATTCCTGGAATTGATAGTGATCAACTTGAAAAACTTACTGCTGATGTAGACCACTTTCTTGACTTTAGCACTGATCCAAACGTAAACCAAATCTATGATACAATTTCACCGATGAAGTTTAACAATGGTATTTTAACGCAAGATGTTGTAAAAAATCTTACTGAAATGGCAGTTGTTCGTAGTTTCTTCTACTATGCGATTGATGAAGGTTGGTTTGATGACTGTGACCGTATTTTTAAAGTAAGTGGTCGCTATGAATTGACTGATACATTTAATATTACAGATTATGAAAACGATATTGTCGGTGACAAATATGTTGTTTCTAAGCGTATGTTAAGCCAATTTATGCATGGTATAACAGGTGTTGACCAACAGCACATGTTGCGTGTTTATAGCTTTGGTGCAAATCGTATGCGTGAATTTGTATTAATTCTTGAAGATATGATTGAACACATGCAATCAACAGTCAATGCAGGTGGATATATAGATATTGAACATCTTTGGTATAAATTCTTGCCCAAGAGCGATGTAATTGAATTTGCTCGTACTGGTGTTAAAGGATTGGTTGCTCCTAACGGACAAGCAATCGAAAATTAAGTTTATTGGGGAATAGTGTAACTGGCAACACGCCTGACTTTGACTCAGGAGACTCTAGGTTCGAACCCTAGTTCCCCAACCAATTATTAGTATATAACCCAATCCCTCATTTTATAAATAGAATGGGGGATTTTTATGTTAAAAATAACAAAATTCGTTACAATTTTAATGATAGTATCTCAGACTGCATTTGCCAGTCAAATGACGTTTGGATTTAAAAACCCTGAATTTAGTGGTGATGGATTTAGTAGTCACGTGTTGACTATTGAAAACGAAGAATACACACGTAAACAAGCCCTAATTGCACAGCAAAAAGCCGATGCAGCAGCGGCAGCGGCTGCTGCCCAAAATACAAATTTAGCAAAATTTCTCAATAATCTGGAAAGCCGCATCTATGCACAACTAAGTTTGCAACTTAGTAATGCTATGTTTAGCGATGGATCAACGAGTGGAACAATGGATTTTGAAGGCAGCACTATATCTTGGATTAAAGATAATACTGCTCAAACTATCGACCTAACGGTAATTGATGCAAGCGGCAATCGCACGGATATCACAGTTCCAATAGGGAGTTTCAAGTTCTAATGTATAAAACACTATTATTATTGATTTCGGCACTTGTGTTAGCAGGTTGCCAAACAACATCGCCATATGAAGCAAGATTGTCAACTGAGGCAAGTGCTATGCCACAGAAGGTGACAAAAAGTTATTATAATGAATTAGTCAATTTAGCACCACCAGATGGTCCACCAATTACTATTGCAATGTATGGCTTTGGCGACAAAACTGGTCAGCGCAAGGAAAATGACAAGTTTAGTGTGCTAAGTAGTGCTGTAACACAAGGTGGAGAAGTATTTCTTATCAAGGCGCTCCAAGATGCAGGTCATGGTAAGTGGTTTCAGGTTGTAGAACGTGTTGGTTTAGATGATCTAATTAAAGAACGTCAACTAATTCGTAACCAACGTGAAACATATGAAGGCAAAGATGCCAAACAACTAGCACCAATGCTAATTGCTGGCGTTATGGTTGAAGGCGGTATCGTAGGATATGATACCAATTTACAAAGTGGCGGCAGTGGTGCCGCTATGTTAGGTATTGGTCTAAATCAACAATACCGCACTGATGAAGTAACTGTTGTGCTACGCCTAATAAGCGTTCACACTGGTGAAGTTTTAGTTAGTGCTGGCGCAACAAAGACCATTCTAAGCACTGGCGGAAGTGGAACAGTAGTTACTTTCCTAGATCAAAGTACTATGAGTTTACAACTTGAAGCTGGCGCAAATGTCAACGAACCTACTACCTATGCTGTACGTTTGGCAACAGAAGCAGCGGTTGTAGATATGATTAAACAAGGCAAAGAAAAAGGCTTGTGGAATTTCGCTACTGTTAAAAAGAAGTGAAACTCCACAGCAGGAGTTGACATATGAAGTCTTTGAAGATAGCAACATTTGTTGCAGCAGTGCTATTTGCTTCACATAGCTTGGCTGGAACGATCAACAACGTATATATTGATCAAGTAGGCAGTGGCAGCACGATTTCAATGACTCAAACGGGCAGTGGTAACACTATCGGTGATGATGGAACACATACTTCTCTAAATGGCAATACGCAAACAGTATCTATTTCGCAGATAGGTAGTGGCAATACACACAATGTCAATGTGCAAGGTGCTAATGCTACTATTACAAGTAATGTAACAGGTGATAACAATAATACAACTATAAATTGCGGTGCTGGTGGAACAACCAGTTGTGCTGATACTACAATTAGTGCAAATGTGACAGGAAGTACTAACGTCACTAGTGTAACTGCTGGCAACAAAAGCACTATTAGCGCAACAGTAAGTGGTAGCAATAATAATACAACAATTTCAAGCACTACAACCAATATGCTTGGCGCACAAGCCAATGCCAATGTAACAGGTGATAGCAATGTCGTTGATATTTCTCAAAATGGTCCTGCTGGCGCAAATGGATTTAAAGCAGATGTTGGTGTAACAGGAGGTTCAAATAATGTTTCAGTTACTCAAACTGGCACAATCGACAGTAATGTTACCGTCCATAGTCTTGGCAGCAATAATAATATTTCTGTCACCACAGGTAACTAAACAATTTTCTTAATCTGATAGTAGGTCATATTTGTTGCTAATTTTGCTTCTTTAATAGTGGAATATGTTATTCCATCTATTGTGACACTTTTTGCATTGGGATTTTTGTCACCAGCAAACATACCTTTTCTAATTTGCGATGCTTTAAGCAATTGTTCAGGTGTTCTTTTCTTTCCAGCATTTTTAATTTTTATTTTATTTCGAGTTTCTTCACTTACTGGTTTTCCATATCGTCCATTTAGACTACCACTTCTGCCTTTTTTCTTATTACTTTCATCGCTAAAAATCTGTTTTTTCCGTGCAATTTTAATTTTAATTTTGGCTTCTTCACTATGTTTTTTGCCAAAAAAAGAATTTTTTTCACCTGATAAAGATTTACTAATTTTTTCCTTTGTATCGGTTGAATGTGTATGTCCCGAAAAAGACCCTTTTAATTTAATGTAGGAATATATATCAGCCCTTAAACCAAATAATTTATATCGCAATAGATGGATTAAACGATGTTCTTTTGGAGTTAAATAAGTTATATTATCTGGCGTGTATTTACCGCCCGAATGTGCAGGAATAATTCGATGGCAGTGAAGAAAGTCTCCCTTTTTTTTAATTCTGACTTTGCCTCTTTCTATAATTTTATTATAAATTTTAAGTATATCCATAATATTATTTATCAAATTTTTCTAATTCTTTTAATTTCAGTTGGTTCTAACTTTATAATAACATCAACATCACTTGCTGATATTGGTAAAGTAACTGAACAAACGGGCATTGTAGAAATACAGAGAGACAAAGAAAGCATCCCCAGTGCCGTAAACACTGGGGTGGAAATGAATGATTCTGTTGTTACTGCAAAAGCACGTGTTGGTATTACGTTTGAAGACCAAACAAAAGTTGAAATCACAGAACAAAGTAAACTAGTTATTGATGACTTTGTTTATGACCCTAAAAATAGTGATGCAAGCAAACTTGGATTAAAGGTTGCTCTTGGAACTGCTCGCTATGCTAGTGGTCAAATTGCAAAAGAAAATCCACAAAGCGTAAAGATTGAAACACCCACTGCAACTATCGGCGTTCGCGGAACTGATTTTAGTATGACAGTTGATGAAATCGGTCGTAGTCTTATTATTCTGCTACCAAGTTGTCCTGTAAATTATAAAAATATTGAAAAAGATTGTGTTACTGGCAAAATTGATGTGACAACCGATATGGGAACAGTTCATCTGGACAAACCATTTCAAGCAACCACTACAACTGCCAAAGAACAAAATCCTATGAAGCCTGTTATATTGGCATTGACCACTGAACAAATCAGCAATATGCTTATTCTTGCACAGCCAAAGAAAGCAGAAGAAGAACAAACTCATATGCGAACTGCACTTGATATCAACTTTCTTGATAAAGATTTGCTTGCATTTGATGAACTCAATATGAATTATCTTACTGTATTCAACAAGTTAGACCAAAATGCACTTGATGCACAATTCTTGGCTAATATGTTAGACCTTGCCAATGCTGCATTGCTGCAAAGTATGCTAGGCGGGCAAAATCAAATGCTGCCAAATTATGATAAAAATAAACAAGCAGGTTTAATGTATTATTTGATTGATACCAATCTTACACTTTATAGATATGGCACAAATAGTTATATGCAAGTAACAGTAGATAAAGATCAGCCAACTAGTATTATGTTGACGCAAGAAGGCACAAGTTTACAACAAGATGTTCAGCATCAAGGTGGTTCAGTTATAAGGATTACGCAATCACAATGAAAAAATTGTTATGTTTACTTCTCATATCAACTCCGTGTTATGCTGGCAGTGTTTATATTGACCAAGTTGGCAACGATAATAGCGTATTTGTTGAACAAACAACAAGTGGCAATGGCGAAGCTATAATCTTAAATCAGGGTAGCAGTAATAACTTAAACATACTACAGGAAGATAGTGGCAACCATACTGCTTTTATTGGAACACCGCCAGTAGGAAGAAATTATGATGGCACTTATATTACAAATAGTAATGCTGCTAACAACAATAGCAATAATCTTACTATTATACAAAGTGGCAGCGGCAATCATACTGCTGCCATTAACCTGGATGCTTCAACATCCAACAATAATAATACAGCTACTATTACCCAAAGTGGCGATGCTAATAAAAATTTTGTTCTTAATCTAAGCGGTAGCGGAATTGGTGCAACTGTTGTGCAAGATAATCCACTTACTCCTGACAGTGGAAGCATGAGTATTCAATGTTACACTGGAAATTGCACAGGTTACAGCTACACAAAACATTAAATATAGTATGCGCATTAGTGAAATAGAAACCAAACCACAAAAAACTGGACCAGGCTATTATGAATTGTTTCGTAATGGTAAGCCAAACGACATGCACGATAATGCAAAATTTTTTAATTCATATGATGAAGCAGTAGATTGGTATACAAAATATCGCATTGATTATGCCATAAAAAATAGTGGTGCTAAACCAGAAGAGTTTAGCGTTGTTCGTGATTCTAATACGTGGGAATATTTTAATACGCTGCCATCGCCCGCAAAAGAAAAAAACAATAAGCTGATTGATCCAAAATATTTTGCTGATGCATTAAAGTTTTGGACAGATTATTATGGCGATAGTCGTCGTGGTGCAGTTGAAATTTATGATTATAGCAATGAAGTTGATGCTATCATTCAAGGTGGTGGAACACTATATCGTATTGTATTCTTACAAAAGTTTGAAGATTTAAATCGCACAGATTTGGGTTCACACTGGACTGTTGATCGTGATGTTATAGATGACTATATTGAAGGCACTGGCAGATATTACAGTGAAGGCAAAGATATGTATGTTTTACTTACTGCTGAAACACCACCAAACAATATTGATAATTTAAGTGTAGATGTTCGTGGTAATCCAGAAGAAAAAGAAGTGAATATCATCAACCCACGTGCTTGCAAATATACAGCGCAGATTCTTGGCAGTAAAGAAGTAATAGCGTTAAATTAAAATTGCATTGCTCCATAAAGTGTGGTTAAATACTCTTGCTTACAACAGTAAGCAGACATTACACACAAACACACAAAGGAGATTATAATGTCAAACGCCTATATGATTCGTCTTGAAATGCTTAAAATGGCACAAGACGCACTTAACACAGAATACCATACAAAATGTGATATGATTCGCACAGATTGGAGCAATCAAGTTGCTGTGCAAATGTCACAAGGTGGTAGTGTTCCTGTAACACCAGAACTTCCACCAATTTATACAATGGAACAGATTGTTGAGAAAGCCAAGATTCTAAATGACTTTGTAAGCCAAGGTTAATTAGAATATAGGTGCGGCGGCGTGGGCAGGACACGTAAACGAGTATCGGTATGATGGAAATATTGAAAACTGGAAAGCAAGGGTCTGTTAAACCTGTCGCCTGTGAATACCATCAAATTGTAGGTATAAATCCTACCCGCACCTATTCCTAAATATTGACGTATGAATTATTACAGAACAGTCTGTATCAGTGATCTCCACTTGGGCACAAAAATGAGCCAACCACAGGCTCTGCTTGAATTTATTAAAACATTTGAATGTGAGCGTCTTTATCTTGTAGGCGATATTATTGATGGTTGGGCGATGAGCAAATCATTTTACTGGCCGCAAGAACACAATGACGTTATCCAAAAGATTATGCGTATGGCACGTAAAGGAACGCTTGTTACATACTTGCCAGGCAATCACGATGAATTTATGCGTAGCTTTGGCGACCATCAATTTGGTAACATTATACTAACTGACCATATTACACATCGTGGTTTAGATGGTAAAAGCTATATGGTAATGCACGGTGATCAGTTTGATGTTGTAGTCAAGAATATGAAATGGCTATCGCATATTGGCAGTTGGGCATATGATTTAACTATTGGACTAAATGTTGTAATTGCAAAAGTTCGCAATTGGTTTAAGCTACCATATTGGAGTTTAAGTGCTTGGGCAAAGTATAAAGTAAAACAAGCAGTAAATTTTATTGGTGACTATGAAGAAAACCTAGCTAAATTTGCCAAGTCTCGTGGAGCAAATGGTATTATATGCGGACATATTCATCACGCAAATATTCGTGATATTGGCGATATAAAATATATGAACTGTGGCGATTGGGTAGAGAGTTGCACAGCACTTGTTGAAACCTATGATGGTCGTTGGATTATCATTAAATACTCTTATGCGGATCACACTAGTAACTGACACCTTCGCACCAAGCGTCAACGGCGTTGTAACTACCCTTGTCAATACTGTAAAAGAATTAGAAAGCCGTGGACACATAGTTCAAGTTATTGAACCAAGTCAATTCAAAACCGTGCCAGCGCCTGGTTATAAAGAAATTAGATTAGCTTGGAATATCTGGCGTGTTGGTCCTATGATAGAAGCATTTAAGCCAGATGCTATTCATATTGCCACAGAAGGTCCGCTAGGTTTTGCTGCTCGTTGGTATTGCAAAGTAGATAAGCGCAGTATACCACATAACACCAGTTACCATACAAAATTTCCAGAATACTTTAATAGATATATTGGTATTCCTGTTGATTGGGGTTATTGGTTTATTCGTTGGTTCCATAAATTTTCTACACGTGTATTAGTTACAAACGAAACAATGATGCGTGAGTTAGGTGAGCGTGGATTTGAACGATTGGCAGTATGGAACCGTGGCGTAGATACTGCAATATTCAACCCGCAACGTAGAGAAATTACTGGTGTTAAGAAACCTATTATACTTTGTGTAAGTCGTGCTAGTATTGAAAAAGGTCTTGATGATTTCTGTTCATTAAAAATAGATGGCACCAAAATTCTTGTAGGTGATGGACCGTATCTAGAAGAACTAAAAAGGAAATATCCGCATATTAACTATGCTGGGTATAAGAGTGGTGTGGAGTTGGCAGAGTATTATGCTTGCGCAGATGTGTTTGTATTTCCAAGCAAAACAGATACATTTGGTGTTGTTATGCTAGAAGCGATGGCATGTGGAACTCCTATTGCTGCTTATCCTGTCACTGGACCAACTGATATCATTATAGATGGCGTAAATGGCTGTATGAATGATGATTTGCAAACAGCCGTAGAATATGCATTGCAGTGTAATCGTAAATACGTATACGAAATCAGCAAAGATTACACTTGGACAAAGTGCACAGATAGTTTTGTGACTAATTTGCGACAAATCAATTGACATAACTAATGGTATGAGCGTTGTGTGGATACTAAGCCAGCATCGTGATAGCTATGAGAATGGTCGTTTGCTTGGGGCATTTAGTGCCAAAAATATTGACGCCAAACTTATGCATCCCGATCATTTTGACATTATTGTAAACCGTAGCAAAAGCAAAAGCATTCGCTACCAAGGTGATCTTATCGCCATGCCTAAACTTGTCCTTACCAGAACAGGTGCTGGTACAAATTATTTTAGTAGCGCAGTTATGCGTCACCTTGAAAAATATAATGTGCAAACCATAAACAGCAGCGATGCTATCAATAATGTTCGTGACAAGTTGCTTGCTCATCAAATACTAGTTGCAAACAATATTCCAACACCTAAAACAATGCTGGTGAAGTTTCCTGTTCATATCACAACTGTTGAACAGGAAATTGGTTTTCCTTGCGTAGTTAAAGTGCTGCAAGGTTCACACGGCAAAGGTGTTCATCTTTGCCCAACAAAAGAACACTTTGTCAATTTGATGGACCTTGTTGATAATCTTGGTGTAAAGAAAACTATGATTGTTCAAGAGTTCATTGATGCTGCTGTTGGCACCGATTTGCGAGTATGGATTATTGGTGGAAAATGTGTTGGAGCAATGAAACGCATTGGTCCAGAAGGTGATTTCCGTGCTAATATTACTGGCGGCGGAACTGGCGAACCATTTGCTATTACAGATGAGATTGATTTGCTATGTCGTGAAACTGCCAAGTGTCTTGGTCTAGATATTGCTGGTATTGATTT
>Ga0214192_1001341_pt1 | contig 13857 bp, 21 predicted proteins | sample TroBogEpilimnion_44_FD_153030 | JGI IMG/M metagenome (GOLD analysis project Ga0214192, IMG submission 153030) | Freshwater microbial communities from Trout Bog Lake, WI - 29JUL2008 epilimnion | ecosystem: Environmental > Aquatic > Freshwater > Lake > Epilimnion/Euphotic zone | place: Trout Bog... | reverse complement strand
CTTTCCCATACTATGATATAGCATCGATCTTTTATTTCAATGATGATTACGAAGGTGGAGAACTATATTTTCCAGCGCAAAATATAAAGATAAAACCAAAAGCAGGGTCGGCATATTTTTTCCCAGGAGACAAGAATTATGTGCACGGGGTTACACCAGTAACTTCTGGTCTTAGATTTACTTGCCCATTCTTCTGGACAGTACTAGAAAACTTTAACACTAAATAGGAGCTATATGGATAAAAATATACTACACGAAAAAATTTACTATTATGAAAATGTAATACCAGATTTTGAAAACTTCGATAAAGTTTTAAAAGAATTAAATAATGATTGGGAACCATGGACGTCGTCTAATGACAAAGATTTCATATATGGGAAAACCAAAACATTTGGTTCGGATAGCGATGATGAAAAGATGTCATATGTTTATGATTCAGTTATAGATGCTTTTTATAAAGTTTCTAAAGACTATGCAGAATCGTTAGGCGATTATGACGAACCAAGATTATTCCCAACGTTTAATATAAAGAGATATAACACTGGAACATTTATGGGATCTCATTTTGATCAACTCGATGGTGATAAAACTTTAAGATACTCTTTGGTTATGTATTTGAACGATGATTGTGAAGGTGGAGAGATATCCTTTAAGATTGTAGACCATGATGGGATTATTCAAAAACCTCATATAGATCCAGATTATGATGTAGCTCTAGTGAATAAAAATTTTGATGTAGGTATTAAACCAAAAGCAAATAGTATAATTATTTTCCCAGCGTCTGCGCCATATTTTCATACTGCCCACCTTGTTAAAACTGGTTTTAAATATATGGTCCCAGGCCATTGGATACACAATAATATGGGATTCCATTCCCAAGAAGCAATGTAATGAAAACAGCGATAATTACTGGAGCCAGCAAAGGCGTAGGTAGAGCTACGGTTAAGCTTTTAGCAAACAATGGATATAAAGTCATTGCTGCATCTAGGAACTTGGGTGCTATGAAAGATCTAGAGTCTAATAATGTTGAAATTAATAGACTAGACGTAACAGATGAAAAACAGATTCAATCATTCTTTGTAAAATACAAAGATGCTACAATAGATCTACTAGTTCATAATGCTGGTGGTGGTGCTGGGCCAACGCAAATTATTCATGAATCCATGGATAACTTCAGGAGAGCTTATGATATTAACGTATCTGGTCCTATGTACATTTCGCAGTTGTTTGTTCCTACAATGATGAAGTCTGAATCGCCAACCATTGTATTCATTACTTCATTGTGTGGACAGATTCCATTCAGAGGATCAGGCAATTACTCAAATGCAAAGAGAGGTCAGTTAGGTTTAGTCGATACCATGAGAATGGAATTCCCAGCTTATGGCATTAAAATAACAGATATCTGCCCAGGAACTATTGACACTCAGATAGAAAAGAAAGACAATGCATTGACTGCAGAAGATATGGCCGAAGCTATACAATGGGTATCCTCATTGCCAAAACATGTAAACATAAACCATTTAGAAATATCTCATATAAATGGTAGCAAATATATAATATAATATGAATAGAATAAACTATAAAAATAATATTGTTGTTTTTGAAAACTTCTTGAGTAAAGAAGAATGTGATGCTATAATTAAATATTGGGATCACTCAGAAAAGAATGGCAAACTTGAATGGAATAGAATTGGATTTTATGGATCATCTGCAGCCAACTTGCCAGTAGGCGATGATATGGTTGATTTTGGATTACCTAAGGATCTTGTTGAGTCTTTGAGTTTTAGAATGAAAGAAGCTGCGGAGCTCGCTCGTGGTAGTGGTCTAAAACCAATTGGTTTCCCACATGCACAAATATGGGCTACAGGAGGTTTTACAAACCCTCATTCAGATAATAGTACAGATGGTAAGTACAATGAATTTGAAAGAAGCAAGTGGGCAACGTTTATATATTTGAATGATAATTTTGATGGTGGAGAATTATTCTTTCCTGATCATAATATTTCAATTAAACCAAAGACTGGTCTATTAGCAGCATTTGATGGTGGACATAACAACCAGCATGGCATATCATTGATTACGTCTGGAGAAAGATTTACCATTGGTCAATTTTGGGACTATGAAGAATCAGAATATACTCAAGAAAAAATAGATGAATGGGCTGAGAGTCTTAAGGCAGTTAGAGCACAACAAGCTGTACAATTAAAAGGTTGGGAAGAAGCAGAATCCAAGGGAGAAAAAATTCTGCCAAACAATTACGGACCCACAGGAGGGCCAATAGAATGAGCATACAAGAAATGACATATGAGCAAACTTGGAGTTCTAAAGAAGACCTAGGCAATTGCATCATACTCTATAGAGATGTAATTAAGCCAGAGTGGAATATTATAAAGAGACTAGAAAAAGTTTTAAATGGTAATAACCATTATAATTGGCAACCAGCTTATGTTGGTTATCAAGAAAGAATGCCTGAATATAGAGACTGTATCGATTTTAAATTTAAGAAAAGCGATATAGCAGGAGACCTAAGCCAAGAGTCAAAAGAACTACAGCAGATCTGGCAAGAATGCTACGATGCACAGAAAGCAGCAGTCGATGATTATTCAAGAACAAATAATATACACAATTTAAGGTATTGGGAAGCTTTTAACTTTGTTCGTTATGGTGAAGGCCAGCACTTCATGGAGCATCACGACCACGGTTTCTCGTACAACTGTACAGTATCTCTTGTAGCGTATCTAAATGACGAATATGAGGGCGGGGAGATCTACTTTAGGTTGCAAGAATTAAACATCAAGCCAAAGGCTGGAGACTTAATTGTATTCCCATCGACATTCGCATACCCACACCGAGCTATGCCAGTGAAATCTGGAGTCAAGTATTCCCTAGTAACCATGCTAGACTACAGTGATAAGTACCACAAGCCAGAGTTCTACCAAGAGACCGGTTCCTAAAATAGTGTAATTCTATAGGTATTTTGCAATAGTTCATGTAAGAGTCGAATGCTTTAACTGCAGTGCAATTAAACTAAGCAAGGTTATATAAATGAATTACAATAGCAAGATTAATAGAAAACGTAGATTTAACGCTCGTACCGCCGAGGTTGAACACGAGAACGAGAAGTTCCGTAGCCTCGCCGAAGGTCAAACTCCAATGAATGTACACCAAGACATCGAAGGTGTACTTGGAACTATTGCTAATAACGTGGACGCAGCGGAAGATGAAACTCCACGTAATAAAGTATTGTTGCCCCAAGCCAAGACTATGGTTGCAGTTAAATGTTTTTGCCCACGCTGCGTTATTGGACACCGTTCACACGTTAGTCACCAAGTGTTTGATGTACAGCACCACGTAGCTGCTGCTAATGGTGTAATGAGCGATGAGCAATTTGATCCAGACACAAGAAGACAACCAAAAGTTGTAGACCAGGCATTGAAGTCTGCTTACTTTGCTGGTTACCCTACGATTCACAGTCCAGAACTAGAATCTAAGCAAGAAAACAATGAGAGCGATCTCACTGTTATGCACAACCCTGATCTTAATTACACGTGGCATGCTGAAGATCCTGAGCATGGTCACGTGCAAAAGCGTGCAAAGATTGCAGCTGAGCACTACCTAAATGGTTGTCATCATGCTTGTGGTCCTAAGTGCACTGGTGGAGACAGCTGTAAGAGTGACTGCGATAAAAGTTGTAAGGGTGGTTACAAAGATCAAGGTATGAGTGCTCCAAGTGAAGATGCACAATATCTACTAGGTCTTAAGAAAGGGCATGGTGGTGCATGGCATTACGATGCAGCTCGATCAAAGATTGCCAATGTTCCAACTCTTGCTCACTATGCAGTAATTAAAGTTGTTCCAAAGAATGTTGCTGCAGGGGATGAAGTAAAAAAGAATCTTACTGTTGGTCACTATCTTCAGAATCCTGAGACTAAAATTGGTAAAGACTCAAAAGGAAGAGACCTTTTGGCTGGTCAATACTTAACGTCTACTGGACCACGATTTGGTCGTCCAATGCAAAAGCTTGGTTTCTTAAAAACAGCACAACACATTGCTTACGATCAACTACTTAACAAAGGTGAAACATCTATAAAGCCATATTGGGATGCTATAAAGAGTCTTACTCACCTTGCACACGGTCATACCATTGGAACTGATGACATACGAGAGGGCCGTGTGTCTGATCTTGGTAAAAGAGGACTGATGACACCGCACCGTCTTTGGTTGCCAAGTAGGAATTCTAAGAAGTACCTTGCTCATGCTGAGCGTGGTAGAAGAGATAATGAAAACGAAATGTATTCTGGAACAGATATTGATATTCCAGTCAATACACCACAACTTGATCTTAAGTCACTAGGTGAATCTACTACTCCAGTCAGAAGATACTGGGAAGATTAAGCTGAAGAGAAAATTCTTCACAAAAATTAACTAATAAACTATTGACAGGAAATTCCCCGTCATATATATATAGATTATAGGAAAAATGATGTCAAATCCTTGTGAAAATAGTTGTGAAAAAAACAACTGTAATTGCGAAAATAACACAAAAATTGATGAAAAACAGCTAAAAATTGCTGAATTTAAGGAAAAAACTCGAAAAACTCGTCTATTTTTAGATAAAAACCTTAAAAAACCACAAATTCCTGGTAAAAATTTACAAAAACTCAAAAAATACCAAATTACCATAACTGACACTAGTTTGTCAGATGGGTACTTTATGGAGTACACCAAAGACATAAACATTTTTGAGTTTGCAACCATCCTAGCCAATATTTTTGGCATAGATGTCAACGTTGATTACAACGAAGATAATGATCCATCGTTACACGATGACGTAATCGTATTTAATAGCTTTGAAGAGATCATCGACTTCATCCAAAAGAAGAAAGATGAAGAAGAATGACCGTAGAGGAACACGATGGAAATATTACTCACCACTATACTATTCACTATCCTGCTCATCCTGAGCGCACCTCCGATCCACACTACAAGGATTTTAATTCTTACAGAAAAAGAACAAAAGATACTGCGCAGTGCAGCGTTGGTTTGCATCGTAATGACTTTAGTGAATGTTCTTTAGATAAACCTTTGGAGCTTCACCACAGCCACGTAGAGTTTTCTCTCCAGAATGGCGTAGACCTTAAATGGTTAGAAGTGGATTATCCTGGTATATCAGATCCTGATTCTGTTGGTGCATGGGTGGAATCAGCAGATAATTTAGTATGGTTGTGCGAATTTCACCATAGAGGACATGGGGGTATTCATACCGCCGCTGCTGCTGATTACGAAGCAGAGAAATACGTTCGAGGATTGATTAAATGAAGTGCACGATTAGCGACTGCAATGCACCACACCGTATCTTTGTACGGTTGCCTAATCAAGACAAGCCCAAACCATTTTGTGGACCACATGCTTTAGAAATGAAAAGCAAATTTAGTCAGTCAGTCCCTGAATCAGAAGAATTGGCCCCAGTTATTGATATAAAGACTAGAGAGCGAATTGCATCTTGGTCTGAACGTTATGCTAAGCAATCTTCAAAACAAATGGTTTTAAGACAATTGGAAGATAGCTTTCCAAAGGAAGCACTTGAATGGATTAACGATGCTCATTGGATAGGACCAGTTCAAGTTCCATTGGATCGAGTAAATTTTGAAGCTAAAGATCATTGGCAAGCATCACATGAGCCAGAACTTGTAAATAGTAAAATAAAAAAGATTAAGAATGGTAAAAGAAAACCTGTAGTTCTTGTTGCCGCACCTAAAAATACTAAATATATCGTTGTTGATGGCCATCACCGAGCTTTGGCTTACAAAGAGTTAGATATGCCAATGACTGCTTTTATTGGAAAAGTTCATCATGAAAAAGGTGATTGGGATACAATGCATTCTAAACAATTACCTAAAGATCCAGAAAAAAAGATATGAAAAACGAAACACAACTTGCCATCTTTAATCAGTGCCCTCAATGCGATTCAATTCTAATAGCTGAGCATGCACACTACAAATGCACAACATGTGGTTGGAGGGATTCCTGCTGTGACTAATTGGAACGAACGTTATGCCGCTGCAAGACCAGATAAATGCAGACTATGTGGTCAATCCGATGATGGAACACGAACCATCGTCAGCAATGGTGTTTGTAGAGACACTCAAGAATGTGCAGAAACTCAACAAGGTATATCTGATGGCACTCTTACTGTCCAACAACCAGTTAAAAAGCCTAGGAAACAACCTATAGTAGATAGGAAAGGTACAGCATTATGTACTCATCCAGACTGTTTAGAAGCAGGTAAAAGATATCCTGTTACAAGTTTATCATGGGACAAATCACCTATGGGCAACCCAGTCTGTAGAGAACACTGGCGACCCGGAACTACTGATTACAATTCTTGGAGAGGCGAGTACAAAAGAAGATGACAGAAGAACGCAAAATAGGTAAACTAGGTAAGTTAGCCCCAGCACGCCCGGAAGGGCTCCACATGCTGGCCTATTACCAGAATAGTCCTCTACCGGCCCCACCTGCCTCTGTAGCCGTTCCAGCCGTTTCTAATTGGGAAATGTTAGGCAATGACAAATATGGCGATTGTACGTTCGCTGGCATTGTTCACGCAAAAATGTCAACTGCAAAAGTGCTAGACATTAATGAGCAGTCCCCAACAACAGAACAAGTTGTTGAAACATATCTTAAATATACCAATGGTCAAGATGCAGGTGCTGTTGAAGCAGATCTCCTTAATTATTGGAAGAACAATGAAATATTTGGTGGCAAAATTGCAGCTTATGCTCCAACTGATGTTGCAGACCAAATTGAACTTAAAAGCATTATTGCATTCTATGGTTTAGCTTATATTGGAGTTAAATTACCTTCAGTATGCGAAGAGCAATTTCAACAACATCAACCATGGGCACTAACAGGAACTGCAGTAGACCAAAATATTATTGGTGGTCACTGCATCGTTCTTGTAGGATATGATGAGAAATATTTCTATGCTATTACTTGGGGACAGGTACAAGCTATTGAATGGACTTGGCTTCAGTCTTATATGGATGAAAGCTGGGCAATAATTACACCCGAGATCGTACAAAAAGGTAGCTATGGAGACCTTAGAGTCGATGAACTTATTACAGATATTGAGAAACTATAATGACAATACCAAAGAGAACTAACGAAGTTTTAGAAGAACAACTTGAAGCAAAGATTGCATTGGAAATAAATGCACCAAAACTAGCACCAAATTTACTTACAACTGTTCCTCAAACTAAACCATTGCAAGCACCAATCGTTTATCCGCAACCAAACAGTGGCGGTTTTGGTGGTGGAACAACTATCCATGTGAATACAGAAAACATGCAAGCTCAACCTCCACAAGAACCACAACCACAAGTGCAGACTCAACCTAAACAAGCACCAAAAGCTACAGGTTTAATTAATCGTGTAAAGACTAAAATTGATAACATGCGACAAAGAACAAAAGGTACTGGTACCTTGCAACTAGATATTGCTCATCCGATTACTGACTTTGCTACTTCAGCAACTCCAAGAGCTGGTAGTGCTAACTCATCAAAGCTTGTTAGCCTAATCAATGAATTATCTATAAAAGATGCAGGCATTGATAAAGAAGATGTTATCATTCACGAATTAATGGAACTTAAGCAAGACATCAATAAGCTTATTGGTGGAGGCGAAGATCTAGCAACTGTAATCCGTCATGATGAAGGTCACGATGACTGGCACCGTTCAATGGGTCAAGAACCATGCACTAGCGAAGAAGATTGTGCTGCAAAAGCAAATGAGCACAAGAAGATGGAACACGAAAAGCACACTACCTGGGAATAAGTTGTAAAATAACACTTATTCTGCAGTAGTAGGTAATGAAATACGCAGAAACAGGGCAAGGATCCTACTCCGATGATGATAGCTTAGAAGCTATTGAAGCTCCTCTTGAAGAAGAGGGTCGATCAGAAGGATTTGGTTTGCCCGGACAATCTGCTGTTGGAACTGTTAGTTTTTTTAGATTGGCAGATATTGGAAACGAAGATGAAAATTCAACAAGATTGACTGCTTTGGGTGATGAACCTAAAGATACAATTGATGTTGTTGGAAAACCAGATGTAGTATCGAATCAAGGACTGAGCAGCGTAAGCCCCGGTTCTTTATCACCACTTATCAATGGTGTACCAGAAGGAAAGAAAATGAGTCTATCATCAAAAATAGCTTTCGTAATGGAGAATGGTGAGCCATTCTGCAATCACTGCGAGCGTAACTTTGTACCAGAAGCACTAGGACCACGTATGGCTTGCACATTCTGTGGATGTGGCCGACCAAACGATGATCACAATATCGGACAAGATGATTTCAATGGTAAAGATCTTCTTTCACATGCTGAAGGTGAAACGGTCAAAGATGAAGATGCTGGACGCAATATCATTAAAGAAGATTCTACAGTTTCTTCAAAGCGTGATAGTGCAGATGAATTCCTAGAATATTTTCATTCTAGTTCTGATGCAAGCAAACTTTACTATCAAGGTTACATGGATGCTGAATCCGGTAAGTTACTTGATGAAGACATGGCTCTTCTAAGCAAGGATTACTATAACGGTTACGAACAATACAAGTTCTATAATAAGTCTCCACAACAGAGTGAAGGTCAGAAGCTATTTAACATTAAGCCAAATAGCAATCAGATCCCACGTCAAGGTGAAATGACACCAGGTGAAGCAGACCGTGGACCACTCGAACTTACTGATGGTACTAACCACGCTACTGCTAGCAAGGTTCTTGGTCTTTACGAAGAGTTTAAAACTGCAGGGTGGGGTCAAATAATAAAAGACGTTGCTTCAGATGCTGCAACTGTTGCACTTCATGCAACACCTAATGATCTTCAAGCGTCGAATTATACTAAACGAACATACATGGATTACGATGAACGTAAGGCTCAAAAAGAATGGCACGATAAATCTGCTGAGCTTCACAGCGAAGCGGCAAACAACCCTAATTTAAACAAAGATCAAAGAGCAGCACATCAAAGTGCAGCTGATGTTCATTCAAATTTGTCAAGTCAATTTCCAAAAAGTAATATAGGCGTGTTTCCTGTTCATACTCGTGATTTTTATGATAGAGCTACAGCACAAGGTATTGCAGCTTCTCAAGCCGCAGGTATTAAAAACATCCCTTCATTTGGCGCAACCGATCCAAGAATTCAAAAAGCATATAACAAATTAAAACCAGGTATAAATGCTACTAAAATATCATCAATCTTCCCAGTTGATGTAATTCAGAATTTTTTCGAGGTATAGTCATGGATAAGTGTCCTGTTTGTTTTGATGGTCGTACAATCACTAAGGTTAGTGCCGCTGGTGATGAAGTTTATTGCACAGACTGCCGTAAGATTGTAGCTAGCGCTACGCTTGACTTTGAATTCAAACTTGCAGGTGCTGGTGATATCCAAGCTTGCAAGGGTGAAGCTAATGGTGTTGCTCTGCCAGGCTGGAAGGGTCCTGGAAAGAAAGCTAGATGCTTTGTTTATGATCCAGGTAGAGAAGGATCTGAAGAATCTGCTAAAAAGAAGGCAACGAACTCTGCATACAGTACTCAACACAAAAAGGCTGCATCTAAGATTATCAATGCAACTCCATTCTTTTCACCAACAGGTGCTCCTGATGCTGTTTTGCCTAAATCAACCAATCCTGGTACAGTTCCTTCAAATGCAGTTGAACAGAATCAATCAGTAGCAATGTCCCAATCAGCAGCTCCTTCTACAGGAGGAATGGCTCCAAATAACCAACAAGCTGCTACTCCACAACAATCACCAATTGGTCAAGCAACAGCTCCAAATGCTATGCAACCAGGTGTTATTGATCAAGTATCACCAACAACTTCTGCATACTAATGAATAGAATCACAACTGCCAATAAAAAAATTGCTGAACTTAGCAAAAAGATAGAAGATATTGCTAATGAAAACATGGAAGATTACATGGGTCCAGGAAAATGCACAGAACATGGCATTGTTGATGGATGTAAATCAAACTAAAACTCGCAATAGTGACTGAGGAAACAGAAAGATTCCATTATGAACTACGATAACATTGAACTAGAAGCCAAGACAGCGGCAGCAGATGCCCGTTGGTTTAACGGTACATCAGAGAGCATTCTTACACGTCTCGACAGACTCCAAGAGATCTTGGACACAACTCGCATGGCTGCAAGCAACCCAAATGCCTCTACAAGAGACATTGAGCGTTACGCTAGCATTATCACCGAACTTGGTGCTGAAAAAGAACAACTTGAGAAGCTTGCTTCAGAGTATGTTGAGTTCGACGCTGAGGACTACCTAAATAGTCTTCCAGGGGGAACAATTGCTAAAGAGTACCGTATTAGCAGCGCAGGAACAAGCGACCTTGGAGAAGACGATGGAAGTCTTCTTTACCGCACTGCTGCTTCAATCGAGAATGAATTTGAAGACGCTGACTGGATTAACTTTGTAACTGCTGGTGCTGAGATCTGGATAGAAGACCAGAACAATAACCTCCTTAAGAGCCAACTCAACACACGTGAAGCTGCTGTATTCTACGTAGAGAAGAAGACTCTTCCTATCCTAGACACAACTAAGCGTGCTTCTATCATTGAAAATTTTGTTGACAATGTTGAGATCTGCCGTCGTGCTAAGAATGATGGAGATTCATTCCGTAGCGTTAAGAGTGCTAGCGCCAATAAGCTTGCTGCTACATTCATTCAAGAAGCTGTTGAAGATTCATTCGGTGAAGGCATCAACTGGCTCTAGCCTATGACTGAACTATTGAATGGCTTTAAAGTCGTTGGTGCAATCGAAGATTACGAGAGCAAAAAAGAAAACTCATCTAATCTTGTAACTATTCTACAAAAGATGCTTGCTGAAGCATACGTTCTTTACCACACCATTCATGGATTCCATTGGAATGTACAAGGTAGTGATTTCTACGAATATCACAAACTATACGATGAGATAGTAAATGATATATATGAAAACATTGATCCAATAGCTGAGAACATTATTAAGCTTGGTGCAGAAGCACCGTTTGTTATGAGCCAACTAGTAAAAATAAGTGGCATCGCAGAAACTGGACTCATCAGTAAGAACACTGTAGAGTTAACTAAGAAATTCTACGACATGAACCAAGAATATATTCAACACATTAAAGAAGCTTTTAAAGTAGCTAATGAAAATAATGAACAAGGCGTAGCCAACTTCATTGCTGAGCGTATTGATCAACACCAAAAATGGAGTTGGTTCCTAAAAGCATCTATTGAGGGATAATGGATTCCACTTCTGAAAATATAGGTAACGTAGTTGCACTTCTAACTGCCATCCTAAGCGAGCAAGAAGATCTAGCTTACGAAATGGTTCTAGAAAGCAACCCAATTGAGCTATTTAGTGCTCTAACTGGTATATTGTTAAGCGCTCTAAACCAATTAGCAGATATAAATGGCATAACAATAGAAGATTACTTAAAAGATCTGGGAATGCTTGCCTTTAAGCCACAATGAAGATAGAACCAGATTTGCCAGAAGGAATAACCTTCAATAATAAACAAGAGAATGAAGTCAACTTATATCTTGTTACCGAAAAAATAAACTCTACTAAATGTCCATTATGTGATGTATACTTTGAAAGCATACTACTTACCAATAATGGAAGACATGAAGGTATTATAAAGAGCTTTCCTACCGAAAATATTATTTGGAAAAATGCTCTACCAAAAGACCGTGTGAGGTCAATAAAAATGCTAGATGAGAATCTAGTTGTAAGACTTGATAAGCACAAAGAAAGGCATAAGAATGATTAGATATAGTACACAGCCTTCAAAAGAAGCTAACGCATTGAAAACAGAAAGTCCTACAGCACCTATCAGAACGACCCGTGACATTATGGGTCTTAATGATACAAATGATCAGGGTGAAGATAAGGACAACCTACAAGATTTAGATGCTGAGGATGCGAACGATAATTAAAGACAGGCAATTAAGCGTTTGTCTTTAACGGTTTAAACCATTAAAGTATTCGCACAAGTGAGTATATGAGCTCTCAAAATACCACACAAAGAAAGAACTTTCGCTGCATTTTTAACCCTTATGTGACGAAAGAAAATCAAGATGGTGTTGTTCGATCGATCATATCCCAATTCGAAGGATATTATGCAGAACCTGAAGTCACTATAACTGATGATGGTTTTATAATATCTTTGACCGTAGGTGAGAACTTAAACCCTACAACAGTCCGTGACAAAATACTCTGGAATAGTTTTGTTGAAAGTGTTACTGCTCAAGATGCTATTAGGAAGATACAGATCCTTCGTCTACCAAAGGCCAGTCTAATGGATTTTGGAGCACGCAATCCAAACGAAGGTACTGTTGGTGGTTTTGGACCGCAAGCTGGACCTAATGGCCAATCTGGTGTAACTGAAATAATGTTTGAGAATGGTGAACCAATTCCACACGAAGAATATAAAATGGATATGGGCGAACGTCCAGATGGACAACCATTCAAAAGAAGCAAAGGAAGCGTTCACTACGCTGATCCAACAGGGAATTTACTACCAACTACATGGGGGCCAGGTAGTGACACAGGCGAACCAGTTGATGAAGATTTAGTGAGCGATATTACAAACATGGATGACCAAACAACTACTGCTCTTGATGGTGGTACAAAAGAACACCGTCAAGTGCCTAAAGTATTCAATGCTAGTTTCAAAATGCTTTCATTCGATAGCGATACTGGCGGATCTTTTACATTAAACCAACCAAACGGATTCCAATCAGTAGAAGACCCACCAGACCAAGGACCTTTGCATGAACGAGCTAATCCAGGTACTGGCATTGGCGGAGGAGCACCTATTAGCGGTGCTAGTTGGTACGTTACTCAACCAGGCAATGAACAAGGTACAGAACTTGGTGCTGAAAGAAACAAAGAATACGATACTGATCCTTCTTCTGCTCCATTTGCTGGAATTACCCCTCATGGATCAAAGAAAGCAGAACCACCTAAAGAAGGTGACGAAGGTATCATAGGCCATTATGGAGATGAACTAGAAACACTTGGTGTTGTTGATAGCGATCCACTTGGTGGAGCATCTTATGGTAGTAGAACTCCTATTGATATAGGTTGGTATTTTGGTGTTACAGAAACATACGATTACGAAGGCGATGTAGATGACTACAACTTATAAGGTATATGAAGCAGGAATAGAACCAAAAAAGTTCAACCCAGGTGATTTTATCTTAGTTAGTACTAATGGTGTTTTAGCTAAATTTATACGTTTTGGTCAATTTATACGTTACCACGGTAAAATGAAACCTTTCTCTACATGGAATCATGCTGCAATGATTGTTGATGAAGAAGGAACAATTATTGAAGCAGCTGGTCGCGGTGTTCGTTATGCTCACATTGATGAATATAAAGATGTTGAGTATTACCTAGTAAATACAAAATTAAATAGTCAGAGCCGCACCCAAGCAGTAGCTGCATGTAAAAGTTTTATTAAAGATAAATATGGATGGTTTACAATTGCTTCTATAGCAATTGAATTGATCACAGGAATTAAGCTACAATTTTCATTAAATAATTCAATGATTTGTAGTGCAGTAGTAGGGCAAAGCCTATGGGCTGGTGGTGTCATATTTGACCGCAACCCATATCAAATGATGCCAGCGGATCTTGCCGCAGCATTCAATATCATTCAATCTGGCAAATAATTAAAAAAAAACGTCAAAAGTGTTGATTTATCACTTTTAATCAATTATTGTAGATTTTATGAAAAAGAAAATGACCATAGTTATTAGCTATGATGCCATGAACAATCAGAGTGATGAATTGGCTAGCCAA
>Ga0214192_1001339_pt1 | contig 13866 bp, 7 predicted proteins | sample TroBogEpilimnion_44_FD_153030 | JGI IMG/M metagenome (GOLD analysis project Ga0214192, IMG submission 153030) | Freshwater microbial communities from Trout Bog Lake, WI - 29JUL2008 epilimnion | ecosystem: Environmental > Aquatic > Freshwater > Lake > Epilimnion/Euphotic zone | place: Trout Bog... | reverse complement strand
ACGAAATCAAAGAAGCCATGGTAGCGGCTGCACAGGCAGCAGGTGCCGGGCGTGTTCCTGCAGGTGTTCAACGCTTTATCCAAGACTTTACCGAACCCAAAATGGATTGGCGTCAAATGTTGCGTATGAATATCCAAAGTATTCTTAAGAGCAACTTTAGCTTTTCTCGTCCAAATCGTAAATCACAGCATAGCGGTGCTGTGTTGCCAGGTATGATGAACGAAGAGACTATTGATGTATCTGTAGCAATCGATATGAGCGGCTCCATTAGTAATGCTATGGCACAAGACTTTTTAAGTGAGGTCAAAGGCATTATGGACGAATACAAAGATTTCAAATTAGACTTGTTTTGCTTTGATACAGAAGTTTATAACTATGCTAAATTTACAGGCGATAATGCCGATGAGATCATGGATTATGAACCCAAAGGCGGCGGCGGTACCGACTTTGACGCTTGCTATAACTTTATGAAGGAAGAAGGCATTGAGCCCAAACGCTTCATTATGTTTACAGACGGTTATCCTTGCGGTAGTTGGGGCGATGAGAACTACTGCGAAAGCCTGTTCATTATCCACGGCAATGACTCTATTGTTGCACCGTTTGGTCAAACTGCCTACTACAAAGAATAATATGTCTTTGAGCAGGGGCACTGTTAATCCGTTAGGTGTGTTAGGGTTAAGGAAATTAACCTTTATCCCTGCACACTTTGCTAAAATTTCTATTAACAAATATGTTGATACCAAATTATTAGACCAGTGGATTACCTATAACTTAAATAGTAGGTATGCAATTAAAAAGGGACTTTCGTTAGACTCAAACAATAAAATGGTTGATTCAATCGAAATAGGATTAGAGGACTCCAAAGAACTGCTTATGCTGTCTTTAGGATGCCCATTATTACATGACAATTAAAGGAAATTAAAATGAGTGATCAAGATCAAACCACACAAGATACAACCGCAGAAGCAGCAGCTCCAGCAGCTCCAGAATTGACCATTGTCGATTTACAAAACATTCGTGCTATCATTGACACAGCATCACGCCGTGGCGCTTTTAACGGTACAGAATTATCTTCTGTAGGTACCGTATTCGATCGTTTGAATACATTCTTAAACGCTGTTGCACCAGCACAACAACCAGCTGACGAATCTACACCAGAAGCTCCAGCAGCCTAATTAGGAGAAGCACATGAGCTTTTTAAGACATGTAGGTAAAATGAAAAACAATAACGCAAAAATTGTTATTGTTTATAGAACATTGCCCGGAGATTCCGGCAGTGCACTAGTATGTGGTACAAATGGTCTTCCGGATGTATGGCATAACTCTTTAATGAGCCTAGTGCAGGATGCCAGTGCCCAACAGGCCAACGAACTAGCAGACATTCTTGCTGTTCGTAGATTCCCAGATGGTAATCCAATTTTAGAAGCTTTGCACAAACAAGGTCATCTTAAAAAGGTTCCTACCAATGGCGTGTTGATGACTCCTACTACTAAAGATACCATTTTGTTAAGTGAATTAAACGCATTAATTGCACAGCAAAAAGGTGTTAGTATTGACGAACTAGCAATTACAGACGGGTTCAATCCTACTCCTAATTCTAGAAATCAAGCCAAGCGTGATGATCCAACTCGTACTACCAGTGCCAGTGTAAGCGGAGAAGATTTCTCTAACGAACCAGAACCAGCAGTTAATGCTCCTACTCCAGTAGTAGAAGAAGATACCAGCAACATGTCTCCGGCTCAATTACGCTCACGTGCTGACAAGTTGTTTAAAGAAGCACAGGTCTTGCGTAAGCAGGCTGATGCAATCGATCCTCCAAAGAGCAAGAAAAACAAAGTTGTAGTAGACGCTGAATGACACATCCAGAACGTGCTTATCTAGACGCATTAAAGAACATTCTAGAGAATGGTGAAGACCGGCCTGATCGCACAGGAGTAGGTACTCGCAGTATCTTTGGGCTTCAAATGCGTTTTGATTTAACAGAAGGCTTTCCGGCAGTTACTACAAAGAAGCTGGCTTGGAGAGCTGTTGTTAGCGAACTACTTTGGTTTTTAGAAGGCAGTGGGGACGAACTTCGTTTAAGAGAAATCTTACACGGCGATCGTAATAGTACTAAATCAACGATTTGGTCAGACAACGCCGAAGCACCTTATTGGGTTAATCGAAAGCTAAAACGTAGCGCAGGTGACTTAGGGCGTATCTACGGTGTACAATGGCGCAGATGGCGTAAGCCTGTTATCCGAATTAACAAAGTCGTTCTTCAAAATCACGATCAGTTAATTGAGTTGATTGCAGGAATTAAAGACGATCCCTATGGGCGTAGGCATATCATTTCTGCGTGGAATCCGGGAGAACTTGATTTGATGGCCTTACCGCCTTGTCATATTCTTGCCCAATTCTATGTAGCCAATGGTAAGTTAAGTTGCCAAATGTATCAAAGAAGTGCTGATTTTGGATTAGGTGTTCCATTTAACATTGCTTCATATGCTCTATTCACGCACATGGTAGCACAGGTTTGTAATTTGGAAGTAGGAGATTTGATTATTTCTGTTGGAGATGCTCACATCTATAATAACCATATTGATCAAGTCAAAGAACAGTTAAAACGAGAACCGCTGCCATTGCCCCAATTAAAGTTGAATCCAGATATTAGGGTTATTATGGATTTTGAAATGGAGGATATTGAATTAGTTGGATACGAAAGTTATCCGGCTATTACAATGCCAATGGCAGTTTAAACTACTAGAACTTCAATAACACCAAAGCCCTGTAAATTACTTTGCAGGGCTTTTCCTATTACCGAGCCCTCGGATACAGATTTAGCCGCTGTGGCATATCCCGAATAGTCACTGGTAACCAGTAGATCACCTCTTTCAATATAGCCGTGAACTTTGCAAGGAACACGACCTTTTAAGGCAATTGCGGGGTGAGTTTCGTCATTTCCAGCGTCGGAATTCATTAAATAGGCAGGCTTTTTACTCACTATACCCGCTACCCTTGTATCAGCAAATTTAGTGGTAGTTGTAACTTCTTTTAGTCCACCGATTACTAAAACGGTGCCAACTTCATATACAGCATCAGCTTCGTAGCGTTCGGCAAGATCAGCATATTGTGCAGATGTTGCTTGAGCATTTAAAACACCAGAGCTTGGATTATAATAAAAAGAAGCTGATGTTTCTATTGTAGTGGAAATCCCATTGCTGTTAGCAACCAATGGGACATAAAAATTAGAGTTTGCAGTCGATACTACAGTGTTTAATCCTCTAGCTGAAATTGCATCAGCAGCGGTTCCCCAGAGCAAATAACCAGATCTAGAATTAGAAGCACTAACACCTGTAGTAGGATCAGCGCCATTTAGACTAATGCCCTTTTTAATTGATACAAATGAAGTACTTACAGGCTCTGTATTTGCAGGAGTAAAAGAATAGCTACTGATAACCAAAGGTACAATAGTGCCGCAATAGCCTGTTATAGCATCTCTCGATGCACCTGTATTATCTACAATTTTATTATAGGCCCAAGAACTGGCGGATGCAGATCCCGATGCAGAAGGAACTACCCAAGCAGTTCCGCTCCATACACTGAGTTGATTAGATGCTGTATTCCACCATAGGTCTCCAATTGACGGACTAGCAGGAGATGTCGATGTATAAGGAACATTAACAATGTCTCTAAAACTTGTACCGTTTGTAGAAACTTTTAGCCTATTAGTTGTTTGATCAAACCAAATTTGTCCTTGTACAGGTTTTTTTGGAGCTGTAAGATTAGCAAAGTTCTGTAATAAGTAAACAAAATTTTGATCAATAAAAGATCCATAACCTGCATAATTTCTACCAACAAATGTTAGGCTGGTAGTTTGATTTAAAGATGCATCATTAACTGTGGTTAATGTTGATCCGTCTGTATTAAGTAAAACATATGGCATAGTATTAATTACCTCGTATCCAGCATACATTAAATGTACTAGGAACTAAATTTGTTTGTGTATCGACTATATTGTTAGGTGCATTTGTTGTATATATTAATGCACAATTTAATTGATCCCCATTGGCCATATATACTATTGTACTAACAGAAGATTGACTAATGACAATAGTTGATATTTTTCCACTAATTAATTCTGCTTCTTGAACAAAAGATCCTGCTGTAATAGGTGAATTGTTAAGAAGAAGCACTATGGCTCCGCCAAATTGATATGTAAAGTCACTTAGTGTTGCAGGGTTAATTCCTATCGAAGCGTTAACTTGATAATAGCCTGCCTGTGTTGCTGTAAATATTCCTGTACCAGAACCATAAGTGGCTTTGTTACTATGAGAAACTGAATCATATATTAACGGCAATGTAGTAAAACTGTTAGGCGATGTTAATAAATGTTGGAATGTGGTTTGACTCGCAACAAATACTGGGCCATTAGTTGTAGAACTAGCAGGCCCTTGTGGACCACTGACACCGCTAGGACCACTAGGGCCTGTTATGCTTGTACCGCTAGGGCCACTCGGGCCGACCGGACCAGTAACGCCCATTGCGCCAGAAGCACCACTAGGGCCAGAAACACCCGTCGGACCACTAGGACCTGTTGCACCATTTGGACCGCAAGCACCAGTTGCTCCAGTTGGGCCGCAAGCACCGCTTGGTCCAGTAACACCTGTAGCACCAGTCGGCCCACTTACAGTACTAGCCGCTCCAGTTGGGCCGCTTGGACCAGTAACACCTGTTGCTCCACTAGGACCAGATAGGCCGGATGGACCGGTAACGCCGCTTGGACCAGAAGCTCCAGTTGGGCCGGTAACGCCACTAGGGCCGCCGGCTGGGCCACTAGGACCCATTGGACCACATCCGCCTACTGGACCACTTGGCCCAATAGGACCACAGCCACCAGTAGGACCGCTAGGACCCGATGGGCCTGTTGGACCAGTAACTCCGCCGCCGCAGGCACTGATTGTACGATACTCATACCCATCATATAGATTTAAAACACCTGTTCCCGGATTGAACCAAAGGTCCCCTGCAGACAATCCACCCGGTTCCGATTGTGCTAAAGTTGCTGCCCCCACAGAAGTGAATTTACCATCATACACTTTCATCTTTTTATATGTGGTATCATACCATAATTGCCCTTGTATAGGAGCATTTGGTGGTCTAACAGTTATATTTGCAGAGTTAGATAATAGTGTAATTAAATTTTGGTTATAGTAAGTACCGTAATTGTATACATCTTTTCCTACCAGTGTCAGGCTTGAGCTAACAGTATCAACTTTTCCAGAAGGAATAATTGTTAAAATTGTACCTGTATTATTGTAAATGGTATACGACATAGATTACATTCCAGGTGTTAAGCTCTGCACTCGAATTGTGTAGTCAATTTGAATTACGCGATTCAAAGATTTTTGTACAGGGTGAAAAATTACATGAGTTAAAAGAGGTCCTGTTCCTTGTCCATTAGGACTAAATGCTCTTAGGCCCAGTTCGTCAAATACATAAGTACCATCAGAGTTAACAGAATTATCAAAGGCCAATTGCCCGTTTGGTTCGCCAAAGTCTAGCAGACAATTAACTAAAATATCGCTGTAGTATGCACCAGCAACATGTCGTACCTGCATGAAGTTTCTAGCAGGATCTAAGTCATAGCTTTGTTGAGCATCTACAGTTTTGTAATATGTTTGGTTATATAAACTAGCAGCAGATCCTAAATTGTTAGGTGTAAGATATGTAATAATACCAGTATCATCTACACGACTACCACCATTGCCGAATGCCATTCCTTCAATAGTGCCAAAACCTTGATTGCTAAGACTATTAGCCATTGCAATACTAAAATTTTCATAATGAATAGCATTGGCTTTATCTACTAGAACAACAACATTGTCCTTTTCTGTAACGTCAGAAATTTTAATATGTCCGCGAACATGGACTCCGCTTAATTCATTTGGTTTAGATGTCATAGTGTTTATATTTTCCATAGCAGTATTTATGATTAGTATTATGTAGTATTTTTATCTACGATATTTGCCCGTAATATCTATTATTTGGAAGCATTGCTCTACCATCTTTTAAGAATGACGGTATAGTCGAAGTACTGCTAGTAATTGACACAGGCTGACCGCCATCACCGTCATTCCAAGCATTAGTAGCACTGGTCATAGTTTTGACAAAGGTTAATCTAATGTTATCTTGTAGAGTCACTGTAGCAGTGTTTAATACAACAGACGAAGTGACCGTATTAATTGTGAAATCCGGTGGCAAGTATTTCATGCCTGCATAGATATAACCCGGAGCAAGAGTACTTTCAAAACCGTTACCTGTAAAGACCCAAACTTGATTAGTAGATGTTATAAGATACGCATTGCCGATTTCAGACGATGTTTGACCTAATGTAGTTAAATTATCAACAGATCCAACAATACTAGACATCGGCAAGCTGTCATAAGCAGAAGTTGTATCAGTTACATAACTTCCTGACTTTCTTAACAAATAGCCCGCATAATAAACTTGTAGAGTATCTTCAGGTCGTTGACCCGTTGAGTAAGTAGTAGGTAATGTAATTCCATCAAACCTAATTGTAGCAGTTGAATTAGGATATGTCTTATTCGATAAAGAATTTGAGAAAATACTGTATTGGTATGTTAGTGTGTTGGTAAATGTATTTTGAATTAATGTCACATCAGAATATGATAGGGATTGATATGACCCTTGATCAAATACTGTAGTGCCAGCAGGCAATGACATATTGATACCAGTTCCGTATGTCGCTCTACGTAGTTGACTTAAAACGTGCACGCCATTAGTTGCCGATGACGAGAAATATTCAATACGTTCATCATTGATTAATACAACCCCCGGAGTATTGGTTACAATATCCGGCGGTGTAAAACCAGTCACTGATTCTATAAAAATTTCAGTATTGGTAAAAGACAACGGATGTACTAGACGAGTAGATGCTGTACGATTTATTCTTGTGAATGTTGTATTGCCTAAAATATCATAGAATATACGATATCCTAACACTGTAGAAGTTGATCTAGTATAAACATTAATACCAAGTGTATCAGTTATATGACCCGGGACTAACTCTTCAGGAGCATAGCTAGAGTTAGGAGTTACAAATCCGTATTCACCATCTAGTGTAATGTCAGCAGGATTTACACCAAGGGCATCCATAACGGTACCATCAGTCCATGTACCGCCTTGGATATAACTATCAGGTTCATAACCGCCATAGGGATTTTTAAATCCAACGCCTTCATATTGCCCGCCGACTACAACACCCAGGAAGCTAACGCCCACCATTAATTGATCAGGGTCAACACCCGGCATACCTTCTGTAGGAGCATATAGGTTATAAATGCGATCAGCAGCATTGTATAGATCATAGCTCTTATCATAATGCACGGTTAACTTTGTACCCTGTGCAGGAATAATTGTTAAGAATACAAGATCAGTATAGTGCTTGCTATATCCGTTGACTAGTTTAGAATAATTCTTTAAGGTATAATCAGCAGATTGAACCAATATTCCACCTAAAAGAATTTTTATTTTAGATCTATCAGGTTTTGCAGCCCAAGATAATGTATATGCTTTACTAAATCCATCACATACAAAAGTATCAACTGTAGAAGTGCTACCAATTTGATTTACCACCGAAACTCGATCGAACTTCATTTCGATATTCATTTCTCTTACTGGATTAAATTCAACTGTTGAAGTAGATACTGTTTGGGCAACAAATTTAGCACTATCTGAATTATAGTACGACGGGAAGTCAAAATCAGTAAATTTACTATTAGAATTATCTACTAAAGGATAGTTGGTTACAAATGTTCTTATCTGAGTGTGGTATGGTTTTACTTCTTCGACATACTGTTGGAAATATGCATCATCTAATAATTTGTATACAGGCGGTTGGCCTAGATTTACAGCATTATTAGTAACATTAATAAACGAAGTCTTAAATGCCCAGTCCAGCATCTTTTGCTCAGACAGAGCATATTTTACTGCTGCAAAGAACAACAAATTCCAATTGACTCTTAATTCGTTGATGAATATATCATCTCTTAATGCTGTTAGAATATATTTTATTTCAATATCAGGAGTTTGATCGTATAAGGTTTGATCATAGGTGTCATTATTATTAAACCCGTATGATGCACTCCATATAGAATCTGATAACTTTATAGTTCCATTTTGACTATAGAGCAAATTAAAATTGTCGCTGAATGTTCCCTGTGTTGTTGCAGGATCAATGTATTCAAGTATTATATAATTTCCATTGCCGCCATTTAATACCTTGACATAATCGCCAATGTTTAAATTTAGAGTTACGAGATCATAGACATTGCCCACGGTATATGCATAGTCTCTATAAGGTTTATAATCAGCACTTACCCAATCTACATAATTCCAATATAAAGTTGTGTTGTATTGCTGAGTATGATAACGTAGCCAAGCACCATCAGTGAAGATAAATTCAGACCATTTACCGTTATAAGTAGAATCATTTAATACAATGACAGTATGTACTCTCGGCGATGCTGTAAAATTACTTGCATATCCCGATCCTTGGTTAATAATACTTACAGAAATTATCTGTCCTTGTGCATTTACAATCGAGGATACTTTTAATCCCGACCCACGAGGGTTATTTGATGGATTATCTAAATCAGTAAATGCAGGTCCTTGATAACCAATCTGAGATCCTGTATTATTATATGCAGGATTTAATGCTCCATATCCATTTCCTGCATTTAAAATGCTAGCACCGGTAACATTGCCATTTTGATTTACAGTAAATTCTATTTCTGCTTTAACAAAGATACTGGTATCAATTCGATCAAAGGCATAATTATCTTCTACTAGTTGATCATAAAGATTTAAACTAACGTCTGGATAATTTTCTTGTGCTTCTAAATTGGCAAGACTATAATTGCTGGTTATTATAGTAGCGGTCAGTACCGAATTTGCAAATTCAATAACATTACGCAAAGCCTTTATTCTATCGACAAACATTGTTTGGCGAGGTCTAATCTCTATTCCGTAACGAGTGCGAGAAGATAGGGTCGGATCGGGTACAATATTACCTAAACTATCGTGCCCTAGTAGACTATCAAATAATTTTTGCTCTAGCGACGAACTCGGCATGCTGGCTGCAGAATTTTCTTGTAACAACAACCACGATGTATGCAGTGGAATAGAATTATTAATAGTATCTTGAGACACATTAAGATTGATTCTATCTCCAATTAACAAATTGCCGACATTGCTCAATGCAATGGCATTTCTAGATATAAATGCAGCATAATGCAATCCGTAGGCAGTAGGATCCGCAATAACACTGGCCGCTTGATAAGAACTTATTCTACGACCTGCAACATTAGGAACAGTGATTTTATTTTTAACCCAGTAAAAATATACATTACTGAATGTGCTGGTTATTGGATCATATACCTGTTTAACGCTTATTGAACTGTTGTCGGCAAATTTAGGTTGACCGCTGATTCCTTGTGTTAGGCCTGCAGGAGTATCTGCTTGAGAACTCCACTCGCTGGGTAGTAATGTAGATCCTACCCATTCATAGATATCGATAGTAGCCCCCGGGAACAGATTACCCCAGTTGTTTTTACGATATTCTAATTCGCCTTGTTCATACCATATAAATTTTGCAGTGCTTAGATCCCACCATAGTTCACCTACGTGAGCATCTAACCAGTTTTTATTAGTATCAACATTGACTCCAGCAGTACCTATAGAATATATAGCAGGGTCACTGATTAACTTATAAGTTAACTCTTGTTCAGCAGTTCCAGAAATCTTTCCTTTTATAGGATCAATAAACTCTAGATATTCTAAAACATCTTCTTTAAATGTATCAAGTAAAGTTATTTTCTTAACCGTATCAATAACCGTTAAATCTTCTTGAACACGTAGCTGTTTTAATCCGTTAACAGCAGCGTCTATAACATCAAACTGAACAATTCCACTGATCGATGATGTATTACTAGTCGAAGGAGCACCTACATATATGGTATTGTCGCTGCTTATTGCTAGACTATTTCCATAGTTGCTGCCCGACAATGTATTAAAGTCGGAAGAAGCAATTTCTTGTGCATATACAAATCTAGAATCTTGTCTAACATATAGATAAACTGCTCCCGAATCAGTTACACTATCATAAAAAGTTGTAGATCCTTGATCAAAAATATCAGTACCGTTATCAAAAGAGGTTGCGACTTCAAAAGTTCCTTTAGATGAAATAATCAAGCGATCGACTGAAGAATTTGTATCTATTGAAATACCAAAATTTGAATTACCATCTGTACTAGGATTTGTTATAACCTGTGTTAATGTAAATATTCCACCAATGTTAGCATATACAGCAACTTGCCCCTTTGCATCAATTGAATTATATGCATAAGGATCCGAAACAAACAAATAATTGCCAGCTGTTGATACATGAACTGTTGTTCCAAATGCTTGCCCGTTTTCAAAAGGTGATGTAATCAATTGTGATTGATAGTAAAAATAATTGAATACAGAAACAATTCCCGTCGAATGCCCCGGGGCACTAATTGCAACATAACTGCCGTTGTCCGCACCGCTGATCGAATAACCCCATTGATCGCCGCTCGACAAGCTGATACCTACTGGTGTTAGTGTACCACGAGATGTTGCTGCTAAAGGAACCCCTTCAACCTTGTATTGGTGCACAACACCAGTAGTGTTTGCACCGGGTGCTCCTACTAACATTGTTTTACTAGCGACATTTTTTTGTACAAATAAACTAGAGCCAAAATTACTGTTTGCTTCGGGCCCTGTTATTACTACTAGAGATTGTTCTTCTAGATACTGATTAATACCACTGATTTTTACAGCACCTCTATTACTAGAAGATCCCGGGGCACCTGCAAAGATTAATCCATAAGTCGATGTTGAATAAGGTAGACTATCATAGACTACAGAATAACCTAATCCCAGCCCATTGTCAAAATCTGGATCATATTGGGTTAATAGTGAAAGATTTTTGTTGTTAACATTGTAGACAAACACACGACCAGCACCGTCATTTGGATTAAAATAAGGCGAGCCTGATACAAGTACAGTTCCATCAGATGATAAATCTATGCTGTATCCGTGGCATTGCCCCGGTGGTGTATCAGATGCTAGGTAAGCTTCAGAGGTATAGTTGTTTACTTTCTCGTATACTGCCCAAGGAGTAGAACCGTCTTGAGCACCATCTACCCAGTATAGAGATCCTTCATTGTTTAGATAAAGATCTGCATCACTAGGTAGGGCATCAAAAGATGTATATCTAGCACTGACAAATTCAAATAGTTGTCCAGGCGACAACAACGGAGCATTAGCAATAGAAGCCAGTGTGCTAGCAACAGAGAATTGATTATACTGAGGTATTTCTTGGACAATGTACACACCGTCCACTTGGCTATTAAAATTAACAACAGATATAACCGTGCCTGCTGATAAATTATGCGCCCTGTCTGTGGTAAATGTAATACGACTTACTGGGCTGCTGACATATACTCCTACTACTTGTGCAGGTGATTTTGTATAACGTAAAACATCCCAGTTGCCATCTTGTGTAAATCCTAACCAAACTGTGTCGCCGCTGTTTAGTTTATTGTTGTTTGCAATATCTAATAAACTATTTTCGTTGTAGGCGGTGGCAGTAACATCATCGAGTCTTACATAGCCCGCTGACAATAATTTTATTATATCAGTAGTCGATGTTGTAACAAATGATTGACCAACTGTATAATTTTTTGGTAAAATTTCTAAATCACTAGGAGTAACATAGTGTATAGAATCAGTAGGGTTTGAAGTTGGAACTGAATCTACTAGACTGATGATCTGCGGATTTTCTATAAATGTTCCTTCAGCTAAAGGAATCTCTATTTCTTGATAGGTAGAATAAGAGCCATAATGGCCTACACGGAATGCCCATTCTTCGTTATAGGTAATGTCGCCTTGTAGATTTTGTAGGCTAGCTTTACCTAATTTGGCAATGGCATTCTCTGTACCTTTTTCTTTAATAAATCCTTGATAGAATTTATATTGTGCAATAGGATCAGTAAAGACATTGTTTAGATATACTCGAGGAGTGTATCCTGTTAAATGCTGTGCCATTTTTTCTTGACCGACATCAAAGTTATCGATGTCTAGGCTATAGAAATCTTGGAACTGATTAGTTTTATAATTAAAGTTTGGTAATAATTTAGGCTTTGGTTTACCTGTTAGTGTATTCCACTGTGTTGCATCAAATGCCGGTACAGCACTTATTGCGTTAATTGCACTATAATAATTTCCGTTGTAATAAACAACATCCCCAGGACGATACGAAACATACGGAGACCACACGCTGGTTATTGCTTGATCATAGATGAATCCGGGACTATAAATATCGCCATTCCAATTAGCAGTTCTAAAACCTACTAATTTCATTCTGTGTTGACGACTACCAGTTTCAATGTTAAAAATAACATCACCGAAATCATCTTTATTATCAAATATAATTCCGTGTTCTTTTTGTATGCAGTTTAATCTAGCAAAATATATACCAGCCGTATTAGGTAGGGTAGCAATTGTGCACAATCCATTTAATCTAGAAATAGTTAGATCCTTTTGAGGATACGGATTGCCGTCAGCTTTTAATATACTATATTGATAAAAATTGTTAAACAAATTATCAACTACCACTCGGTCAGCTTGGAATTTAATTTTATCAGCAAATGGACTTATTGTGAGTACGCTAGTGTCGCCCCAATTTTGTGTCGACCAAAAGAGGAACTCATTGGCCGAAAAATTCCAATCCAAAACTACATCTAGATCAATATTATGTTCGTCAAATATAAATCCTTGATCAGTTAACCAGCGACCGTAACCTAGAATAAAATCATATACTTCCTGTATAGATGTAAATTCTGTTCCATACAGCACACGAGTCGGATTAGGATTAAAGTTTAAGGCTATTTGAACTGTAGCACCGCCCTTGGTAGGCAAACTAGGTAGGATTTGATACAACGCAGAATTAAACACCTGCTCTGCTTGGTGAGCTATGGTAACTCTATAATAATTACTACCGTATTGAACAATTTGCCCTACAGGATAGAAGTTTGTAGAATTTCCTGCCTTGGCAGTGGTAACTTGTTCGGTAGATAATCCAGTAGCTCCTTGAGATCCACTAGGACTCCAGGTAACATATGGCTCAGTAACACCGCCAATGGTTATTGTACGAGTATTAGAATTTCTTAAAGGAGTATAACAATTAAAATATGGCTCTTGAGTGTCGTACCCTTTGATTACAAAATTTCCATTATTTTTTTCTATAATAATTCCAGATACGCCTATCGATAAAATAGGGTTGCTAGAATTTAGTCTAAGAGTATAATTCTGATTAGGTAACAATGCACCCGGATCTCTAGTAGTAGGTTCATATGCATCAATAATAACTTGCAAGGTTGATTGATCAACAAATCCGCCTACCTTAAAGAATAGATTATAGTTTGCATAAGACAGATCTTGTTGCAATTCATTGAGATAATTAGTAGATCTTTGTTGTCCTACTTCTGAGACTAGCACACTGTAACCGTTGGTCAATGCATTATTTTTTTCAAAGATAGGAACGGAGTTAATATTTAAAAACTTATATTCAGATCCATATGTCCACTGACCTGCAGAATTTTTAAACATTCGACTAGGGTCATACATATACGATGCGTAAACTAATGGTCTAGTTAATGCCAACAATTTTTGTAGTGCAAATGGCCAGTAACTACTTCTACGCCACGCCGTTTCTTGAGGCCCTTGGTCGCCTGCTTGCCAGTCGCGGCGTATATCAGGCGGTGCTCCGGCAGTGAC
>Ga0214192_1001337_pt1 | contig 13870 bp, 13 predicted proteins | sample TroBogEpilimnion_44_FD_153030 | JGI IMG/M metagenome (GOLD analysis project Ga0214192, IMG submission 153030) | Freshwater microbial communities from Trout Bog Lake, WI - 29JUL2008 epilimnion | ecosystem: Environmental > Aquatic > Freshwater > Lake > Epilimnion/Euphotic zone | place: Trout Bog... | reverse complement strand
AGATAAAGTGTGTAACTAAGTAAGTATGTAACTAAGTAAGTAAGTAACTAAGTAAGTAAGTAACTAAGTAAGTAAGTAACTAAGTAAGTAAGTAACTAAGTAAGTAAGTAACTAAGTAAGTAAGTAACTAAGTAAGTAAGTAACTAAGTAAGTATGTAACTTGAAATTAAAAATATAATTTGATTAAAAATCTTGGGCAAAGGTCAGCAGGTCATCCAAAGGTCATCAACTGAAATCGCGCAATTTCGCTTTCAGCCCACTCCCCATACATTTGTATGATTTTACAAGTATTCATAATGGTGAAGAAGATTAAAAAATATCTGTTAAATTCAAAAAAATGATATAAGGATAATTTAAAATATTGTATATAAGTAAGAAAGAATGCCTACAAGAGACCCTGAAAAGAATAAACAATATGTCGCTAAACATCGTGCAATGATGAAAGCAAATGAAGAAACCAAAAAAGAATATAATAAGCTTAATGCGAATTATTTTGCTAAACACGCAACACAGAAAAAAGAAAAATTAGGAACTGAGGAATATAATAAGGAAAAAGCTGAATATATGAAACAATATCGAGCAAAACAAAAACAAGCACAACAACAAATCAATAATACAAAAGCTACAATACTTCAATCTGCTATTCGTAATAAATTAGCGAGAAAAGCATTATTACAACAAAAACAAGCACAACAACAAATCAATAATACAAAAGCTACAATACTTCAATCTGCTATTCGTAATAAATTAGCGAGAAAAGCATTATTACAACAAAAACAAAATAAACTTAATGCGGTTGTTATGACCAATGATATATTAAATAACTTATTTGAAAAACCATATCCAGTTATTAAACGTGGTCCAGGAAGACCAAAAAAATTACGAAATCCAGTTGGACGACCACGAGTTAAAAAACAGGTTTAAATTATTTTTTTATATAATGCTGATTCGATCATCGAATGCGACATCTTATAAGCTAAATTTTCCAGTTGTTTAGAAGTTGGATTAGTTTTATGAAAATAAGTAGCCCAAGACATACGCAAATATCGAACACTTATTGGAATTCCATAAATTTTATAAAATACATCACTTATTTTTTTGCTGAAAACTGATTCGTGTATCATTTCTCGTTTGTTTCGTAATAAACTAAATAAATAATCACCATTCCTTAAATTCTTCTCATTTATATAATGGTCAATAATACTATTTAAATCTTTATCCTGAATTGGTAATACTTGTTGCCCATATTTTTTATAAGTCTTATAGTTATTGAATATAAACTTATGAGAAGAAATCATTAAATAGTTTGTTGAGGGATCATTTAATTTATTTATATCAGTTTCAGTAGTAATTTTAACATATCTATAATCCAATCGTCGCGCCGGTTGTAATGTGTATAAAGCATATATTAAAACATCATCTATTTTTTTTAATTTAGCAATATTACTTAATATGGTCGTTTTATCCAAATCAATAATTTTATCATAGTCTGCCTCGTCCAATTCATTATCCTTTCGTTGATCTTGAACCTTATTATTTATATAAATGGTGGTTTTGGTTAATGTTTGATAAATCTTTTTATCTATGGTCTTTAAATGACTTGTTATGACTGTTAAAATATTAGTATATGCTTTAAAAGTATTATCATTTTTATAATGGGTTCTTAATGTATTGATTGTATCGCCAATATTATCATTTATATAGTTCATTTCATTCAATATTAAGTTTTCATCAATGTTTTTATTATCATTTAACAATTTTCTTAATTCTTCTTTTACATCTGCAGGCAAATTTCTATTATTGAATATTTTGTTTATAATATTAGCTTTTGCGATATAATCATCAATTGTAGAATATTCTAATGGTTCTTCTCTGGTTTCATATCGTGGTTTTATATCTATTTTTTGTTTTTTTCCTCTCCGTGTGCGTTTATCAGGAGTTGATATTATTTCATCAATATGAATATGAATTGGTTCTTTTTGTATTTTTCGTTTTATTGAATTTAGCTTTTCTCGTTTGGTCTCATAATAACGTTTATTATAATTTCTTACATGTTCAGCGTTATTAACTCGATATAGTTTTTGTCGATTATTATGGTTTATGCGTTGTTGTTCATATTTTTTTAAAAATAATAGTTCTTCTGGTGTTAAACTTGTCATTACTTTATAAACTTATTATATATATAAGATATTTAAAAAAAATATAAATTTCACCATTTATTCGATTATAAATTGTCCAGTTAATACATCAACAACCGCGCTATTACTTTTAAATGTAAATACTAATATATCAATTGGAACGTTATTATTATTAGTAAATGATATATTAAGATTACGAGTCTCTAATTTGTCAGAAATATTAGATCTTTCCACATTTACGAAATAAAAGCGGTTGTTATTCCACCATGACTGATCAAATAATCCGGTATTAACTCCAAAATCTGCGCTTGTGAGTTGTTCGCAACTTTGGATTTGTTCGATGAAATTCTCATAATTGTAATTTAGAACTGATTGTAAAATGTTCTTTCCACCGATGGTTACTTGAAGATTTATAAGTGAAAGTGGATGACCATCTCCCGGAAAAGTATCGAAAGGACTTTTATATGCGAAATCGCCTAATGAATATGAAGCCTGAGAACTAACCATAGGAACGATTAATACTCCTGTTGGGTGAGTTATTCCGCTACTTATAAGCTGATTGAATGCCGAACCAGAGGTTATATTATTATATTGATTTGTTAATACTGAACGATAAATTAATTTCTTGGCTCGATTATTTAATATATATTGTTCTTTTAATTCCGGTTGAATTGTTATTTGCGAATAATAACAGCGGCATGCAGGCATTGGATGAGAGGCAGCAGATAAACTTAAATTAACTCCTTGATATGTAGTAGATGGAACTTTCGCAAGATAAACACCAGCTGTAATATTAGCAACGGTCGCAGGTATCCCGCCATTTGCGGAGGTATCAGGCAAATAATTGATAGTAAATGGGCATGTGCCATTAAAACCATTATTAGTTGGTATTAATGAATATCCTGGGCTGCTCGTATTCGGTAATGAAACAGCAACATTTAGGGTACCTGTATTTACAGTTATCTTAAAAGCTATATTGGGACGAGCGGTTAGACCAACTGAGCTAAGAGATTCGAAAAGAGTATTTAAACGAATTACACAGAAATCATACCAAACCATATAATTACTATTTAAAACCTGATAAGTTGGAACAAAATCACTATTTAATTGTGTGAGAGTCGCGATTTGTGCTGCAGTATTACCATAAAATCCATTTTGATTAGCCGTAGTATCAATATATCGACCGAGACGATAACCAATAGAATCATTAACACATGTTGAAAATTGGGTTGTGGTTGTAGTATTATTGATAGCAAGACCCCCAGAAGTAGCATTAGTAACGAAAGGTCGATTATTAGTCATACCATTCCCGCTTTTAGTTGTTACAGTTGCTGAGGTAGAACCATTATAAATTTTAGACTTCCAATTATCAGGCTTAGTTACTCCGAGAGTATATGCGGTCTGATTTAAATCAGCAATACTCATTTCGCTTAATAGTTGAAAATGTTTAGCGATATTAATGAATGGTTGATTATCCTCACCAGTAATTTTATTATTAAAAGTAATCTCAGCCTGATGAATGAGATGTAAAAAATTATTCTTTAATGATAGTAAATTGACATTACCATTAACAGGCGCGACTAATGTTCCGTTATTAGCAGATGTAGAGAATGCGGCAACCATCACAATCGGCAAAACTACAAATAAATCATTCGTATCGGTCATAGTGGTAGAATTATAGATACTTGCGAGGTCAAATATAACAATAGAAGTACCATTATTTGTATAAACACCAGAATTTAGATCATTTATAAAATTATTTGCTTGTTTATCATTATATGGGGAGTATTCATTATCGCTTTGGCGATATGTAGAACGATTATACTCATAATTGTCTGTCATTTCTAATAATGATTAAGAAAAAAAATAAAATCTTAGTATAATAGACGAATGCCAAAAATTATATATGGAGGTTTATTAAAAAAAAGAATTAAACAATCTATGATTGAAAATGAATTTAATAAAAAAAACGAAAAATTAACATTAATAGCTAATGAATTAGCTAAAAAAAATAAAAATATAAGAAAATTTAAACCTATTATTTATGGGGATTTATATAATAAACGTATAGCAGAAAGTGAAAAAGAAAATATTATTAATAAACGTTTATCACAATTAGCATATTCAGCAAGAAACGGACAACGACAACCAGAAATAAAACCACAACAAGGAGTAATATATCCTGGTCAAGTAGCATTATTAAATCAACCACCAGTAATATCAGCGATTACTAAACAAATGATAGATGAATATCATGAAGCCGAGAAATTAAAACCACTTATAATTGATGGTGAAATTAGAAAATATAATAAAGCGTTATATAACCCATCTTTAACATTTGATACAGAACTAGAAACGACAGATAAAATCGATAGATTGACTGAGGAATATAATGCTAAAAAAATGGAAATAGCTAAAAAAATGACTGATATAGATGATGAAATAATAAGAACTGATGATTATATTAAACGATTAAAGAATAATCCATTAACATCAGCAATTAATTATATCACATTACAGAAAGAAATTAAACTAAAAGAAGACTTAAAAAATGAATATAAACAATTGGAAAATGAAATGAATTTGACCAATATACAAATAAGAAATTTGAAAGATGCTTATGATAATGTTATTAAACATAATGCGGAAGTTGGTGAGAGAAATCGCGAGGAAGTTAAAAAATTTGAACAATCATTAAATGAAGTTAATAAAAACCGTTTAAATTTACAACAACAACCTAATGAAACTGATTACGATTATTATAAAAGATTACAAGAAATTGAAAAAGAAAGATATGACCCATTATTATTTAAACAATACGCAGAAAATGAACAAACTAAAACACTTAAAAACAATTTAAATAGTCTTTTTGATAATACAACATTTAAAGAAGAAATATTATCATATTTATCACCAGAAGATAAATTTATTATAAATCAAAATTTTGATGATATTCAGGAGGCATATTTAGATGAATATGGTTATAATAATAGAGTTCTTAATCCAAAAAGAACATCAGAAATTTTATCAAAATTTTCAAATATTTATAAAAATGAAGCAGTAACAACATTACAATCCTTTATTAGAAGAAAAGAACAGGAAGAAAAAAAACGGGTTAAACGTATTAGAGATTATGAAAATGGACTAAAACAAAAACGAATACAATTAACTAATGAAGAAGAAGAAAATAAAGAAAATAAAGCAGCAGAAAAATTACAATCTCTATTTCGTGGTCATAAAGGGAGAAAAGAAGCAAAACGAATTCAATTAACTAATGAAGAAAGACAACAATCAAAAGCGATTAATTATGAAAGAAAACAAAAACAAAATAGATTACAAGCAGAGGAAGATGCTATTAATAGAATGTTAGTTGAACGCTCGAAAAAACAATATTTAGAACAAGAAAATAAAGCAAAAGAAGCAGCAGAAAAATTACAATCTGTATTTCGTGGTCATAAAGGTAGAAAAGAAGCAGAACTGGTTAAACCTATTAGAATGTTAGTTGAAAGCTCGAAAAAACAATATTTAGAACAAGAAAATAAAGAAAAAGAAGCAGCAGAAAAATTACAATCCTTTATTAGAAGAAAAGAAGCAGAACGGGTTAAACGCATTAGAGATTATGAAAATAGACTAAAACAAAAACGAATACAATTAACTAATGAAGAAATAGAATCAAAAGGGATTAATTATGAAAGAAAACAAAAACAAAATAGATTACAAGCGGAGGAAGATGCTATTAATAGAATGTTAGTTGAACGCTCGAAAAAACAATATTTAGAACAAGAAAATAAAGCAATAAAAGCAGCGGAAGATTTACAACGTTTTACGCGTAAAAAATTAAAAGAAAATGAAGTGGAAAAACAACAAGAAGCAGCAGAAAAAATACAATCTGTATTTCGTGGTCATGAAGGAAGAAGAGAAAGAATACATACACAAATTAAAAAAAGTGAAAGAAATAATGCTGCTAAAAAATTACAACGTTTTGCGCGTAAAAAATTAGCAGAAAATGAATATAATACTGAAAAAAAAATAGAAGAACTGAAAGATATTTATAAGAATTATAAAGCAGCAGAAATTATTAATAATAACATTAGAAATCAATTAGCCAAACGCGAATTAAACAAATTGAAAGCGAATAAAGAAGCAAAACAAAAATATAAGAATATTAATCCAAGTTATAATTTAGAATATAATCCTCCACCACTATCATCCGAGCCATTTGTTCCAAAATTTATACAAGAGGCGAATGAGAGAAAAAGAAAAAATAAGGAATTATATGAAAGATATAAAAAAACATATTATCCATCATCAGATTTAGCTACTAACAATGAATCATTTGAAAAAGAAGCAGCAGCAGAAAAAATACAATCTGTATTTCGTGGTCATCAAGGAAGAAAAGAAAAAATACATACACAAATTAAAAAAAGTGAAAGTAATAATGCTGCTAAAAAATTACAATCTGTATTTCGTGGTCATAAAGTAAGAAAAGAAGTCAAACCAACATCACCATCAGAAGCCGGAGCTACTACTTTTTCAGAAGCTTCTACAATATTTGAAAAAATACGAAAACAACGCAGCGATAAAGGAATACCCCGTGGTCCATATAAAGAAAAAAGACCCGTTGGAAGACCTCCAAAAAAACGAACACTATATTTAGATATTGAAAGTAATCGAGAAGAAGATTATGAACCACCAGCGGCACGAACTGAAAAAGGAACAGGTTTAAGGGGTAGATATAATCCAAAAAAGAGAATAGTAAAAACAACAAAAGAACAACAGATGAAAAATAGATTATTTTTAATAACGAAAGAAATTAAAGCAGGTAATGATAACCCTAAATTGATTATTGAATCTGATAAATTATATAAAAATTTATATGGGATTGAAAACGCACATCTATTTTTAAAAAAATAAAACTAAAAAAAAGAGGTGAAACCAGATCGCAGCCGTTTAGATTCATCTTGTGTCTTTAAATCAATAGTTAAAAAACCTAATGGCATTGATGTGGAATAATGATACATTCGTTCAATTTGTTCAGGTTTGTAAGTATTGACCAAACCATGATTATCAATAATACGTTTAATTGAGACTTTATCATTTATTTTAAAAATCATAATATAATTACAATTACGACTTATGATTTTAGGAATAGCAGTATAACTCTGAGAAACATATATACAAGTAAAACCAAATTTACGAGATGAAATAGCATAATCAGATAATTTTTGCATCTCTTTCTTACTAAGATTGACGAAATCATCGAATACTATTAATTTTTGCTTATTTTTGTTTTTGTCATCGAACTCTTGAACCGCTGGCACATCATCGATATTATTAATCAGTTCTACATCAGGTATTTTCGATTGTAGATAATTATATAATGGCTCATCGGTAGTAGAAAATGAACAAATGATAATTTTATTAAATGAACCCGAACTACGCTCAATAAAATTTATAATAGCGTTACTTTTACCTGTTCCACTACCTCCAATCATTAGAATCCGCGAATTTGGTTCGATAAAATGTTGTTTAAATCCTTTTAGATTTGTATTCTTGCTTTTTGGTAATACAGAATAGAAATTAAATAAATCTGTCATTAGTCTTTAATAAGATAAGATAAAAAAAATAATGGATTTTCTGATTTTCTGATTTTTGGAAAAAAGTCATGTGTATATACCCATGAATATTTAAAAAATCATAAAATTCTTAAATTCTGGTCTTAAAATACTTATAATAATAATAGATTTATTACGAAGAAAAATGAATTTTTTCTATTTTTTTAATAATTGATTAATTTGGGCTTGTTGAGATTGAATAATCGCATATAAATCTTTAATTGCTTGTGTATTAATACCAATAATGCTATTGTAATCTACCGTTTTGAAATCATCAGCATAAACACCATAAATAAATATTTGTTCTGTTGTAATATTCAATTCTTCTTCAATTGTAAAATTATTATTATCAATTATTTCTTTAACTGTTATATATCGTTTTTTATATCTGTTATACCATTTACAATCATTAGATATAGCTATTTCATCATTTTCATCCTCATTATAATCTAATATAATTTTTATCTTATCATTAGGTTTTAATAACGCTGATATATCTTTTGTAATAGTTATTATTTTTGTATCATTATCATAATTAGCATTAGAATATATATTAGCGATATAATTTGCTTCTGTTCTTACTAATTGTGGTAATGTTTGTTCTACATCTTGCGCGATAAATCCATATAAATTAACCTTATCTTTATCATCTAACAAATTAAAATTTTTGGGTTCTAATTTGTTTATAATATCTAATGAATTGGTAATATTTACGACATCTGTTTTAACTCTATCATCAGATGTAATTTGTGAATTAGTTGAATTAGTTCCAGAGATATAATAAGAAGCATAACCAGTATGATTAAATAATAAACTATAAGTAACAGAATTATAAGATGTTCCATAAGTAATATTCCAATTTCCTGCATCACTTCCTAGAACCGTAAATGTACCTGCTGTTATTATAGATGTTCCTGTGTAAATATTGTTAGCTCCTATATTACCATTAACATATAAATTATAACTATTTGTTGATGATGTGTTTATACCTACATTACCAGATGTGATAAATGTTCCCGTAATTGTTGAACCAGATGAATTTATTTGAAATACAGATGATCCTGCTACATAAAAATTATGATAATTAGTAGTTGGAACATTATACCATAATTGAGAATTAGCATAACCAAAACCCATACACTGAGAACTACTTACGCCACCATAAATCATTATTGATAGACCATCTGTTCCAATAGCACCACCAGAAGGAACACCACCACCAGCAGATGATGTTAAATAAGCTACACCATAAACATTTAATTTTGTTGAAGTAATTGTCGTATTTATACCAACATTACCATTTGGAGATATAATCATAGATGGAGTTGATGGTGATGTTTTATTTGATGTATTAAATACAATTCCATTATTAGTTGATTCAAAAAATAAATTATTTTGATAATTACCACCTAAAGATGTTCCACCTAATCCAATATAAGCATTATAACTACTAGTTTGAAAATGAATACAATTATTAGCGCCTCCTATTGTTGAATATATATATATAGGATTTTGTCCAGTTGTAGTTGTAAAAGTTAATGAACTAGTCATAGTTCCACCAGATAATAATAAAAATTGGTTTGAAGTTTGAGTAGCATTTAAATAAGAACTTAAATTATTTGAAATAATTGTATTTAAAGGTATTCCGCCTTGTTGTATTGTTGTTGCTTCTATTGTATTTGCTATTAAATCACCATTTATACCGGAAGCATTTGTACCAATTCCAACAGAACCCGAAAAAAATGTAGTAGTTGCCGTTGATGTAGCAGTTCCAGTTGAAAATAAATAACGACTATTAGCATATGATAAAGTTAAATAATTACCAACACCAGCAGAGAAAAAAGCATTATTATAATCAATATTAGAAAAATAAGGATTTGGAGGATTATTTGCAGACATTCTATTAATAGAAAGATAAATAAAAAAAAATATCTAATATCCTGCCACGTATAAACTACCGCCGCGTGTTGCTGCTAAATTAGCAGCTCGTTTAGCACGACCCCGTGCGAGTGCTTCTAATTGGTTCAATGTTGCTTTTTTTGTTTTTCGTCCTCCTTTTTTTGGTCCTCGTAATCCTAAACCAAGAAAATTAGCAACACCGCCAGCAGCTTTTAATACGTCGCTTGCTTCTCCTGAACCTTGACCACCTATTAAATTAGCTAATGATCCAGCTCCAGTTAATACTAATCCACCTAATCCATTTCCTTCTATTGTTGGAATACTATTAATTTTTCCATGTGCTTTCGATGATAAGTAATTAACACCATGATGTAAATGACGTTTAGTTGCTGATATTCCTGAATTTACCGCATTTCTAATATAAGGAGTGCGTTTAACAAAATTATATACATCTTGGAATAGTCCTTTACCTTGATGTTTTACTTGTTGAGGTGAAAAACTAATTGTATGAGCTTTTTTAGCTTTATGTGCAGTTTCAAGTTTTTTAAGTTGTGCTTCTGTTAAATGAATATGATGGGCAGAACCTTTTTTAATTCGAACTCTTTTACCTTCTAAAAGATTTTTTAATTGATTAAGGGATAATTTTGCGATACTAGTTTGAATATACATTAAATTATAATTCTATTATATAGGTATAAAAAAAAATGAAATTTAAAACTTTAAGTAATACCGAATTAGAAAAAATAGCTAATAAAATGAAATTACCATTAAATAATATAATAATGAGAGATGAAGCAAATAATATTAATGATTATGGATTTTATATTATAAATTTAGATAAATCAAAAGGAAAAGGTACTCACTGGACTTCTTTATATTATCATCCATTAAAATCATATTATTTTGATAGTTTTGGATTTATACCACCGAAAGAAATAGAAGAAATTATTATACCTTATAATCATAATGATAAAGACATTCAGGATTATGACAGCGATGCTTGTGGTTATTATTGTATTGCTTTTATAAAATTTTTAAATGATAAACAAAATAAAGAAATGGCATTTAATGAATTTATAAGATTATTCAGTAAAAAAACAACTGATAATGATAATATTTTAGAAGAATATTTAGTATCGATTAAATACTAATTTACCTTTATAAGGTCTTGTTTTTTTTACAGTTCCACCAGTCTTTCTTCGATTATGATGATCATGTAATGATAACATACTTAATAAATCATGATCAGAAACTAATGCGCCACCATAATGATGATGAGACTGATGATGAATAAGTCGTTTATCATATGGATTAAAATGTTTAGCGCCTCGCATAAATAAATGATGTTTATAATGCATTATATCTATCTATTATTTAGATATTTTTTTTTAAACAGTAATGTTATTAATATATTTGGGTCATTTAGAACAATTGGATTATTATTTTGGTCTGTTAAATATATTAGCATACTATTATATACTCCTTTTGATAGTTTAACATATTTTTCAATTGAAGGCGTATAATTGATATTAGCTCCAAATGTGGTATTACTTATTTGAAACGCGTCAATTATATCATTTGGCGAAACTACATTATTATTAACTAATGATGAATGAATGATAATTGAATTAACATAAGTAGCTATTGGTGGCTTTTTATTTGATAGTAATGAATAATTGCTTATTTGTGGTAATGTTGCAGGATATTGACCCTGTATTAATCCTAAATAATCACTTAAATTATTATTAATAACTATATAAGGAGTTCGAGCGGTTGAATAAGTTGAATAACCAATCCAATTAGCAGGGGCAGTATAACCTGTTGGTAATGATATTGGAACTGTATATAATAATAACTGAATAGCGTAATAATTTTGATTTGTGCTAAAATTAATGTAATATACATTTTGACCAGATGAATTTATTAAATATAAACCATTACTAATACAAAATTGATCAATATAATTATTAAAATCGCTCATAGCATAAAACCCATTTGGTAAAGTTATAGTAAATTGTGTATATGATGTTGAGGTTGAACCAGTTGGAAAATATAAAACAAATGAATTATTATTATATGCTTGGGTTATATTAAATATTGAATATGGAATTTGGGCAGAACTTACCATTACTTCCATATCATCTTCAATACGAAAACCGCCATTTATAAAATTGTATGTATATATTGAATTATTATTTGTATTAGTAACATTACTTGAATTAATAACAAGAGTAAATGATGACATTATCTATTATATAATTATATTTTATTCATATAGATGATTACCGATATTCAAAAACAATTATTGAAACAATATCAAGATAAATCTTATATAAATGCTTTATTAGCAGAAGAATCCACAAATTATTATAATTTTATTAAAAACATTATCAATATTCCTTTAATCATATGTAATACTGCTATGGTTTGTATAAATTCCATTATTGTAGATCAGGATTTATTAAAGATATTAAATATCATTCTTAATTCTTCAACTGGTTTAATACTAAGTTTGATAAGTAATTTTAAACTTTATGAACATATACAACAATATCATCAATTACAGATAAAATTTAATAAATTATGTCATTTAATCGACAGCAAAATTACGAATGATTTAGAAAATATAAATAATGATTTTATATCGAATGTTGTAGAAGATTATGACCAAATATCCGAAAGTATTGAATTCGCATATCCAAATTCAGTAAAAAAAAGAATTAAGAAACAATACGAGGGAAAACTTCATCTTCCTGCGTCTTTATCGATTGATATTGTTAATATTTGTGAAGATAGTAAATGTTGTGTTAAGGTTTAAGACCATAAAAGAGCTTGGGCTAGGTTATTTGGTGAATATGGGTCATTTTTCCAATTACCTTTAATATTTGATGCGCGTTTTAAATAGTTTATACGGCGTTGCTCATCATTGTGATGGGTATAATCTTCATATCCCATTTGACCAAATGAAACTAATTTATTTGTATATGGGTTAATAATGGCATATTTCTTATTTTTTTCTGGGCTTAAATAGATTTTTATATTTGGGTCATTAAAATATCTTTTCGCATTTAGTATTACTTTTTTAGGGTCGCTTACTTCTAATAACTTGCTTAATTTGCCCATTATATTTATTATATAATATTATAATAAAATGATTCAAGCTGTGTTATTTGATAAATCTTATTGGAATACTAATCAAGCTCGCAATTATTTGAATAAAAATGGATATATACCAATTAAAAGGGTTCATACGACTGATAAATACCATCGTTATAGGCTTATAGAACCTAATTATAATAAATATCATTACTTATTCAGGAGAGGACAAAACCATATAGATTATATTATACAAATACCAATACCAAATTAATATAAGCAACCAAGAGAGCATTTATTATATAATGAGATAAAAAAAGAAGTTGTAAGCAAATATACACCAAAGACATATAATGAACTTTCGAATGCTGATATCGAAAGGGCAAGAAAAGAAAAAGAATTAAAAGGAAGGATTAAAAGATTTTAAATGTAAGTTAAAAAGGGCGTTAAAGGTCATTAAAGGTCGTTAAGCTTTTTAAAAGGGCGTTAAAAAGGTCGTTATATACCATAATGGTATTATTATTTATTTTTTATTATAATATTTATTATCATAAAAATATAAATAACGACCTTAACGACCTTAACGACCTTTTTTAAGAATTTTTAAAAAAAATAAAAAAATAAAAAAATAAAAATATAAATTAATTATTTTAAAAGGTCGGGGGGCGTTAGGTCGTTAAAGGTCGTTAAAGATTATTTAATGGTCATCAAATATTATAAAAAAGTCATTAAAGGTTATCAAAACATATAAGAGAAAAATAAAAAATCAAAGGTTATTAAAGGGCATTAAAGGTCATTAAAGGTCGTTAGCTTTTTAAAAGGGCGTTAAAAAGGTCGTTATATACCATAATGGTATTATTATTTATTTTTTATTATAATATTTATTATCATAAAAATATAAATAACGACCTTAACGACCTTAACGACCTTTTTTAAGAATTTTTAAAAAAAATAAAAAAATAAAAAAATAAAAATATAAATTAATTATTTTAAAAGGTCGGGGGGCGTTAGGTCGTTAAAGGTCGTTAAAGATTATTTAATGGTCATCAAATATTATAAAAAAGTCATTAAAGGTTATCAAAACATATAAGAGAAAAATAAAAAATCAAAGGTTATTAAAGG
>Ga0214192_1001334_pt1 | contig 13878 bp, 13 predicted proteins | sample TroBogEpilimnion_44_FD_153030 | JGI IMG/M metagenome (GOLD analysis project Ga0214192, IMG submission 153030) | Freshwater microbial communities from Trout Bog Lake, WI - 29JUL2008 epilimnion | ecosystem: Environmental > Aquatic > Freshwater > Lake > Epilimnion/Euphotic zone | place: Trout Bog... | reverse complement strand
TTACTAAAAATTTAAATGATTCGACCTTTTGTTTCAATTTTGGTGCACAAATATATCGCTTTTGATTTAACCAACAACATACTAATCAATATTTTTTCTTCTTTTTGTAATTTATTTTCAAATTCAGATTAATTATGGCTCAATTTCATAAAATATTGAACGATTGGTACAAACAGAATAAACGTGATCTTCCCTGGCGCGCAAATAATGTGCCATATTATGTCTGGGTATCTGAAATTATCCTTCAGCAAACCAGAGTCGATCAGGGAACAGATTACTTCCTTCGGTTTATTGAAAAATTTCCTGACATTCAATCGCTGGCCTGTGCATCCGAAATTGAAGTCCTGAAAATCTGGCAGGGACTGGGCTATTATTCCAGAGCCAGAAATATGCATGTAGCTGCCCGCCAGGTCATGGACGAATTCAATGGCCAGTTTCCCAGGAACTATGAAAGCATCAAAAAGCTGAAGGGAATAGGTGATTATACCGCGGCCGCTGTTGCCTCAATATCTTTCGGACTGCCCTATGCTGCAATTGACGGAAATGTCTACCGGGTACTTTCCCGGATTTTTGGAATAACTACACCCATTGATTCCACAAACGGGAAAAAGGAATTCACCGGCCTGGCCATGGAACTTATTGACCCGCAAAACCCCGGAACATTTAACGAAGCCCTGATGGAATTCGGAGCATTACAATGCACACCGCGAAACCCCGGATGTATTACCTGTCCCTTTCAAAATCAGTGCCTGGCATTCAATCAGGGCACTGTCGCCCTATTCCCGGTGAAGTCCAATAAAACAAAGGTCAGACATCGTTTTTTCAATTACCTCTATCTGGAACATGAACAATCGATCTTTCTGGAGAAAAGGGAAACAAATGATATCTGGCAAAATTTATATCAATTGCCTATGATTGAATCACCCAAGGGATTAACCCTCGAAGAATTACTCGCTGATGATCAGTTCAGATCGTTGTTTGACAAATCAGACACCGTAATTGGATCGGTCAGTCCTGAAATCATTCATTTATTATCTCACCAGAAACTCCATGTGAGGTTTCTGGAGATCTCTGTTTCCAAACTTCAGGCGAATCACAGGTGGATAAAAATACTACCTGAAAATCTCTCTGAATACCCCATCCCTAAACTGATCGATAACTTTTTAATGGAGAAGAACAGGAACAAATTAGTTCCGGACAAAAAAAACCAATAAACTTTTTCTGAAAAAATCAGCAAGTAGCAAATAGCCTCCAGCGTCAAATGCATAATTCATATTACCCATTCCACATATCATGGAATCCCCAAATGGAGTTAAATATTCGACCTATTTTTTTACCTTTGGGGAATTAAAACTCAAAGAAATTATCGTATATTTAGTTCAGAAACCATAAACTTTTTAACCATGTCAATTAACAAAGTAATTTTGATCGGGAATGTCGGAAAGGACCCAGAAGTAAGGCATCTTGAAAGCAATGTATCGGTGGCAAATTTCACCCTGGCCACCTCGGAGAATTACACCAATAAAAGCGGGGAGAAAGTGACTACCACCGAATGGCATAATATAGTATGCTGGAGGGGATTGGCTACCGTTGCAGAAAACTATATCCATAAGGGGAGCCAGATTTATGTTGACGGCAAAATCAGAACCAGAAGTTATGATACCCAGGATGGATCAAAAAGATATGTGACAGAAATCTATGCTGATACGTTACAATTGCTGGGTAAAAGAGGGGAAGGATCATTTGCTGAAGGATCCAAACCCGGTGAGATAAGCCATGTTGGAGAACCCAATAATGATCCGGGTTCCTATGGTGCCCCGGGAGACAAGGAGGATGATTTACCATTCTAATCCTGAACACGCAAATTCTGAATTTTGTGCATCCAAGTACCGCGAAATATTAAATATGAGGCATATACCTATTCTTATCCTGATTGGAATATTGGTCTTAACCGGATCCTGTCATAAAAATTCAACTCCCAGACCCAGGGGATATTTCCGGATAGCTTTCCCCGTTAAAAGTTACAAACCATTAGATTTATCTGTCCCATACTTTTTCCAGGTACCTTCCTATTCGGTTCCCGGACACGATCCTTTAAGTCCCGATCAGCAGGATTGGGTCACCATTGATGTGCCTGCCAATCACGCACAAATCCATATCAGCTATAAGAAAATCAGGAACAACCTGGAGACCTATATTGAGGAGTCGCGTTCCCTTGCCTATCAGCATTCTCAAAAGGCAAGCGCAATTGATGAGCAGCTATTCCTTAATCCTTCGAAAAAGGTCTATGGAACAATTTATAATATCAAAGGGAATGCCGCTTCCCCCATGCAGTTTTACCTGACTGACAGCGTTCGGAACTTTCTCCGAGGTGCTCTGTATATCAAAGAGATACCAAATATAGACAGCTTACAGCCGGTCATTGGTTTTTTATCCCAGGATGTTCTGCAGCTTATCAAAACCACAGAATGGAAAGAGCTTAAATAATGCCGCTCCTACTACAAAAAAATATCGAAAGCGGAGTGATAGGACTTTGGGATATCTCCGAAGCGCTTGAAGAGTTGGAACTCCTGGCTGATTTAACTCCAACTGACGCGATTAACTATTCAGTAATCTCGGCCATCCATCGTAAAAAAGAGTGGTTGGCTACCCGGGCTTTGTTAAATGAACTGACCGGGGAAAGGACTTTGATCAAATATCACAACGACGGAAGACCATTTCCCGACAACTCTAAATACCACATAAGCATCTCACATACAACAGGATTCGTTGCAATTATGCTGCACCGATTCAACCTTCCGGGAATAGATATTGAACTCTCATCACGCCAGGTCAGCAAAGTCGCCAGTCGTTTCCTATCTCCGGAAGAATTTGATGTATGCCACGAGACCTCAGGTTTCTCAAATCATAAGCTTTTGCTCCATTGGTGTGCAAAAGAGGCTATCTTTAAAATGGTACCCTTCTCCGATATCGAATTTTCTACGGATATTCGGATTAAATTAGGTGATTCAAACCGGGATTCAGGATCATTTCAGGGGCTGTTTATCGGGAAACCGGGACAAGTACCGGTTGCTCTTGAATTCCTCGAAATTAAGGGAGTGATTCTGGTTTGGGGTTGTACAGGTGAATTCAGATGAACCACAAATTGTTCCGATTTTATTTAAAGAAAAGTGAAAATAACCAAAATTAGTATGATATTAACCTTGTGCTTTGGAGTTAGCGTAGTTCTCTCACTGTTTATAAGAAGAAAGGAAGATAAGGATATGTTTATGAAGATTAGCAGATTAAACTACGCCAATGTCAGATTGATCATTTTTTAAGACAAATTTAATTTAAAATCATGGAGCCAATTATTCATACTTCAAAATCGCCCGAAGATCTGGCTGATGCCTTCGCCAAACAACTCATTCAATGGGTAAATGAATCAAATGAAGGTTCATTTCACCTTGCCTTATCCGGTGGCAAAACGCCTTCGCTCCTTTTCTCGCTTTTGGCTGAAAAATATGCCAGTCAGCTAAACTGGTCTAAAATCCATTTCTGGTGGGGCGATGAAAGAATGGTTCCGCCCATCGATCCTGAAAGTAACTTTGGAGTGGTAAATAAACTGCTCTTTTCAAAGATAGGGATTCTGCCGGATCATATTCACCGGGTAAAAGGGGAATCTGACCCAAACCTGGAAGCTGAAGAATATTCAATCGAAATACAGTCACTTATAACATCCACAAATGGCTGGCCCACCTTTGATCTGATAATGCTGGGTATGGGTGATGACGGGCATACAGCCTCAATCTTCCCAAATCAGATGCGACTGATGAAATCGGACAAGATCACCGCCATTGCAGTGAACCCCGAATCCGGTCAAAAACGGATTACCCTGACCGGTGAGGTTCTGAATCATGCAAAAAGAGTGGCTTTCCTGGTTGCCGGAACATCCAAATCAAGGATTTTCAACGAGATAATATCCGGCTCGGATAACGCGTCAGCCTATCCTGCTTCACATATCCATCCAATTGGAGAATTACATTGGTTTGTAGATGAGGATTGCTCCGGGGGAAAAAATAGAGATAAATAGAAATAAGTGGAAATAGGTGGAAATTAGTAGCGATAGGTATAAAGAAGTCGAAACAGATTGAATTTTATGCCTGGAAAACAACTAAATTTCCTTTTATTTCTATTTATTTCCTTTTCCTGCTATTTCACCAGAAAATCAAACATCTTTCTCTCTCCGATAAACCCTTCAAGCTGGTCATTGATTTTGACAGGACCAACCCCGGCAGGAGTACCGGTATAGATCAGGTCGCCTATTTTAAGGGTCACAAACTGAGAAATATGTTCGATAATGGTATCTACAGCAAAAATCATATCCCTGGAATTGCCTTGCTGAACAACCTCTCCGTTTTTGCGAAGTGAAAAATCGATTTGCCCCAGATCACCCAACTCCTCTTTAGGAATAAATTCACCAAGGACAGCCGAAGAATCAAATGCTTTTGACTTTTCCCAGGGTAGTCCCTTTTCGATCAGGTGACGTTGGACATCGCGGGCAGTAAAATCAACTCCAAGGCCAATCTCATCGTAATAGAGGTGAGCATAACGGGCTTCAATGGTCTTGCCAAGCCTGTTGATTTTAACCACTAATTCAACCTCATAATGAATCTCATTTGAAAATCCGGGAAGGTAGAAATGACGGTTATCCAATAACAAAGAGGAATCAGGTTTCATGAAAAAAACCGGTTCTGCAGGTATATCATGCTCGAGTTCCCGGGCATGTTTCAAATAATTCCGACCAATACAAATGATTTTCATGACAATGTTGATTTACTGTAATTTGACAAAGATATAGCGGTTCTATAATTTCCGGTTTAAATCTCTAAGTTTTATGGCTGTAAGGACCTTTTTGGTATAAAGTGGAAACTCCCCCTGCATCATCCACGAGAAATAACCCGGCTCCTCCTGAAGTACCTTTTCGACCGCTTTTCCTTTATGTTTTCCAAAATTGAAAACTTCCACCCCTTTTTCATCATAAACTATCCGTCCGGCAAAATCGACACTTTTATCAAAAGCGGAGAATGAGGCTAAGGCATCAATATTATTGACGACGGGAATCGATTTTTTCCCGTTATCTTCAAACTCGACACCCTCATACCGGTCAAGCTGGGCTTTTAAGACCTCATAAGTTGCCTTTGTATCAGCCATTGCGCTATGTGCATTTTCCAGGTCCTGCATCAGGTAAAATTTATAAGCGGCTGCCAGAGTCCGCTTTTCCATACGGTGGAAGATAATCTGGACATCCACAAATTTATGCTTCTTCATATCCAGATCAATATCGACTCTCAGGAATTCTTCCGAGAGTAAGGGGATATCGAACCGGGTTGAATTAAAACCTGCAAGGTCGCATCCCTCAATAAATTTTGCGTAAATCTTTGCAACTTCTTTAAAAAGCGGGGCGTCTTTTACATCTTCATCGTAGATTCCATGAATTGCAGAAGACTGCGGAGGAATCGGAATTCCGGGGTTGATCCGTTGAGATTTCTCCTCCTCATGTCCGTCCGGAAATATTTTCAGCAGAGCAATCTCTACAATACGGTCGGTAACCACATTAATTCCGGTGGTTTCAAGATCAAGAAATATGATCGGATTTTTCAGATTAAGCTTCATTCTTCGTTTTTATTTCGGGGGAATAGCCCCCTTTGATGGGTTTACTGTAAATAAAAAAACCCGGCAGTCGATAACCACCAGGTCTTAACTATTTATCGATTTAGAATTTATGCATTGATCATCATTGGCATCAACAGCATCAGAACATCCTCGTACTCGAGTTCTTTTTCGGCTGGCAGTAAAAGACCGGCTCTTGAGGGGTCTGAGAGCTTTAATTTTACATCGCCTGAGGAGAGGTTTGAAAGAATTTCAATGAGGAAAGTCGATTTAAAACCAATCTCCATAGGTTGTCCTTCATATTCACATTTGATGGTTTCAACGGCCGAGATGGCAAAATCGATATCCTGGGCTGAAACAATAAGTTCTGTCGGTGTAAGTTTCAAACGTACTAAATTGCTCGCCTGATTTGCAAAAACGGATACCCTTTTCAGAGTAGTAAAAAATTCAACACGGTCAATGACCATTTCATTCGGATTATTCAGTGGAATAACCGAATTATAAGCCGGATATTTCCCTTCTACCAGACGACAAACCATTTTAAAACCATTCAGCGTAAAGAAGGCATTTTTTTCGTCGAATTCAAGTTTCACGTCTGAATCTTCACGCGGCAGGAGATTTTTCAGCAAGGATGCCGGTTTTTTGGGCAGGATAAAAGAGGCTACATCATTATATTTTACATCACTCCGCTTATATCTGACCAGTTTATGGGCATCAGAAGCCACAAAAGCTATCTCTTCGGGAGAAAGTTCGATATAAATTCCATTCATTACCGGCCTAAGTTCGTCATCTGCAGTGGCAAACAGGGTTTTATTGATTCCGGAGAGCAACAGATCGTGAGGGAGGTTAATTTCATTGTGATTTTCACCCAGTTTGGGTAATACCGGAAAATCCTCACCATTATGACCCACAATGGAGAACTTTCCATTTGCCGAGAGGATCTCAACGGCCAGCGAATCCGGGTCAATATTAAAAGTAAGCGGTTGCTCGGGGAACTCTTTCAGGGTATCAAGCATAATTTTTGCCTGGATGGCGATCAAACCCTCTTCAGCAGAATTCTCAAGCTCAATCCTTGTGGTCAGAGTGGTCTCCAAATCCGAAGCCGTAATCAACAGAGACTTTCCTTCGAGTTTTAACAAAAAATTATCAAGAATAGGTAAGGTATTCTTACTACTGATCACCCTGCTAATGGCAGTCAGATGTTTTAGCAATTCGGTACTTGAAACGACAAATTTCATTGGTTATATACTTAAGTTTGTTTTACTTTTTTGAAAATATTTTACTATTATTTGCAACGCGAAAAGGGTTCCAAAATCCTTGTAACACGAATTGACGAATTTACAAATATTCAGTCAGTTTCCAATTTCAATCGATAAATATTTAAAAATTAATCAAATTGGAATCCTAATGTCGTCAAAATATGAATATAGATCTAAATATCAGCTATTTATTTTACGTATTTCCGCCGCCTCAAAAGCCAAAAAAGAAGGCCTCCTGAAAGGATTAACATAACCGGCAGAACAACATTGAGCCATTGCCAGAACGCTTTTTGTTCCCTTAGTTTTACTTTGTCAAGCAGACGCATTTGCATGGTACGCGACCTTAACTCCATAAGTCCGGAATCATCACAGAGGTAATGAACGGCATTAACCAAAAACTCCTTGTTTCCAAAAGTAATGTTCGAATTTTTATCAAATCCCAGCGGAAGCGGGAGGTATTTCCCTCCAGAAAAACTAACTTTATTGGCAATCATACCTCCGTCGGCAATAACGATCAGTTTTGTCGGTTTACTTTCAGGGCGAGGTGCCACTCCCGGAGCAATTCCAAGTTCCCTGATCATTCTGTTATTAAAGACCGAAGTAAAAATCCCCTCGGTTAATACACCGGTCGGAATATATTGTTTATTGAAAAGTTCCCGTGCGGGGGGAACATCGATCATTCCAAGGTTTACAATCATCGGACTTTGATTTGACCGTGCATAAGGGGAAGAGGTGAGAATAATCGTACTCTTTGTCGTTTGGGATTCGCCCACCAAATCTATAGAGCTGACAAATTCTGATAAAACACGGTTGACATTTCTCCCGATCGGATGGTTCTGAGCAGGGGACAAGAGCGGAGAGAAGTACCATGGAGCCATCGAATATTTAGGTGGTTGCCCAACGTGTGCCGTGTTAACTTTAATTTGCTGACATTCAACATCCTGAATCAGATCAGAATTTAGCCGTAACCCATAATGGAAAAGCTGATCGGTCACGTTCAGATCGCGTGGAAATGCAAGTGTGGACATTCCGCCTGAAAGACTGTCAAGACTGACACTAACCGGGTCTATCATCCAAAGAATCCGTCCCCCTTGCATTAAATATTGATCAACAGCATATTTATCCCTTTCTGAAAACGGCTTTGTCGGGTTGGCTATTACTAAACTTTTAAAACTATCCGGAACAGCCAGAAGTTGATCGACAGAAATTCTCTGTATTTCAAAGGTTTCAGACAGATTTGCCGAGATATCCCTGACCTGTACCTCCTCCAGCTCATTATGCCCGGTCAAAAACGCTACCTTGTCCCTCTTATCCTGAAAAAGCAACTTCAACCCCCTGGCAAATTCATATTCCAGTAATTCGACTGATCGGTTAAGGTTTTCCTCGTCACGGAGAAAAGGGTCGTTTTTCAACAAATTAATGGCAATTTCGTTTCCGCCACCTCTAAGAATTAACGTTGGGAAAACGGTTTTATTTGATACTCCACGGTCGGTATTCATGCGTAAATTTACCGGGGAGATACCCATTGACTGAAGATATTCCAAATATTTTTTCTTATCTTCAACTTCATAAGGATCGGTTGTGTGAATATTAAACGGTTGATCGCAATAAATTTTGATGTCAAGAAGTTTTTCCAAAACGGCCGTTTGCAATTTGACAAAACCGGGTGGCAGCTCGCCGGCGAGTAAGAGTTCAGCATCGACCGGGGAATTGACTTTTTTCAGCAATTGGTGCATTTGATCAGAAAGGGTATATCTCTTTTCAGAAGTCAAATCGAGACGAAAGTAATTGGTCTCAGAAATCCAAGCAACAATCAAACCAAGAGAAATATAAATTAATAAATGCCTTGCGGATCTTTTAAAGGGTGTTCGTTTCCATTCAAGAACAATACGCGTAATCAGGAAGAAAAAACCGGCCATCAATATAAAATAGAGCAGATCGCGACTATCGGCTACACCTCTGCTCACAGATTCATAATGGACATCGATTCCAAAAGAAATGATCGCTGCAGAAATAAACCGTGGAAATGGAAGCCCTGACATAAAACCAAATCCGGAATACCAAAAGAAGCAGATAAAAACAGCCAATATAAATGCAATGACCTGATTATCTGTAATGGAAGAAGTAAAGAGTCCAATTGAGAGGTAAATCAAAGCGAGCATTAACAGCCCGATATAACTTCCCCATGTCGCCCCTGTATCGACACATCCCACCGGGTTCCCCAGCAAATAGACAGAGAAAAAGTAGATCAGTGTTGGCAATAAGGTTAATAAAACGACAAAAAGAGCCGCAAGGAATTTTGCAAAAATCAGCCGTGTTTCAGAAACTGGACGGGTAAGCAACAGTTCCAGAGTTCCGCTCCTCCTTTCATCTGAAAACATCCGCATCGTGATCGCCGGGATCAGGAACAAATAGATCCACGGAGCAATTTCGAAAAGACCTTTCATACTTGCATATCCTCCATCAGGAATATTATAATTCCCGGGGAAAACCCACAAAAACAGACCTGTGAATACCAGAAAAACCACCGAAGCCAAAGTTCCGGTAATAGAGCCAAAAAACTGGATGATCTCTTTCCTGAACAGACTAACCATATCCCCTACTGTTTTTTTGACAATAATTCAACCATTAGTTTTGCACCACGTTCAGCACAACCGGGACCGCCCAGCACTGACTTTACTTCATCATAACCCGCCTGCATCGATTCGCGGTAGAGATGGTTCGAAAGAATAAGGTCCAATTCGTCACCAACAGTTTGGGGAGTGCAGTCATGCTGAAAAAGTTCCTTTACTACTTCGCGTCCGGCAATAAGATTTACCAGTGAAAACCAGGGTACCTTAACCAGAATATTCTTCACCAGGGTCCCCAGCCATCCGGCTTCTATCCGGTAACAAACTACCTGAGGGATGCCGATAATGGCGGTTTCCAGAGTGGCAGTACCCGATGCTACAAGTGCTGCGGTTGATTGCTGCAACAAATCATAGGTTTGGTCAAATAACACCGGAATAGCAATCTCACCCAAAACTTCAGTATAAAACGGTAAAGACTGAGAGGGAGCACCACCTATAATAAACTGATAATCAGGAAACCGACCCGAAACAGTAGCAAGAACCGGCAAAATTCGTTTAATCTCCTGCCTGCGGCTACCGGCAAGCAGTGCAATGATCGGTTTTTCCGGAAGATTATTCCGACGAATAAATTCAGCAAACGTTTCGTGTTGATTCGGCCGGTGGGTGAGTTCATCAATGGTTGGATTTCCGATAAACCTTACCGGATAATCGAATTTATTATAAAATTCAGTTTCAAACGGAAAAATCGTGAACATCTCATCCACAAATTTTTTCACTTTATGAACCCTTTTTGTCTTCCAGGCCCAAATTTTGGGGGAGATGTAATAATAAACTTTTATTCTATTCCCCTTTGCATATTCAGCCATCCGCAGATTAAACCCGGGGTAATCGACCAAAATCAGCACATCACTCTTAAACTCCAGTAATTTTTGTTCGGCCAATTTAAAGTTGCGCCTGATTTTATCAAGATTAAAAAGGACGGGAAAGAGCCCCATAAATGCCATTTCACGGTAATGCTTCAAAAGAGTTCCACCCTCTTTGGCCATTAACTCCCCGCCAAAAAACATAAAATGTGCCTTCGAATCCTCCTTTTTTAATTCCCGCATCAAATGGGAGGCATGCAGATCGCCGGAAGCTTCTCCCGCGATGATAAAATATCTCATCTACGATTATTTTTTAAATTCAGGTGACTAATTTTCAATAAAATAAGGGGGGATTACAAAACAAATTTCAGAATAAAAATTAAAACCCCTTCCAAAACAGTTGCAGTCAGTACTCCCCTGCCTGAGCTGTAACGACTGCTGTTTATAAGGAGCATAAAAGGAGCAAGATTGGGCAATACCACCAGACTTAACACATTAACCAGTGTTTTTGATTCAACAAGAAACCCCAGATAATCTGTAAAACTAAGCTGGCCAAACCGAAAAATATAGTAGAGCAGGAAGAACACGACCGGAGTGACAAACCCCACAACCAGCCCATATCCTATTTTATTAAAAAACAATGATCTGTCATCAACATACATAGCTTAAAATTTCCATTTTTGCATTTGAGGAAAGGCGGTATAAGCAGTGAGGTCGGTGTTTACCGGGACTACAGAAACAAATCCGTTCAGCAAGGCAAAATCATCGGTATCGCGCGCTTCTGCTTCCGCATTGTTAAAATATCCTTTCAGCCAAAAGTATCCCCGACCATGAGGATCAGTCCGCTTCTCAAATTCTTCTACCCACTTTCCCCTGGTTTGCCGGCAAAAATTAATCCCCTTAACCTCCCCCTGAGGTATATTCACATTTAAACAAACCCCTTCCGGAAGACCGTGTTGGGCAATGGTCTGAAAAATACGGGCCACCACAATCTTGGCCCGTGAAAAATCAGCATCAGGACTATAATCATTTAAAGAAAAACCGATTGAAGGTACCCCATGAATGCACCCCTCAAGGGCGGCGCCCATGGTTCCTGAATATAAAATTGAAACAGAAGTATTTGCCCCATGATTGATCCCGGAAATAATAAAATCGGGCAGCTTATCCAATAATTGATTACAGGCCAGTTTGATACAGTCTGCAGGTGTACCGGTACAAGAGTAAATAAGAAGTCCATCTTCCTCCTGAAGACGGGTAACTCTCAAGGGATGATCCACTGTTATGGCATGACCCATTCCTGAACGCGGGCTGTCAGGAGCGACAACGACAATATCCCCAAAGAGACGGATTACTTCAATCAGCTCATTGATCCCTTTGGCATATATTCCGTCATCATTGGTAATTAAGATTAGAGGTCGCTCGTCCATTTGAAATTTTCAAGTATTACTGATGGTCAAAGATAATGGATTCGGAAGATTGTTCGCACCACTCATTTAACGATCTTGAAGAAATTTTTTAACTTTGTGAGAAAATATACCTGAGTGAAAAAAAAAATTATTCTTGTTGGGACAACCTGGCCTTTTCGGAGCGGAGGTATTGCTACATTCAATGAACGACTTACCAAAGCGCTCCTTGACAATGGTGATGAAGTAATTAATTATACTTTTTCACTACAATATCCCTCATTTTTATTCCCGGGGAAAACCCAACTATCTGATCAACCAGCCCCCGAAGGATTGGATATACGGATTAAAGTTAATTCCATCAATCCTTTCAACTGGCTATCGATCGGCATGGAAATCAAACGGTTAAAGCCGGATCTGCTTTTGCTGAGATACTGGACACCCTTTATGGCGCCATGCCTGGGTACAATTGCCAGGATTGCGCGAAAAAACAGACACACCCAGGTAATAGCCATTGCCGACAACATTATCCCTCACGAAAAACATTTTTTCGACATTGCCTTAACAAAATATTTCACAGAGAGTTGCAATGGATTTGTCACTATGTCAAGGGCCGTTTTACACGATTTGAAATCATTCAACCCGCGTGCACCCATGGTATTTACACCCCACCCCTTATATGACATTTTCGGGAAGATTGTAAGCCGGGAGAAAGCTTTAAAACGGTTGAAATTAAGTACGGATTACAGATATCTTCTGTTTTTCGGGTTTATCCGTTATTATAAAGGTCTTGATTGGCTTTTGGAGGCTTTTGGAGATGAGAAACTTCGCAGATTTCCGGTTAAATTGATCATTGCTGGTGAGTTTTACACCTCGCCAGAGAAATATATGCAAATAATCAGAGAGAAAAATCTTGCCGATTATATCGAATTACGTATTGGATTCATTGACGATCAGGATGTTGCAAATTATTTCGGAGCTGCTGATATGATCGTTCAACCCTATAAATCGGCCACACAAAGCGGTGTAACCCAAATTGCCTTTAATTACAACAAACCAATGCTGGTTACCGATGTAGGAGGATTGAGCGAAATGATCCCTCATGGGAAAGTTGGCTATGTCGTGAATCCCGGACCTGAAGCTATTACTGATGCCATTTTTGATTTCTACAGTAATGATCGAAGTGATTTTTTTACTGCCAATGTGATCGCCGAAAAAGAGAAATTCTCTTGGGGCACAATGGTGGAGACTATCGAGATCGTTTTAAACAACATTTACAATAGGAGGACCTGATCCAATTTAGATAATCGATTAAATGAGATTATATAGTTATTTTTGAGACAATAAATTACCAATGGATTTGCAAACCGAAATAGAAAAACGAGAAATAGAAGATTTGTTTGAAGACCTTTTAAAGTCTTTTACCAGACCTTTGTCAGCTGAAAATGAACAGCTTATCCGAAAGGCTTTTCTGTTTGCCAACAAAGCCCATATGGGAATCAGGCGCAAATCGGGTGAGCCCTATATCATTCATCCGATAGCTGTAGCTAAGATTGTGGTAAGCGAAATAGGACTTGGAACCAAATCGGTACTTGCCGCAATCCTTCATGATGTTGTGGAAGACACAGAGTATACCCTCAGCGATATCGAGAATATGTTTGGCGAAAAGGTGGCCTCACTTGTCGATGGGCTTACCAAGCTCTCCGGAACTTTCGATTCAAATCAGGCGACGAACTTCAGAAAAATGCTCCTCACCCTTTCCGATGATGTGAGGGTAATCCTGATCAAACTTGCTGATCGTCTGCATAATATGCGGACTCTTGACTCTATGCCTTATCAGAAGCAACTAAAGATCACCTCCGAAACGCTCTATATTCTCGCCCCGCTTGCCCATCGTCTCGGACTCTATGCCATCAAATCCGAACTCGAAGATCTTAGCCTGAAATATAAAAATCCGGAGATTTACCAACAGATTAAGATGAAGCTTCAAAGTGAAGAGGAGCGGATTAACTACCTGGTATTCGACTTTGCCAAGCCCATTCAGGAAAAGTTATATGCTGAGAATTTTGATTTCACCATCAGCGGACGTCCCAAATCGATCTATTCGATCTGGAATAAAATGCAGACAAAA
>Ga0214192_1001332_pt1 | contig 13889 bp, 13 predicted proteins | sample TroBogEpilimnion_44_FD_153030 | JGI IMG/M metagenome (GOLD analysis project Ga0214192, IMG submission 153030) | Freshwater microbial communities from Trout Bog Lake, WI - 29JUL2008 epilimnion | ecosystem: Environmental > Aquatic > Freshwater > Lake > Epilimnion/Euphotic zone | place: Trout Bog... | reverse complement strand
TCTGGTTTGCGCTCAAAATCATAGGCAATATCAAACGCGTAAATGTAAACCACCTCGCCCACATATCCGCGCGACCGCGATGCAACGGTGCTGAAGGAGGGGGAGGATTGCGAGCTGTTGGCCGGTGGCGTCATCATAGCTCAAGTGGTTGAAGTTCGTTAACTACCCTAAGGCTACCCCATCCCCACCAGGAAGTCCACCTTTACGCCCCGAACCACCCAAGAGCCTGTGCGACATAATTTTATAAATGGACCTCCACAACCCAAAGTGGCATGGATCAGGCTATCCACGGCGATGGTCAGGACTTTTTCACGGATGTTTGCCTCCTTCCGGGACAGTCCTGCCCATGGAACTGGCATTCAAGCGCTTATGAAAAACCGAATAAAACAATTTTATCTATGTCTTGCCCTGCTGCTCACCGCAGGTTGCGGGCACGTCTTTGCGGGGGTCGAATGGTTTACCGACCTGAATCAGGCACTCGCCAAGGCACAGAAGGAAAACAAAACCGTCCTGCTCGATTTCACAGGCTCCGACTGGTGCGGCTGGTGCATGAAGCTGAAGCGCGAGGTGTTCGACCAACCGGACTTCGCCGCCTACGCCGGGGCGAACCTGGTCATGGTGGAAGTGGATTTCCCGAGGGAAAAAGAGATCAGCGATTCCCAAAAGCAGGCCAACGAAGCGCTCGCCCGGAAATTCTCCATCCGCGGTTATCCCACTCTCATCCTGCTCGATTCACATGGCGAACAGGTCGGCAAGGGCGGTTATGTGCCCGGCGGTCCTCAGAATTTTATCGCGGCTCTGGAAACGAATCCCAAGTTCGGTCATCATAAGGCTCCGCCTCCAGAAATCGCAAAAAAGGAAGAACCCGCCGAATCCCCGAAAGCCATACTCAGACTTGAACCACCGACGCAGGATGTGCCGATCAAATACGGTGATCTGGCTCTCAAGGCGATTTCCGGCGCCAAGGATCATCGCATGGCCCTCATCAACAACACCACCTTGATGGCGGGCGAAACCGGGAGGGTGAAAATCCACGATCAACAAGTGATCATCACAATGCAGGAAATCCGAGATGATTCCGTGCTGATCAAGGTGGCCGGAAAAACCGCAGAACTCAGGTTCGCGAAGCATGACAACTGAGCGGGATGCCCCTTCCGCAGCCTTGGCAATCAGCCATTTCATCGGCTGAAGCGAACCCTTTTAGCTGATTTTCATTTCTTCTAGTTGTCACGGGATGAATTGCGTTTTATGATATCTTCCCAACAGAATGGTTTCATTCATCCTTAAGCGACTGCTGCATCTCATCCCTATTTTAATGGGAGTATCGCTTCTGACCTTCCTATTGATGGCTCTGACGCCCGGGGATTATTTCACGCAGTTGTCGCAGAATCCCCAGATTTCACAGGATGTTCTGGCCCGTTTGCGCGCAGAGCAGCATCTCGATAAACCGTGGTTTGTTCAATATGGCTATTGGTTGTTAAGCGCCTTGCACGGAAACCTCGGCTATTCCGTTCTCTACAAATCCCCGGTCACCCGGCTCATCCTCGCGCGCTTGTGGAACACTTTCCTGCTCTCGTTCTTCGCAACTCTCGTCGCCTGGCTCCTTGCTGTGCCGCTGGGAATCTGGGCCGCCGTGAATAAAAATTCATGGGTGGACCGCTTATGCTCGCTCACTGCTTTTGTGGGACTTTCCATTCCGGATGTCCTGCTGGCATTGCTCGCATTGATGCTTGCCGCCAAGACCAACTGGTTTCCCGTCGGCGGTATCGAGAGTTCTCTCTACGACACCCTGACTCCCTGGCAGCAATTCATGGATCACGCGCGCCATTTGATTTTGCCCACACTCGTGCTGGCCGCCGGTGATCTCGCGAGCATCATGCGCCAGATGCGCTCGAACCTTCTCGATTCCCTCAAAGCCGAGTTCGTCACCACCGCTCGCGCCAAGGGTCTCACCGAGGGATTTGTTGTTTACAAACATGTCCTGCGCAACGCCATCAATCCCTTGATCACCATCTTCGGTTTTTCCCTCGCCGGGTTGCTCAGCGGCGCGTTCATCGTGGAAAATATCATGGCCTGGCCCGGACTCGGACGTCTCACCATGGAAGCCCTTTCCGCCAAGGATTATCCCCTCGTTGTCGCCAGCGTGGTGATGGCGGCGGGTCTTTTGGTCGCCGGAAATTTTGTCGCCGATATCCTCCTCGCCTGGAGCGATCCCCGGATCCGTTTGAAATAAAACCGTGAGCGAATACCCCAACATCACCAACGAAGCCACTACTGCTCCCGCGCGCAGCCTGGAATCCCCGGGACGCCTGCTCTGGCGACGCTTCCGCAATCAGCGCGTTGCCTTGTTTGGAGGAGGAATTTTGGTGGTGGTGTATTTTGTCGCCATCTTTGCAGGCTTCTTTGCCCCTTACCGCTACGACCGCGACGATCGTTCGCGCTTTTTTCATTGTCCCATGAGCCTGCGGTTCGCCAATGGTGGACTCGCAGTGCAAGTGTACGAAGGCAGCAGCGACTTTTCGCATTACAAGGAAGTCCCCGGCAAAACCGTTCCGCTCCATTTCTTCGTCCAGGGCCAATCTTACAAGCTGCTCGGCTGCATTCCTCTCACGACGCATTTCTTTGGAACCGGCGACGACTCCGCCCCTGCCTATCTTCTCGGTGCAGATGAAATGGGACGCGACGTCTTATCCCGCTTGCTTTACGGTTCGCAGCTTTCCCTGTCCATCGGGCTGGTGGGAATTATTTTGCGCTTCGGTTTCGGAATGATCGCAGGCGGGTTTGCCGGTTACCTCGGTGGTTGGACCGATACCATCATCATGCGGTCATGCGAATTGATCATGTCGATCCCTGCGTTGTATCTCATCATGGCCCTGCGCTCGACCTTCCCGCCGGGAATGAGTTCCACCAAGGTTTATCTCCTCATCGTGGTGATCCTCAGTCTGGTGGGATGGGCCGGATCCGCACGCGTCATCCGGGGCATCTCGCTCTCTCTGCGAGAAAGGCAATACGTTCTCGCGGCGCGGACGCTGGGGCTCTCGCCCTGGAGAATTGTGGTGCGCCATGTTTTGCCGGGTTCCTTTTCCTATTTAATCGTGGCGGCAACCTTGAGCATCCCCAATTTCATCCTTGGCGAAGTGGTGTTAAGTTTCCTGGGCGTGGGCGTTCAGGAACCTTCCGCCAGCTGGGGCATCATGCTCAAGGCGGCGCAAAATCCGGTGTCACTCGCGGAATATCCCTGGCTGCTCGCACCAGGTGTGGCCATATTTATCACGGTTCTTGCTTTCAACTTTCTCGGAGATGGATTAAGAGATGCGCTGGATGTCAAAACCTGACCCCTTGTTTCACCATGCCGCTGCTTGAAATTAAAAATTTGAAGATGGAGTTCACCGCCAACGGACGCAGCCTCCGTGCGGTGGATGACGTGTCGCTCACCATCGAGCCCGGCGAAACCCTCTGTCTCGTGGGCGAAAGCGGTTGCGGCAAAAGTGTCACCGCCCTGAGCATCGCGCGACTGGTCCCCTCACCGCCCGCACAATATGTCGGCGGCGAAATTCTCCTGAATGGCAAGGACGTTCTTAAAATGTCCAAGACCGAATTGCGCGGCATCCGCGGCGGCACGGTCAGTTATGTGTTCCAGGATCCCGGCGCTTCGTTGAACCCCGTGTTCCGCATCGGCAACCAGATCAAGGAATCGCTCAAGCTGCACCGCCCCGAGAAGGCTACCGATGAAGAAGTCATCCGCCTGCTGAAGCTGGTGGGAATTCCCGCCCCGGAATCGCGCATCAAGGATTATCCGCACCAGATGTCCGGCGGCATGCAACAACGCGTCATGATCGCCATGGCCCTCGCCAGCGAACCCAAGTTGCTGGTGGCCGATGAACCCACCACCGCACTGGACGTCACCATTCAGGCACAGATTTTGGAGTTGTTGATCGAGCTGAAGAAACGCCTCGGCATGAGCATCCTGCTCATTACCCACAACCTCGGTATCGTGGGCGACCTGGCGGATCGCGTGGCAGTGATGTATTCGGGTCAGGTCGTGGAAATGGCACCGTCACACGATTTGTTGCGCCGCCCGTTGCATCCCTACACCAAGGCTCTGATGAATTCGGTGCCGCGGTTGAAAGGTGGACTTGAACGCCTCTCCGCCATCCCCGGCAATGTGCCCACGATGGGCAATTACCCCGCCGGCTGCCGCTTCGCCCCGCGATGCCCCTCCGCGCGTCCCGATTGCACCACCAACGCACAGAAATTGGTGGAAGTGGAACCCAACCGCTGGGTGCGATGCCAATACCACGCCGTGTTATAATGAATTTCCAAATCTGTTCCGCACACATTGAATCCAGGATGAAATGAGCCTGCTCGAAGTCAAAAATCTGAAGGTGCACTTCCCCGTCAAACACGGGGTGTTCAGCCGGGTCAAACAATCCGTCAAAGCCGTGGATGACGTCAGCTTCACCATCGCCCCCGGGGAAACCCTCGGCCTTGTGGGCGAAAGCGGTTGCGGCAAAACCACCCTCGGCCGCGCCATCGTCAAACTGGTCGAACCCACCGGCGGAAGTATCTTGTTTGAAGGCGAGGACATCGCCGCCTTGAGCGGAAAGGAACTGCGCAAGCGTCGCCGGAAGTTCCAGATGATTTTCCAGGATCCCTACGGCTCGCTCAACCCGCGCATGACCGTGGGCCAGATCATTGGCGAAGCCATCGATATCCATCACCTCGCGGAATCCACTTCCGGCAAGGAAAAACGAATCGTGGAATTGCTCAAAGCCGTGGGACTCGACGCCCTTCATTCGCAACGTTATCCCCACGAATTCAGCGGCGGCCAGCGCCAGCGCATCGGCATCGCCCGCGCCCTGGCGGTGGAACCCAAATTGATTGTGTGCGACGAACCCGTCAGCGCACTGGATGTCTCCGTGCAGGCCCAGATCATCAACTTGCTCCAGGATCTCCAGCAAAAGCACGGCATCGCCTACCTGTTCATCGCCCACGATGTCGCCGTGGTGGAACACATCAGCCGCCGCGTCATGGTGATGTATCTTGGCAAAGTGGTGGAACTCGCCGAAGCCCGCGAAATCGTGGCCTCCTCCAAACACCCTTACACCCAGGCCCTGATCTCCGCCGTCCCCGAAGTGGACCCCGATTCGAAACGCCAACGCATCGTCCTCAGCGGCGACGTGCCCTCACCCATCCACCCCCCCAAAGGCTGCCCGTTCCACCCCCGCTGTCCCAAGGTGCAACTCCCCCGCTGCGCTGAGGAAGTGCCGCGGTTGCTGGAGGTGAAGCCTGAACATTTTGCGTCGTGTCATTTTGCGAAGTGATAGTTCGCAAATGAATGGTGCATTCAGGTTGAATGAAAACTAAGCCAACCTACTTGACTGGAGAACCCATTGAGGAGGGAGATTCAATCCGAATCGGTCACCTGGAAGGAGTGGTTGAGGAAATAATAACTAGTTCGACTAAAGGTTGGGCCGATTATTGGCAGGAGTTTGGTGAAGGCGTCATGCTCACCAGTCCTGCATTTGGTAGAATTTATACGAAGTACCGCGACGAGGATTTGGTTTTTGTTGGTCGGAGACTAAAGTGAGACTATCGCACTTGGCCCGATAAGGAAGGGTTCCCGTATAACCTCTTACCTCCTCCTGCACCAGATATCGGAAAAGTCCTTGCAGGGGATGGCGCAAAACAATCTGCTCCCATCGCAAATAGCCCAGCACTCAAGTGCTGGGTATTGTGCCGCATCTTTCCAAACTCCCGGCAGGGGGACGAAAGAACATTTCTGTCGTCCCTCGCGGGACTATTGAAAATCACCGACGCCCTACCCAGCACTCAAGTGCTGGGCTGCTATTTTCCTAAAAAGGGTCAGCCATTAGGGTGGCCCCTTTACAACTTTGTCAAGATTCTCACCACCCGGCTGGACTATCCCCCTTCTTGACAATTTTCTTCACGCCCTATCTTTCACTGTCTGGTTAATTAACTCCTAAGTGTAATACCAAAGACCGATACGTTGAGCATTCGTTTTTTGGCTCTGGCAGATCCCACGCGGCGGGCGATACTGGCGCATCTGGCCAAAGGTTGGCGTCCGATGAGAATCGCCACGTAACAATCCCGCATAACCACATACCTCCTCCAGCGCAAGACGTCGGAAAAGGCCCTGGAAGGGATGGCCGAGGAACTGAAGATCGGAACTGCAGGTTCATCGGTCGCCTTTCCGCGAGTTGAAAAGTAATTTAAATAAGTGACGAAGCGGGCCCCCTCCACGCATTTGCTCCCGCTTCGAGGGACACTTCGGAATGAATGAGATTTGCAGCCATCGGTTAAAGGAAGCGATTCGTGCAAATGATAAAACTCAACTCCATTGAGAAAGGGTTTTTGTTGTTTTCAGCAATCCTGATTATCGGCGGATTGGATTCTGTCATCTGTCCCGAAGCCACTATTGTTTCCCATATTGCGTATGGCATGCGCGGAGTGACTCTCCCACCATCCTACACAATTCTGAGTTCAGTCGGCACTTGGGTGGTGGGGTGGATGGCCATAATTTTCGGATCTTGCTTAGCAGCGTTTGCGCTTTATCGCGGGAAAAAATGATGTTGTCGTGGGAAGAAATTCATGAAGGGGCCAGCAACCGCTACGGATGTGGATGATTCACCGGAGGTTTTTCGTTTCCATGGCCGTGGTCGTGAGGGTCGGATTTATTGGATTTGTCGGAATCATGATGTGAGAAGAGGTTGCCGCTCGCAGCATCTTCTGCGGCTGCGTAGGTGAATATCACGGCGCCGATGATGGTCAGATCGACAGCCACGGCGAAAGGCGTCAGCAACACCTGCTTCACCCTTTGCGAGGAACCCTTGTAGCGAGGCAGCGCATAATTATCCAGGCGCCGGTTTTCGTCGTACAGGGCGAACACGTAATCATCCGGCCGCCCCACGGCATGAAGTCCGGCAGGGCAAGGCGGAATAGGGTCTGACTCCGACGCAATCACCGGCACGGAAACCAGATTTCGACTGGGTTGAGCGGGTTCAAAATGCGGCGATTCATTCCGGCCAATTCGTGAGGCATTCGGTTCGAGCCAGAAACAACGGGAACGGATCTTGGAACTCCTATCGGTGAACTCATCGAATTTCACCAGAATATCTTTTCGCTGAGCAGAGTAGTAAAGCTGGAGATGCGAAGGCACCGCGGGCTGGTAATAATAAACAAACCGATCATCCCTCCAAAGGTCGGAAGTACAGCCGCCCGTCAAAAGTAAAAAGAGTGGCAGAATCGCGACCCGGAAGGGCCTGAATTTAGAGCTTGGAGAGTGGGTTTGCATTGTCTTGTTCCTTGACATGCTTTGCCCCCTGAATAATCCATAGGCAAGGGCTTGTGTCAAGCACCTCAATCCGCATCCATCCCCAGGTTCTTGAAGAGAAATGCATAAGTGTCCGCCCGTTCGTTGATGAACTGGCTGGTGGTTGCACCACCTCCGTGCCCGGCGGCTCGTTGAACCCGCAGCAGGATGGGCGCGGGACCCGCCTGCGCGGCTTGAAGGGCGGCGGCAAACTTGAATGAATGCGCGGGCATCACGCGGGCATCATGATCTCCAGTGGTGATGAACATCGCCGGATAACGTGTCCCTGCGTGGACATTGTGATAAGGGGAATAGGCATAGAGCGCCTTGAATTCCTCCGGGTCATGCGGCGATCCATAGTCTCCCTCCCAACCGGCACCTTGACCCCAAAGATCGAACCGCAACATATCCATCACCCCCACATGCGCCAGAACCACGCCGAACAAATCCGGGCGTTGCACCACACAAGCACCCACCAGCAATCCGCCGTTGGAACCGCCTTCTATGGCCAGCCGGGTGGGCGAGGTGTAGTGCTGGGCAACGAGCCATTCTGCTGCGGCAATGAAGTCGTCAAAAACAATTTGTTTGTGCGTGCGAATCGCCTGGCGATGCCATCCATCTCCGTATTCGCCACCGCCGCGAATGTTGGCCAGCGCAAACACCCCTCCATGCTCCATCCACACCAGTCGCGCCGCATCAAAGCGCGGCAGGACGGAAATTCCAAATCCTCCGTAAGCCGTCAACAAAGTTGGATTCGTGCCATCCAGCTTCAAACCTTTCTTATGGACTAGATACAAGGGAATGCGCGTGCCGTCTTTGCTGGAGTAAAAGACCTGTTTGCTTTCGAGAATCGCAGGATCGAAGGCGATTTTGGTTGTATGAAATGTCTGACTCTCGCTTTTCCGCAGTTCATAACGAAAAATCGTGCCCGGCGTTACCAGGTCGGTATAGCTGTAGAACGTTTCGTGATCATCAGGCTCACCGCCGAATCCCGATACCGTGCCCAATCCGGGCAAAGCCACTTCCTGCCTCAACTTGCCATCAAGACCGTAAACCTTCACCTGGCTATGGGCGTCATGGAGCGTGCGCACGATCAACTCGTGATTCACCAGGGTAACGCTTCCATAGGCTTCATCCAGGGCATCCGGTCCCTGCGGAACGATCTCCTTCCAGTCAGCACGAGCAGCATGCTTCGGATCAATGGCAATGACACGCCCCCGCGGGGCATTGAGGCTTGTTTGGAAATAGAACTGTCCCCGGTCGGAACCGATAAAGTGGTAGTCTGCCTTAAATCCTTCCGCAATGCCCTTCGGCGCCGCTCCGGGTTTTGCGACTTCAAGCGCGTAAATGTTCTCCAGCCCCTTGTCACCCACTTCGCCTTCGCCAGCCAGTAGCACCAGCCAGCTGCCATCGTGTGAAAGGTGCGGGGCAAACTGCCAGTCGGAATGATCCGGACGCTCGAACAGCTTGGGGTCGGCCGATTCTGACGTTCCCAGGGTGTGATAAAAGACAGCATCATTCAGGTCCCGCGCGCGAAGTTCCTCGCCGGGTGCGGGTGCCGGAAAAGCGCTGTAGAAAAGTCCTTTGCCATCGGCTGAAAACACGGGCGGATAATACTTGGTCCATCGCAACAGGTCCGGCAGATCCTTGCCGGTCGACAAATCGCGGATGTGCCAGTCCGTCCAATCCGAACTGCCACGCGAAATGCCATAAGCCAGCAACCTGCCATCCCGGCTGACGGTATAGCCCGTCACCGCAAGGGTTCCATTGGTGGAAATGGTATTCGGGTCAAAGGCAACTTTCGGTTTTCCTTGGAGTCCATCAGTTTCGTAAAGAATGCTTTGCGGCTGGAGACCGCTGTTATAGCTATAAAAATAATGTGCGCCCCGACGGAAAGGCGCGCCATACTTGCCATAATTCAGCAACTGGGTGAGACGTTCGCGGACTTTGTCGCGAGCGTGGATTTTTGCAACGTACGAATCCGTGAGTTGCGCCTCGGCAACCACCCAGGAACGCGTCTCCGGTGTGTCGATCTGCTCAAGCCAGCGATATGGATCGGGAACCTTGACGCCGTTGAAGTCTTCCACCACCTCCCCGCGTGGTGCGGATGGATAAGTCAGCTTGTCTCCCGCATCCGCGACAGCATCGCCGGCGTGACTTGCCAAAGCGGTCAGCGCAATAGAGGCCGTTAATATTATTTTATGACTCAAGTGAAAGACCCGGCTTGGAGCCTGTTTTTCTTTGCGCGGTGACGCGGCATTTCTGCCGGACTTGATGCTGCCAAAAAGCGGCTCAAAGTTTGGCACTGGTCGCAGGAGGGCGGAACCGTCCGGCAGCACGTCCAACGGAATTGTCATCTGGAATTTGTCGGTGATCGTGGATTGCGACATGTCGGTACCTTGCCACTCCAATTTGCATTGTTCAAGCAGCGCGAATTGCATTGGCAACTCAACAATTTTCCAGGCAACTACTGGCGGACAAAGGGGGAACTGAACCGCATTTACAAGGGATCGGGAACATTGTTGTTAAAAGGAGTCACCCATTCACCTTTTCTATCAAAATAATCCGGTACCCACAAATGAAGATACATGCCCAGAGGTTTATGAAGGGGTGTTTCATTATAAGCCCACCCCCAAGGCCTGAAGGATAGGTCTAAAATATCGACCAGGGGATAGCCTATGCGACCATCGAAAGCGAACCTCAAAAAGGGTCCCATGCTTAAAACATATATAGATAAAATCAGCGAGGCGCAGACCATGAATCTGCTTGAATTAAACGCATGCCTTGCCACGACCGGCTTCATTGCTTCGGATGGATTGCCCATGACAAAGCCTTTATAGCCAGCTCACGATTTCTTCCAAGCTCCAAGCAGCGGTTTCAAATCCGCTCTTCCCTGCCATTGACCTGAAGCACCCCGCTCCCCACTCAAAAGCTTTCCCTGTTTTTATCCTTTGAGTGTCAATCACTTTGCTGTTTAAATCCTCCTTGGAAGATTGAAGCCAAAGTTATTAATCATTGAGTTGTGGGGCATTGGTGATTTGGTCATCGCCACCCCCTTTGTGCGCAAGGCTAGTGAGCATTTCGATGTCACCCTGCTCGCGAAGCCTTTTGCACTCGAAATGCAACCCCGCTTCTGGCCGGGCGTCCAAGTCATCCCCTTCACCGCTCCCTGGACCGCTTTTAAGAAGAAATATGATTTGCTCAAGTGGCCCTGGAAAAAGGTGATGCGCGTCTGGCGTCATCTTTACAACGAGCAGTTTGATGTCGGTTTATCCGCCCGATGGGATCCACGCGATCATTTCCTGCTCAAGCTAAGCGGAGCCCGGGCGCGACTCGGTTTTCCACGTACCGGCAGCAGCATGTTCCTGACGCATCCAATGACGCTGTCCTCGCCATTATCGCATCGATACGAAAACTGGCGGTTGATGGGAACCGAGCTCAAACTCAATCCAGAACCACTTTCCTCGCTGTCTTTCCCCCGTAAATTTCCCAGCTCAACCATCATGATCCACACCGGGGCCGCCCAATCCATCCGCGTCTGGCCGCTGGAAAATTATCGCAAAATCGCGGTCAAACTCCGCGCGCTCGGCCATGACGTCAGGATCCTGTGCAACCCGGATCAAGTGGATTGGTGGAAAAACTTTGGGGAACCCAATCCATCGTGCCCTGCTTCCATCACGGAATTGCTTGATTTACTGGATCACTCCGCGGTGTTCATCGGCAATGATTCAGGCCCGGGCCATGTGGCTGCTTTCTGCGGGTTGCCCACCTTCACGGTGTTCGGACCGCAGCTGGCGGAATGGTTCATCCCGATGCATCCTGCATCGGAATCCTTCGAAGGAAAGCCCTGCCCTTACAAACCCTGCTCAGATTATTGTCGCTATGACACTCCTCATTGCCTGACCGGGCTGACCGAGGAGGAAGTCTGGCCAAGAATACGCCGGTTCGTGGAAAAAAATGTCACCCACCAAAAACCTCTCGCCATGGCAGGCGCGAGGGAATCAAGGTTGGTTTAGTGATTGCAGAATGGCCTCCGCAGCAGCCCTTGGATTTTCCGCCGCATAGATCGGCCTTCCAATGACCAGCCAGCTGGCTCCCAGTCGAATGGCTTCAGCAGGCCCAAGCGTGCGTTTCTGGTCGTCCGCCTTCTCCTTCCCCGTGCGGATGCCCGGGATCACCAGTTGCATTTCGGAAGGCAGCAGCTTTCGCAACGATTCCACTTCCAGCGGGGAACAGACCAATCCCGTCAACCCCGCCTTGGCCGCCAATGTCGCCAGGTGCACCACTTGCGCCGCCGGCGTGGCGTCCACGTTGGTTTCCCGCAAACCCGCCTCGTCCATGCTGGTCAACACCGTCACCCCCAGCACCAGCGGCGCGAGACGTCCCAGTTCCTTCGCAGTTTCCTGAGCCGATTGCGCGGCGGCCTGCATCATTTCGGTGCCGCCACAGGTGTGAATCGTCAGCATCTGCACATCCATGCGCGTGGCGGCGGCCACCGCCTTGGCCACCGTGTTGGGAATGTCGTGGTATTTCAGATCCAGAAAAACCGAGCCACCCGCTGCCCGAATCTGCCTCACGATGTCCGGACCTGCCGTGGTGAACAGTTCGCTCCCAATCTTGAAGGCTCCCACGACGTCAGCCAGCTCGGAAGCGAGTTTCAATGCGCGATCCACGGAGGGAACATCCAGTGCCACGATAATCGGATTTCTCATGTGCATGGGAGTCTGACTCAAAGCGCCTGAGGATTCAACGGGGAAGCCGTTGTTGAAAAAACTTTTGTACAGCAAGGCCTTCCAAACCTCCTTGGCATGTGAATTGCAGCACTTTACAACTGCGATGGCTAAGAATAGTAAAATAGCAAAGGAACTCAAGGGCCCGGGCAAACTGGACCTGCTCCCCATCCGCGAGCAGCAATCCAAGTCCGCGGCCTTATATTTGCTGGAACTCCGCTCGCGCCAATCCAGCCTGCAAACCCAGATTCCACGCCGCAAATTGGTGGCTTCCGTCGGCCATCTAGAGGGCAATACCAACCTCCCCCGAATCATCAAGATCAAACACGCTTGATTCAGCCTCCGCGCATTCGTTTCCGTCTTCAGCTCCCGCTTTTGCCGCATCCTTAGTTCCATTCCACGTCATTCCAAAACCCTTTGCCATCAGATAGTTCTGGACAGAGCATGACTTGGATTGAGGCAGAAAATCACCCCCTACAATTCCTTTCCGGAAAAAGAAGGAACTCGTGGAACAAAAAATTTTCTCGGAATCCTTCCCCGCTGTGACAGAGTGACGGCAATGACGGAAGCCAAATCCGCCCGGCAAGAGCCAACCCCTTCGTCCCCTCCCGGGGAGTCGGATGGGTTTACCCCGGGCCGGTTTGCCCTGCTTCTGCTTGCCATACTCATTGCCGGATTCCCCAAGTTATTCGCCGGATCGGAAACCTTCTTTTATCGCGATTACGGACTTTTCACCTACCCGGTGGCGCATTATTTCCGCGAATGCTTTTGGCGCGGGGAATTGCCCCTGTGGAATCCCTACAACAACTGCGGCATCCCGCTCCTGGCTCAATGGAACACTTCACTGCTCTATCCGCCTTCGCTGTTTTATCTGGTTCTGCCCTTGCAATGGTCTCTGGGGGTTTTCAACCTGGGTCACTTGCTTTTCGCCGGAATGGGTATGTATTACCTCGCTCGGCGTCAGGCCGGGGGTAACTTCGCCGGTTGCGTCGCCGGAATTCTCTTTGCCTTCAACGGCCTGAGCCTGCATATGATCATGTGGATCAGCAACCTGGCCTGCTACGCCTGGATGCCGTGGGTCGTGCTCGGCATGCTCAAGGCTTGGGAACGCGGCGGACGTTTCATCGCTCTTGCAGCCATCGTCGCAGCGTTTCAATTGCTGGGCGGCGCGCCGGAATTGATCCTTCTCACCTGGATTTTCATTGGCGGACTTTGCGTCCCATTGCTCATCACACAATGGAAATCTCCATGGCAACTCATCTGGAGAACCGCTTTACCCGTCGCTCTGGCGGGAGGCCTGGCTGCGGTGCAGATCCTGCCGTTTCTGACCCTGCTTAAGAATTCCTCCAGAACCGGAACTCTTCAGGAAGCAGCCTGGTCCATGCCCTTGTGGGGCTGGGGCAATTTTCTCGTCCCGCTCCTGCACTGCACACCTTCCATCCTCGGGGTTTACTCGCAGGATGATCAACAATGGACCTGCTCTTATTACGCGGGAGCCGGGGCGGTTTTGTTTGGGTTGTTGGCCCTGATACGAAAGCCGTGCCCAAAAGTTCTGGGACTCCTTGCAACGGTGTTGCTGGGGATTGTTCTGGCCATGGGCGATGCCGCCGGACTTTATGCATGGTTGATTCACTGGATCCCGGCGCTTGGGGTGATGCGCTATACCATCAAATTTGTGGTGCTAAGCCTCTTCGCCTTCCCGCTCCTGGCCGCGTTCGCTTTCGCCACGCCAACCAACGAAGAATACAGGGCATCCAAATGGGATTTACCCCGCCTCGCTGTGGCTGGAATGGGAATGGGTGGACTCATCTATTTCGTTTGCGTTC
>Ga0214192_1001329_pt1 | contig 13902 bp, 11 predicted proteins | sample TroBogEpilimnion_44_FD_153030 | JGI IMG/M metagenome (GOLD analysis project Ga0214192, IMG submission 153030) | Freshwater microbial communities from Trout Bog Lake, WI - 29JUL2008 epilimnion | ecosystem: Environmental > Aquatic > Freshwater > Lake > Epilimnion/Euphotic zone | place: Trout Bog... | reverse complement strand
CGGTTTTCCCAGTTGCCACCTTCGTAGGTATCACGGGTTTCGTACTTGTCGATTGAACCACCAGCCTTGTGATGGTGTTTGTGATGAGCCTTGCCACCGTGCTTAAAGCCGCCAGCATTGCTCATACGCACACCGCCAGTACCGTGGGCGCTATCGTGATGCTCACCATCAACCATCATGGTGTTCTCAAAACGGTCAGCAACTTTTTCTGAAACCGTTCCACCCATGGCGTACTTGCCACCAGCGCACATAGCTTTGTGGTGCTCCATCATCTTCTTGTGATGAATAGAACCGCCTTCTTTGTGCATCTTGGCATGGTGTTTAGCCATGTGCTTGTGGTGCTCCATAGAGCCCTCAGGGTGTCCTGAAACACGGTGAATTTTACCGCCATGCTTGTGGTGTGCGTGACCGCCACGCTTGTAACCACCTGCATTGCCTTCTTTCACCGAACCAGTACCGTGAACACTATCATGGTGCTCGCCATCATGCATTTCAGTTTGGACGTAAGGCTTTTCATCATGCTCGATGGTAGTCTTGGTCTCAAACTCATCCAAGTGTTTGGCCATCTTGTCGCCAACTTTGCCGCCTTTAGCAAACTTGTGGTGTGTTTTACCACCGTGCTTTAGGTGCAACTTGGTACCCTTACCACCTTTGTGCTCTTGGGCATCATGCTCCTTAAAAGCCTTTTTGATCATGGCTTTGTCTTGAGCAATATCGCCGCCTTCAGCGTGGTGCTTGGCTTTACCGCCTTTTTTCATCAAAGGTGTGGGCATTGCGGCCATAGCCTTACGACGAACAGCCATTGCAGGGCGCTTGGGTGCCATGCCAGCCATAGGAGGCATAGGACCACGTGGAGCGGCGGCCAAAGCATTCATGATCCCGCCATCCATCATATGATGCATAGACTTGTGGCCGTGCTCTTCTTTGTGCTCATGTTTTTTATGAACATGACCGCCTTTTTTCAGTTTCAAAATAACTGAAGGCTCATCTGTCATCATTTTGGGCATTTGGGAAAACCCGCCTGCGCCTTTCATTGATTTAGCCATGGTTTATTCCCCTTATGCTTGAGTGACACCTAATGCGCCCAAACGGGTAGCATTGGGACCGACAGCGATGCCTGGCAGTGCGATAGTCATGACTAAACGCTTGATACCGTTAGTTGCTGAAGAAGGTACGTAAGTTCCACGAACATCACCAGTTGTTGACGTTGCGGGGTTTGTCATGTCTGCGGCAACAAATGTTCCTGCATCTTGTGCAAGAGTATTATTCCAACCCACTTTGACAATATAACCTGCATCAAAACAACGCACTGGCAAGCCCAAAATGTCGGTAGTACCAATGGTGATGGTTGTCCCTGGGGCGCCTGCAATGGTTGCACCGCTGATTTGGTAGAAGGCTTTCTTACCATTAACGCCAGTACTAACTGATGAACTACTTGTAATAGTCTCAGTCATTGCTTGGCCATAGTAGTCGTAACCACTGATAGTCACTGCGCGAGGAGCGGCACCCAAAGTGAATGTCAAACCTGTAATTGTACCTGCTGTGGTAACGACTGCACCACCTGCTGTAGTAGTCAAGGTTGCACTAGTAGCAGTCACAGCCGACAAAATGTAGGTTGTGGGGTTGCTATAACCAGTGATTGATCCTGTACCACCTGCTGTACCTGACACGGTCACATATTGACCAGTGAACACGCTAGAGTTAGATGTGAAGGAGATTTGACCGCCAGTACCAGTTGTTGCAACACCTGCTAAAGCAGAACCTGTAGCAGTACCAGTAACAACTTGCAATGCACGGGGTGTATTCAATTGAATAACACTTGTGCCGTCAGGACGAACAACAGACTTAGCAGAAGTTCCTGCTGTCAATGTCAATGCACCTGATGCGACTGGAGTTTGTGATGCGGCAATGTTTGCGGCTTGCAAAGTTTGTGGAACACAATCCCAAACGTAGACACGGCCAAGAGGACCAACACCCAAATCCATGGGAGCAGGGTCACCTAAGTATGCGTCACCTGAAGATGTGATTGTGATAGAACCTGTTGCGCTTGAAGATGCGCTGAGTGTGTATGTACCAACACCACCTGAACCAGACACAAAGGCAGTAATGTAAGAACCTGCTGTAATACCAGTTCCGCTTACATATTGTCCAAGTGTTAATGGCTCACCACTCTGTAGAGCAGTAATGGTCATTGTTGTTGAGGTAACAGAACCAGTATAAATACCTTCTGTTTGCGATAAGTCCAAACCCATGTATGTCTGGGCTGGGCCTAGAAATAGGTCATCTGAAAATTGAGGCATTTTGTCTTCTCCTTGAAAAGCTTGACAAGTTTATAAAAAAACGGGGAGAGGTTTTTGGCCTCCCCCCTGTAGGCTTAGACGCCTGCTGTACCGTACATTGCGCGAGGGTCAGTCCAGTTAGGAATGTAACGCTCTGTCGCTTTGTAACGCATTGAGTCAGTCTCGAAGTCACCTTCCATGGTTTTCTCCAAACGACGACGCATCATGAGTTTCATACCCTCAGGAGCATCAGTCTGGACCCACCATGCAGTGGATGAAGTCAAACGTGACAACACTGCCGCGCCTTCGTCCAACAAACCAATAGACTTGACAGGATTCAAGTCGTTGTTTGCTGTACCAGTACGCAATACAGATTTCAACAATACTTCAGCTTGGAAGATGTTGCCTGGGGCGACCACCAATTGGCGGGGCACCAAACGAATCTTCTTACCGTTATTGTCAACAGCTTGGCGAATTTGAATCAACATCTGTTCGAGAGATGTCTGAGACAAGTTAGCTGAAGTTGCCAATTGGTTGCTGAATGTACCATTCACGATTGGGTGAGCAGTGTTGATCAACGACACGCCGTCACCACCCAAATAAGAACTATTAAAGGCTCTGTTCAAAATGTTTGCGCAGAGTGTTTCTTTAGTCTCAATGAGTGACTGAGCGAGATGTCGAGCATACACTTGACCAATACGGATATGGTCGCCGTCTTCAACCAACACTTTCGTCAACGCGAAGGCTAGGCCATACACGTTGTAGATGTAGCGTTGGAGGAAGAGTACACCACCTTGCTGATAGGACACTGGTGTTCCATCAGGCAATTGAGGTGCGGCTCCAAATCCATAAAGGACTGGCTCTTCGTGGTAGTTACGTGGAATACCTTCTTGTTCACGGAAAACACGTGACCATTCGTCTTCGCGGAGGTCATAGACGCCATCAAAACATTCATTAAGAATTGGTTCAACGATCGATCTAAAGTCCGTACTTCGCATTGGTGCGGCCATGATTTACCCCCTTATGCAAATGCTGTCACAGAACCGAAGAACTGAGACTGCGAGTTAACGACACGAACAACAACATAGGCATCACCCCATGCATTGTCCACATATGGGCCAATATCAACGACGCGCATTTGACCTTGTCCAGTGTTACCAACGGCTGTCGATACACCTAAGGTGCACTGTGACAGACCAGTAGTGGTAGAACCGTTTGCCAAGTTAGCGGCTGTGAAGTTGTACTCATTACCAATTGAGGCTTGAGTGATAGTGGCATCGGTTTGAATTTCATAAACGATGTTTTGATCGTTATAGAAATACGCAACAATTGATGTACCTGAAGTGTTTGCAGGCCAATAGTTGCTAACACGACGACGACCTGTAGCGTCGGTCCACTCAACACCAGCAAAAGCACCAGACCATGCACCAGTGGTTGTCACTGCGGCAATAGTTCCAGCACTGCTGTTATAAAGGACTGGCTGTCCTTTTAGGATATTACTGGAATATCCTGTTGCGATACCGTTAGCAAGCGCCTGTGCGCGATCCAGACCAGAAGGATGGAACGCAGGACGTAAGCCGAACGGAGCGTTAGTTGCTGACATAACTGACTCCTTTTTAAAAATTCCCTACCCTAGTTAAAAACGGGATCAGGAACGTTCTTTCTGCTTAACTGCTTTAGCCCGTCGCCCTCAACTTCAGCCAGATTTCTACCTGAACTGTCTTGTCCACCTTGAAGTTGCTCAACTTGAACGCGGATCTTGTCCGATTCATCATTGGGCATATCATGGTGCACTTGCAACATATAGTCTTGATAAACATCCATTGGGATCTTGAACAAGAGCATTTCATTGCAAGCAACAAAACCAACGTGCTCTCCAGCTTTTACGCGAAAATTCTCGAATCCAGGCATTTCTTCCGCTTTTACAGGAACATACCCCAGTCGCATCCGCTTATCAATGCTGTCGTAGCTATTGGTAGTTGATAACCAACAGAGATGCCATCCAGGCACTGTTGGGACTTTTGGCAAAGCACTCTGTGTCCATTCTTCGCTCCACATCCGACGACGTTCCTGCGATGTCATGAACTTTTCCTCAGGTGGTTTTCTTGATTCGTCCTCTTGAGCACGATTGTCGCGTCCACCAGCGTTGAGGGATTTTTTTAAACGTGATTCCATTTGCTTGTTCCTTAGGTTATGTGTTACGTGACTCTTGCGCATAGCGAGCTATCATCTTCGCTCTCTTTTTGGGGTCATCCCAAAAACCTGCATCTTTCATTGCCCGAACCTTTTCAGGGTCCAAAACAAATGAGGTGCGTGAGCTAGGTGCGTTTTCTCGCCCAGTACTGGTAACCACACTCCTTGGTCGTTTAGCAGACGGTTTTACGTCCATGTTGTCATTGTACCTATGACTAATACGTTTTGACAAGCGATTGTCAAGTTCGTCCCAATACTCGGGTTCGTTAGGGTTCCAGCCCTCTCTAACCAAGTCTTCGTCGATCACTTTTGCAATCCTGCTGTCAGTGTCCGATCCGTTGGGATTGAACCAGCTATTACGCTCCATCCAGTCGTTGGCGTTCTTTTGTAGCCTAGGATCTGGGATAGATGACGTCTGTTGGGGTTTGATCTGGGCCTCTTTGAAACCTTTAAGGTCCCGAATAGACGTCCTTGTCTCATCCCATAGTTCTTGCGCTTTGTTGAAGGCGTCACCGTCTTGGGCCTGCATGGCCTCGGACATCTTCATCTTGGCGTATTCAAGTCGGAGTTGTTGGTCTTCAATAGCCTTGTCTATACGGGCTAAATCGGCGCTGTGGGTCTTCTTTTCGACCACGGCAAGCCTAGACATTAACTCTTCGTTTTGGCGTCTCAAAAGGGTCAATTGGACCTCTTTCTCTGACTTGGTGGCCTTGGCCAGATCTTTCTTGTGGCGGCGCTTTTGTTGGCGAATACGTCTTAGTTCGTCGGTTTCGTCATCAGGCGCATTGGCGTCACTGTCTGGATCGTCATGGTCTTGATCTTCTTCGATCGGGGCCATGTGCTCTGGCAGTTCAACTACGGCTGAACCGTCCAATTCTTCTTTGACCGTTATTTCAGGGTCTTTGATTTCAGTTTCAGTACTCATAGATAGGCTCTCATTTTAAGGGGATCACCCGTCACTTTGGCAATGACTTCGTGGTCGTTAAGGATCATGAACAGAGCTTTTTCCTCTAGTTCGTCTTCGCCTGGGACTTGGACTTCCCAGCGGTCGCCACCCCATTTGGGTACGCGAACGTAGTCACCGACTTGGCACCATGAACCTTCAGGCCAAGGGGCCATCGTGTCTCTGTTTTTAAATGCCAAAGGCCCAATCATGATGACTTTGGCCACCATGTTTTGCCACTTCTCGGTCTCTTTAGTTTCCTCAACCAGTATGATCCCACCCTCGGTAGTCTTCTTCTTAGTACGTCGTAACTGAACTAAAATTCTTGCACCTAGAGGACTCGCTTCGGGATCTACAATTGGGAATGACCAATTTATCTCAGCTTCGTTAAAAGCTACCGTGCTATCGCTCATTGTCGTTTTCCTGTTCGTCGTTTAATAACTTGTTAATGGCATCCAAAACTTCTTGGTGCCCCAAATAAATACCCACCATGCGCTGGTACGATTCCCATGTCGAAGCGTTTCCACACCCCAGAGAAAAAGCTATTTCAGCTTGTCGTGCCTTTATGACGCTGATGACTTGTGATACAGAGATCATTTTTGTTTTTTATGTACTACGTGGGCTAGTCCCCCTTGTTTTTTAGGTGCAGAGCCACCTTTGGGTTGATAGGATGTACCGTCCAGCTTTTCTCCTTGGGCAATACGCTTGTGCTGTGGAACGTCCACAGACTTCTGCTCGTTATCACTAGCCATTTTGGCCTCCTAAGTTTGACTGGCCTTGATTAGCAAAGTCCAGTGCAGTTTTCACCTGCTCATGTTGCAATTTGTTCGCGTCATGCGACAACTTTGCAGATTCGATTTGCTCTTTAGTCATGTTATCTTCAGAATTCATGGCTATTTCAAGCTGTTGTTGCTGTTTAATGACCGACTGCTCATTGGCCAGCTTGGCTTGTTCAAGCTGTTGCTCGTTTTGGAGCTTGGCTTGGGCCAATTGGACGTCAGCTTGGTCACGTTGTGAGCGACGCTGTGTCTCAGCCATAGCAGTTTGCATCAATACTTGCGCATCAGGACCCATTGGAGGTGCGGCCTGCTGTTTCAACTGCTGGACTTGTTGCATCATCTTGCTAAAGATGGGCATAACGTTCTCAAAAGTGCTCTGTGAGTCCAACTGTACGTGCTGTGATGCCAACGCATAGAGTCTGTCAGCCTTGGGTGTGACCTTAGGATCTTCGTAATCAATGGCGTTATCGTGTAAAGCCTTGTTAACGTACTCATCCATGCGTTGTTGGTACCACATACCGAAGTGTTCTTGGATGTGATCGACCATGGGCTGGAGTAATGCAGGCATGATCAATGGGTTTGCACCACCAAACACTGGGTTTTGATAGAAGTCTAGGTGTCCTTGTATATGAGCCAATTGGTCTTGCTCGCTGTATGCCTTTGCTGGCTGGCCAGTCATCATCAATACATTCTCTTGAGCCACATCAATCATGTCCTCATCGGGTTCCATGATCATCAATTCATTGATCTGAGGCACCTTCATCTGCTTTAAGAACCGCTCAATTACCTTTTTGCGGTTAAAGATGTCAGGGTTTGTCTGCATAATGGCCATCACCGCTTGGGTTTGGGCCATACGCTGGGTCTCAGAGAAGATGTGTGGGTCAGAAACGGGAATAACGTCAGTGTTGCGCTTGAAGTCCTCAGGGTAAATCTCTAGGTCGGCGACCAATTCACCCTTGCGTTGTTCGCTCAAGTACCAGCGATTGAGGCGGCCAAGTACTTTAAGCACCCGTGCTTGGCTCTCATGCAACCTAGCGTGAATGGCTGAGTAAACGTGAGCGCCTTGCTCGATTAGAGCTTGCGTTGTACCGACTGGCATATTGCTATTGACGTCGGCAATTTTCTCCTCTGCGGTCGTTACAACCCCCTTGGCGGCCGTGTCTAGCCAACCCATTAACTCCATCAGCACGGGACTGGGTGGATTAAAGGGCATGGGCATGGCAATTTTGCGGACGTCATCGACCCCTGGCGCACCCTCAATCTCGGCTACTTGCGTGACTTCAACTTGTTGAGTCTGGCCAGACATTCTCGCGCCTTTGAGCTTGAGCATAGTGGCCGTGTTGTTGATGTGTGCAGAGTCGAGTAGCGCACGTAGTGAACCCGTGAGGGCGGCGGCAAGTCCACCAATGAGATGAGGGAGACCAATCGCATATGCACCCCTCCAAGGGATAAACTTAAACTCAACCAACCAATCCAGCTTGGTCATAGTGTCGTCGCCCTCTTCCCAGTTACGGTATAGGCCAACCACCTTACGGTCCAGTTGGTCAATCATCATGATGTACGGTGCTGACTCACCCTTGGAGCGCTTATCCTCATCAAAATTCAACCATGTATAAACGTGAAATACATCCCGCACACCGTCATCATTGTCTTGGAACTTCTTACCCTCAATCTTGATGTTGGCCTTCTCGGCGTAACTCATCTCAGGTTCGGCAGTAGCGCGAATCAAATTGATGTCACGATACAAACCAGAGCGAACGCGGTTTTGGAATTCCCACGCGCTGATAGTGTTAACTTCGGTCACACGTTGAGTGGTATAAAAGTTGCTAGCAGAATAAGGCAGGTAGATGTTGTCAATAGGAACAAACTCAGCACAAGGGCGCTTTTTGTTCTCGTCGTACCACATCTTGAGGTATTGCGATCCTCCTAGTGGCAACTGGGTCAGTAACTGCTCTTGTTCGTCCCTGAACTCTTCGATCTGCTCGGTCAACTGCCAGTTCATGTAGTCGCGCTTACGCTCGGCAATCTCAACCTTGTCTTTGTCCACATCACCTAAGATCTTGGTGCGTGTTGGACCATCAGGCGGGAACATCTCTTTGATAGCGCGTGAGGCAAAGTCAACGCAAGCCTCGGCCAGCACTGGGTGGACTACTTTAGAGGCTCCTAAAAAGTTAGCTCCTCCTGGTGCATCATTCCCCAACCCCGTCCGCTTTAAACCCTCTTCATACTTCTTATCGCGCTCTTCACGGCTCTCTTTGTCATTTTTAATCAAGTCAAGGTAATGAATAGCAGTGCGCTCAAGCTCATATGGGTCAAAGACTTCGGCGAGGTTTTGATAGAAGTCTTCGTCTTCGAGTGGTCCTTCAAAGTCCTCCATTGAGACAAGGGCAGATCCGTCCTCCATCTCGGTGACTGTGGCATCCAAAGGCAAGTCATCGATTTCTTCATCGGGGCCTCCACCCTTCAAACCAGATATAAATCGATTGTAGTCTTGGTCAACGGGCATTTGTGTAGCCATGATTAATTACCTTTAAACTTTCGGTTTTGTATGTCAATCCACATACTGTCGGGATTCTTTGTGATGTGCACAGCGCCCCCTTTTTTGTATTTGAAGTCTCCAGCCTTAGACAAGTTGCGAGCGTTTTTAGCCAGCACCAATGGTCCAATCTGGAGTATTTCATCAGCGTGGGTCACAGGTTCGCCAGTCTTGCGGTCATAGAAGTAGCTATGACGCTCTGGGTCCATGCCAACTTGAGACCACTCGGGATCGTTCAAGTAGTCCTTGGCCTCAACGTGAGCTTGCTTTTCAGTCGTTGGTTTCCACTTACCCTCCATGGTGGCCAGCGTACTCTTCTCGGCACCTTGAGCAATCTTTAAGGCGCCTTGTGGGTGAACCATGAACTGGACGTCAGTGGCTTTAGCAACGGGCTCATAACCGATTCTAGGGCCTGCGCCAGCGTACACCTTCTTGCCCGTCTGGGCCTTGTGAACTGTGACAACCCATGTGTTGGCGTCTTTATAGGATGGGATGTCCAGCCTGATGCCGACTGGGTCGCCCTCCTTCAGAGTCTTGGAGGGAACACCGAAGTATTCAGATTTGTTGGGGGTCCCTGGCTTTTCCCTATTAGTTTTCTTCAGCGCGTCAATGATTTGCTGTTTAGTAGCAGGCGCTGGGGCTGACTGATAGGGCTGGATTGGCTTGTACTTGTTAACCAAGTCTTGGTACTCTTCAAGACTCAGGTTGCCTTCAGCAAGCTTTTGCGCGGCCTCGGTTAGCTGGGGTACGCGCTTTAAGACGTCTTTGTGTGCCATGTTGACCCGATCAATAGCGGGTTCAGATGGCTGGCTAAACTGTCGTGCGGCCTCACGGTCGGCAACAGTCAACCCAAGATTCTTTAGCTCATTGTCAGTAAGACTGGCTATGCCCTTGACGACGTCCCTAGGCTTGGATGTGAGAGATGATCCAACACTAGCTCCTTGATTCCCTCCAACTCCGCCTTGGTCGGGTAAGGCGACTCCTTCAGTCTCTGCTCGATTAGGTGAAGAAAGCTCAGACCAAGACTTTCGGACATCGTCGCTAACTCCTCCTTCGAGCAAACCATCAAGGCCGCTTTTGAGATATCTTTGAATGATATTTTGTCGTTGTGCATCTGTGCCCTTCCATTTCATTATGACCAAAGGTGGGTAACCATGGACATCAGGATCGTATCCTTTTGTGCTGTCCTTCCAGTATTTTACCGCATCCTTTAACTTTGTGTTAGTGTAATATTGTGGATCAAAGGGTACTTCACCTACTTTTTGAAAACCAAAGGCTTTATAAAGTGTTGGTAAAAAACCATCTGGGTATTTATCGTTCTTGACAGCGAAGGCATCAAGCACAGTAGCGCCGTTCTCTAGCGCTTTGAGTATGACGGCTGGACCAGCGATACCCTTGGCACCCTGTTCGTTGTTGATGACTGATGACAGCTTGACTTCGTTCTTGCCAATCTCGGGGATGTCAATGCCGTAGTCGCTGGCATAGGCTGGGTCGCCTTTGTGCAGTGAGAAAAAGATTTGGCCGTCATCACCCAATTGAAACAACTGCATCTCACCAGACTTGACCTTTTGCTTGACTTCCTCAGGGGTGTACTCGTTCAATACAGACTTGGCTGGCGAGTTGTGTATAGCGTCAATGAACTCTTGCTGGGAGATTCCGCCCTTGTTTTTGGCCACATCAGACGTCTTCCAATTAGATCTTGCTAGGTCGGCGGCTAGTCGTGCTTGCCTTGGACTTTCAATGTTTGCCTGCTCCAGCGGTCCAATCCTGTCCACCAAGTCTTGGGTAACATTGACAATAGGCTTGGCCAGATCAAATGCCCGTCGCGTATTGGGCTTGAACTCGAAGTCTTCTTCCTTCGGCAGGGGTGTGCCTTCTTTCTGCGCCTCTTCAACAGCGGCGTCAAAGGCCCGTTTCTTGGCCGTGTTTCTGGCATTCTCTAACCAATCTTGCCACAGCAACTCATAGTTGACTGGCGTCTTGAGGCGGCCAACAACTTTGCCACGCTTGCCGTACGGAAAGTCAAAGTGAGGTTGGGTTCCCTCTTCGCCCAGCTTAATCATGGGCGCGTTGTCTTCCATCTTGAGAATCAATGCACCGTCACCCCAACGGTTGCCAGCTAAAGACTTCTCGCGGGTTTCGTCAAGAATACGCTGGAATGATGGCACACCCAAGTCTTGGGCTTTTTTACTGGACAAGATGTCCATCAGTCTGGCACGGGCCTCAAAGCTAATACTTTGTAAGTAGTCGTCTAATTTCTTCGGGTCCTCAACGCCAGGGAAGTTACTAATATGCTCCGCAATCTTCGGGTCTTTGTTCTGGGACTCTTTGACCAAGTTGTTCAACAGTTCGGCATTCTCATGCGGGATGCGCTTGTCCCTAGCGTATGCCTCCAACGTATTGAAGAACGCATTGTTGACCGTGGTGTTGGACTTGTGCATATCCGCATCACCCAGCACCACCATCATATGATCTGCACCTGACTCGGCTTTGGACTCCTTTTGGGATATGACACCCTTGCCTCGATCAGCCCAGCCGATGCCAGCTTGGACGTTACTCTTGCGCAACGGGAAGAACGGCCCACCCAGTAAAGGTATGGCGGCCTCTAGTTCTGAGGAGTCCACACCGTTATACAATGCGGCGGCCGCGGTCCTGTCGGCAATGGTCGGGTAGATGTTCATACCCACCAAGTCTTGCATTGTCAACTCTGGGATGTCTTCATGGTTGATTAGCTCATCAATGTGCGCTACGTCTTTGACGTCATTGCCAGTGTTCTGTAAGTCGCTCTTGAGTTGTCCAGCTTGCTCTTGGTAAGCTTGATGGTCTGGATGCGCCTCTTGGTCAACAGCAGGCACCTCTTCGACCTTAGCCTTGCGTGTGCGCTTAGGCTTGACTTGAATCTGGTCCTCTGGCCTGATAGCCTCGGCAATGTTATCCACAGCTTTAGTGGCCAGTCCAATCGATGGTGGGTTAGCCTTTAAGTAGTCGCCAGCCATCTGCTTGAACGGTGCAGTCACCTCGCCAACATTGTGAGCAAAGGTAAGGTCACCAACGACTGGGGGCAAGTGAGCGGCGTCGAAAGCACTGCCAATGTCACCCATGTACTCTTGGCCGTACTTGCTGTCAGGCTGATAACTTGGGTTATTTTGTAGGTACTCTTCAGCGTACTTGGCACCCAATGGTGCAGGTGGCTGTCCAGTTCTTATGGCCTCGGGGATACTCTTGGCAATACCGTAAGCCCCAGCAATGAGGGGATTGACCATGCCTGTGGCCGTTCCTAGAGCCGCTTGAATTGCTCCCAATGTCTTAGGGTCGGCTACCGTATCTGACGTTCTCTGAGCGGCATTGGCGCGGGCTAGTGCGCCTTGACGCTGAATGTTTGGATTGCCGAAAAACGGCTGTGACAAGTCATCAGGGGTTAGTTGATCAGCCATTCTGACCTCGTAGGGTTGAAATGCCTACATTATGCCTAGGGTTTGGCTTTGAGTCTATTGTGTTTAGACAATAGGGCAAGACGAGTGGATGATCCCCATCCAACTTCAGCCATCTTTTAAAGACTACTGCACCCATAAGGTCAGACTTCAATTTCCAGAGCACCACCTTACGGGGGTCAGTCGCCAAAATCACCCTACTGCTCTGTTCCTGTGATACCGTCTGCAAGTTCACGCGCCGTCTTGCCAGTAAGCGCAGTTTCTTAATTGGGTGCGTCCAAAACCATAGACCATTAGCTAACCCGCCCTGAGGGTTGTGTCGGTCAATAAAAAAGCCACTTAATGATGTAACTTGGTCGAGTCCCCCGATTTGGGGGCAAGGTACATCACTAAATGGCCTAACTTCATTGCACTCGACTGCAACGCCTTTATTGTAATCAAGCTTATCAACACTTGTCAACACTTTATTGAGCATAGGGGTTGCCCTTTTGCTTGACCATGCCTGCATCGATCAAGTCGTCTTCGTCATACGCCTCAGGTGCAGGTCCGTCAATGTCTAGCCATCCAGAGTCTCTCAGGTAGCGCAGTGCTTGCGTCATGGCGTCCACATAGTCGTCATGGGCTGACTCGGGGAAAGAACACACTTGGCTGACCATCCCCTCGGCCCAGTCCTTCACATAACCCTTGTTCTTACTGCTCTCGGGTATCCAGACACGGCCATGGGCGATGATGTTGGACACAATGTTGAGGCGTTGGGTCTTGTCAGCATTGCCAGGGTTATACGCCCTCACAGGCAAGTGCGCCCTCTGTAAGTCTTGGATGAGCGAGATTCCTGCGGCCTTGTTCTCCACCAGAATCAAGTCTATGCGCTTTTTGTCCTTACCCTCACCATACACCACCTCGAACTCTTCTTTGACCTTAGGGCGGAGATCTGGGTACTGTAAGCGGTCTTGCCAGCAATCAATCACCATCACGCTCATTGGGCCATCTGTTGGCTTAAAGCAACCGAACACAATGTTGGCTGTGGCGTCGTTGACAGTCTTATCTGTAAACGCGACATCATAAGAACTGACAATGTACTCGAACTTGGGGAATGCCTTGCGGTCGGGCCATAGCCTGAACATAGAGCGCTTGATGATACCCGTGTCCTCAGGGTCCAGAATCTCGGCATAGATCTCTTGGCGGCCGAGCTTAGTGCCCTCATACTGCAAGATCTGCTTTTGAAAGCTTGGAGCGAGGTTAGCGATGTTGTCATAGGTAGATGCCGTCGTGACCACTACGTCGTCTCCATTGCGTCCTACAAGGTCAACAATGAGGTCCTTGGGCCGTGGGGTGGTGGTCGCTATGATCTTGGTCTTCTGACCTAGTCGGACGCCGAATTGGATCTGGTCCCACGCCTCTTGGATGTAGTCCCAAGCGGCCAACTCATCCAGCCATGCCCCATGAAACTGTGGACCCCTGAACCGCTCGGGTTCGGACGCTGGGATGCCAATGATCAATGAGCCGTTCTTCAGCGTGATCTGACCAATAGACTTGTTGTAGTCTTCAATCAAAATATCAGGGATAACACTGAGTAGTCCAGAGTCACCCTCAAAGCAGGTCCCTCGGACGTCAGCGCTTGTTGGAGCGGCAACCAGCCATCGGGTCTTAGGTTGGGTCCACGCCCACCAGCCAATCGTCTCAGCGGCCATCCTAGTCTTGCCTGCGCCACGGCCAGCAAGAACCAATTGAATCGTGTACC
>Ga0214192_1001328_pt1 | contig 13902 bp, 23 predicted proteins | sample TroBogEpilimnion_44_FD_153030 | JGI IMG/M metagenome (GOLD analysis project Ga0214192, IMG submission 153030) | Freshwater microbial communities from Trout Bog Lake, WI - 29JUL2008 epilimnion | ecosystem: Environmental > Aquatic > Freshwater > Lake > Epilimnion/Euphotic zone | place: Trout Bog... | reverse complement strand
AGATCGGCACAGTATGGACGATCTCTTGTAATCCTACAGGTATCACCTACCTTAGGTACATACTTCGTTTTATCCGGATCTAGGAAACATTCAGGCATATACCACCCACTTTCATCAATCGTTATACCGTATATCATTTGACTATCTGAAGTTATTCCTTCTATTGATGTCTTACTGTTAAGTAGACTTTCTATAACAGCCTTAGTACCTTTCTGGATTTTTGTACTATGTTGATTAGAGCTATTTACAATCACTCTATCTCCTACTTTGTACTTAGGTACGAATGGAGCAGTAGGTACAACTTTGACTGGAGATGGTGTTACTTTGTCTAACTCTCTACCTCTAAACCAGTTATACTCGTGGCTAGTACTATTCCACTCGACTTTATAGGTCAAGGCAGTTCCTTTGTCTACCTCTACTACTGTACCTTGTTTACCTTTGTAACTAGCTTTATCGCCAACTTTAAATTTGTATGCCATAACATTTTTTTATTTATTTAACTAAAGATAAGATCTTTTATTCAGACTAGCAACTTTATTTTGTTTACTTAGTAAAAAACTTTTCTGCTTGTTTAGACACAAATTTGAAGAAAAGGTAACCTGGTATTGATATAGGCCAGAAAGTCGATCCGAAAAGAGCAGCAAACGTATACTCTACTTTCCAATTATCTTCAGCCCAATCATACACATCCCAATACTTCTCATCTCCTTTTTTACTATTCATAAATGCTGTAAAGCATGCTATGTACGCTACCAGTACTACGAAATACAAAACTACAATTATCATGATTTATTTTTTAAAGTGATTAAAGATTCTTTTTGTGAACCAGATTAGGTATAGTCCCCACAGTAAAATAGTGACTAGGGATAAAAACATTTCTACTAGGTTAGCGGCTAGATTAGCCTGATTGGCTAGATGGATGGATAGAGCAATACATCTCGATAAGATTACGAGTGCTACAAAAAACTCAATTAGCTTAATAGCTACATAACGATAGACTTTCATAACTGTTTGTTTTATTGTTATAAAATAAAGATAAGGAATAATCTTTAGACTAGCAACTTTATTTTGCCGAATCGATGGCTAATTCTAGTTTCACTTTTGGGAATATTCCTGTGTGACGGAATAAAGTGTTCCCATTATTACCTAACAGTACTACTGTTGGTACCCCTGTTACCTGGTATTGAGATACTAGAGAAGGGTCTTGTGTTGCATCAATCTTTTGTAATGATACACCTCTACTTGAACATACCTCTTGAACGTATGGAAATAAGTTCTTACAAGGTTGACATGATGGTGTACTGAAGTACAGTAAGGTCATAAATTATTGTTTTAATACATAAAATTAAACTGCTGTGATTTTAGCCCATCCTCCTGCTACACCTGCTCCTGTGTATAAGTATAGAGCAGTCTGTGCACCACTTCCTGATACAATTATACTACCTGTTGTGAATTGACCTGCTGAAGGTGTAGTAGTACGAGGGGTTAGAGTTAGTATGTTATTGATAGTAGTTGAACCGGTTATATTTAATCCAACATTAGATGTTACTATCTGCTTTCCATCATCAACTGTAAATAGTGTATTAGCGTTACCTCCTTGAACATCTCCTAACTGAGTTAAAGAGCCAGTTATTTGGATACCTGTACCTAAACTATTACTACCTAGTGTCATATTTTGTCCATACCATGTAAAATTTGTGGGAGTAATTAACCAGGTATTAGATGTTATACCTACAGTAGAGCCTGTTATACTTATAGCGCTACCTGACATATTAGTCAGTAGGTAGGTTAAGTTACCATCTAAGTCTGCATATGTTAAAGGCTGTCCATAGGGGACACGTAGTTTTAAAGGCATAGTTTTATAAGCTTATTTATACATATAAATAGGCCTTTTTCTACACTCCAGCAGTTTTATACCCTTTTATATTGGAACTCTCTCTCTCTCTACTCCTAACTTACACGCCCTCTAGTTTTTTCTAGGCGGACTAGATGTTTTCCAACCTCCGCATCCCGTACAATTTGAAGCGAGTTAGTTGCTTTAGCATCTGCAATGACGATGCCTGTATATCTCTCGGCAGTTGAATGCTGAACACAAGTCTTTGTGTAGCCCATCTTAGCTCTCTTTGGGTGAATTGGTTCCTTACAAACTTTGCAATAGTACTGTGTTAATGTTTCTGTCATAACTTGTTTATTTTGCGTAGCGTAGCGAGCTACTGATTATTTAACTAAAGATAAGAAAAAGGAAGTAGCTTTCCAACTGCTCCCCTAACTTTTTTTCTAGCAGAACTCTGCTGCTACTTCCCATAGCTTCTGATTTAGTTCTACGTCTGCTTGCATGTTCTTGATTGCTCTTACTTTTCTCTCTTTCTTATCAGAGCTTACAGTAAAGAATCCTCCATGTACTAAGTGCTCTTGAACTCTATTAAAGATAGTCCATAGATTGTTACCCTGATCTTCTTGACGAGTAGCATAAAGGATCTGATCAATCTCAGAAGCATCTACTAGCTTTTCTTCACCAAATCTAGCCTGTAGAGCCTTAGTGGCAAATTGAGTCTGTTCTTCCGGAGACATAATCTTGTCGGAGAAGATATTAATCCTTTCAACTGCCTTAGGTAAAACTTCTACGGCTTGGTCTACTAGTCTCTTTAATTCTTCGAAGGAGTATCCAATATGACGTAGATCAAAGGTACCAAAGTCTTTCTCTTTGATCACTAGGCCATTGCTACAGATTAGTCTAAATATACCGATCTCAAATTTGAACTTACCCCAGGCACGATGATTATTTATAATCAAGACTTGCGGATAGGCTTCGATATCACCATTCTCGTCCTTAACAAAGATATCAGGATTGAAGAAGGTAACCATATGCTTACCGTATTTCTTCTGTACTTCAGTCTTAGACTTCATGGTCTTAGCATCACTAACTAACCAGCCTAACTTCTCCATATCCTCTACAATTTGGTAGGTAGGAAGGAAAGTGTAGTTCTTAGATACACCATCAAAAGGTGCTTGTGTGTAAACTTGAGGAGCTTTTGTTTGAATTTGTTCTTGAGTAAGTGCTTGTAATTTTTGCATATCTTTATTGTTTTACTGTTACATACTAAAGATACGAACTTTTATTCGGACGAGCAACTTTATTTTTTATTTTTCTTAACTTTTTTTCTCTCCACTAACTCTTTCCACTTCTCCATTTTCTCCTGCTGTTGAAGCATCTTGGTGGCTAGGTTTTCTAATTTTCGATGCTTTGATTTTTTCATCATCTCTTTGCATTATTTCTCTGGATAGTCTCTTGATACCTTCTGTTCTAAAACTTCCCCATGGGTTGGAGACAAATTCCTCCTGCACTCTCCTTATCGGTTTATATGTAGGCTTCTTTTTTTCCACAACTAGGTAGGCTGTCTTTCTTTGAGGATCGGATAGAAACTCTTTACGTTGTTTATACTTCTTCATATACTGAAGATAGTAAATAAAGTTTATGATTCCAACTTTTGGTAGCTCTCGATTAAAGCTTTTATTTCAATACAGTCTTCAAATAGTTCCTGTATGGTGTAATGGTCTAGACAGATGTGGAGAGCATTTAACCATTCACTCTCTTCTAGGTAGAAATCAAACCAGCTACCCGGTTCGTCTTTCATTATGACTTTCATCACCTTAACCTTTTTATATCCTTTTGCTAATCCTTTCTTGATGGCTTGGTAGATGTAGGTGATGATTTCAAAATCCTGTCCTTCAGATCTTTCTTGAAACTCTTCAAAACATTCTACTGTAAGTGTTGGCATATTATATTAAGTCTGCTAAAAATTCATTAAGTCTGATATAATTTCACCTTCAACTCCCGGACACATTTTCATAAGTTCTTCTTCGGTGTATCTTTCAGAGAGTGGGGTACCGTATAAAATAAGATCGCCACCTACTTTCAAAGTTCTAGGTAGAGAATTGATTGGAGCATCTTCTAAATCTAGATCATCTCCTACTTTCAAATCTTTAGGTAGAGAAGTGATGTTAGTACCGGCTAAATTAAGATTACCGCCTACTCTCAAACCTTCGGGTAAAGAGGTTATTTGTTTATAACCGCGTAGCCAAAGATCTCCGCCTATCTTTAAATTTTTAGGTAGAGAAGTGATTTTAGTACCCCATAGTATTAGAGCTCCACCTACTTTCAAACCTTCAGGTAGAGAGGTGATTGGAGTATCTTCTAAGTCTAAATCACCTTCTACTTTTAAACCTTGGGGTAGAGAGGTTACGTTGAGACCACTTAACTCGAGATCTCCTTTTACATTGAGGTCCTTAGGTGTTAACAGTTTAGGTTCATGTATGAGCTTATACATGAAAGGTTTAGCTTTTCTCTCTTTCTTTTCTAGAAAATCAAAGAATTGTTGTATGTGGTTACTATCCATCTAATTTACTTATAAATAGTCATAGTTAAATGATATCAATATACTCTGAACCTGGGTCTTGAGTATCTTTCTTGGTCATTAGTCCTAGATCACTGAAGTGTTCTTTCCAATATTCATCTAGTTCCCATTCAGTTTGGCTAGAAGGTTGAGGTACAGCGGTATGATCTTCTAGGAATTTGATTTGCTTATCGGTGAATAAGTCTCCGATGTATAGAAAGTAACAATTGTAACATAGCATCTCTAGATTCTCTACAAGCCAGTTATTCTTATTACCATCCTTAAATGAAAGTATCAGAGGTACTTTATAGTCTAGAACTCTCATTTCATTAAAGTGACACTTATTACATTCGTTAGCTAATACTCCTTCATATAAAAGTCTCCCTTTTAACTTCTCTACACTATAACTCTCAATCGACATTCCATTCCTTAATAGGTCTTGAAGCCTAGTACCTTCGGCTTTATATTGCCATTTAGGTATTCCTTTACCGTATGGATTACAATGTAGTTCATATAGGCTCTTTCCTGTCTCTTTATCAATGTACAACTTAGCATATTGCTTATAGGTTGGAAAGGACATGTTGAAGTATCTAGCAGCGGCATGATTACTCTTAGTATGTTTCATTGCCTGTCTAATCTGCTGTTCGGTCAACATCTTATTAGGACGTCCATTAGGTTTGCCGGTTGGGATTCTTTTACTCATCTAACAAATCTGGTCTTACTTTTACAACAATAGCCCATAGGTCATTTAGATCGTTTAGGGGTACAGGTTCATCATTTTCATCTAGAGGAAAGTTAAGAGTACCGTCTGGGTTTTCTCTTTCCCATAAGTAAAATGAAATAAGGTCAGAGACCTCTCTTCCAAACTTCATTAGGATTAGAGTGTCAATAACTTGAAGGTAAGGTTCTTCGAAGGAAGTAAAGTCTATATGTAGATCATTATAGGCTAGATTGGAACGGTTGCTAAGCATCTGTATTCCAGTCACAACACTTATGAAGAGTTCTTTGGTGCCTAGCTTCTTGGATTGTTTCTTTTGTCTGATTACAGACTTGACGTTTAGAAGCTGATTGATAGCTTCTTTAATATCTTTGAATGGTTCTTGCATAACAATGTTTTTTATTTTACAGGTAGATGTTACCTCTTACACCAGGCCACATTTTTTTAATTTCTTCCTTAGTGTATTTTTTAGCAAGCGGAGTACCTCCTAAACTGAGGTGTCCACCTACTTTTAAACCTTCCGGTAAAGACGTAATGTTAGTATTATTTAGATAGAGACTTCCACTTACCTGTAAACCTTCGGGTAAAGAAGTAATTTTAGTATCGGTTAAGTCAAGACTTCCACCTACTTTTAAACCTTGAGGTAAGGATGTAATTTTAGTATCGGTTAAAGTAAGATTTCCACCTACTTCTAGAGTAGCAGGTAGAGAAGTGATTAGAGTATTTCTTAAACCAAGACTCCCACCTACTTGTAAACCTTGAGGTAAAGAAGTAATTAGTGTATCTCCTAAACTAAGACTTCCACCTACTTTTAAACCTTTAGGTAAAGAAGTGATTTTAGTACCACTTAGGTATAAATCTTTACCTACTTTTAAATTAGCAGGTAGAGAAGTGATTGGAGTATTAGTTAAAGTAAGACCCCCACCTACTTCTAGAGTATCAGGTAGAGAAGTGATTTTAGCATCAGTTAAATAAAGCCACTCACCTACTTGTAAATCTTGAGGTAAAGAAGTGATTGGAGTATTGTATAGATAAAGACTTCTACCTACTTTCAAACCTTGAGGTAAAGAAGTAATTGGAGTATCGCTTAAACTAAGATTTCCACCTACTTTTAAATTAGCAGGTAGAGAAGTGATTGGAGTATTGTTTAAATCAAGATTTCCACCTACTTCTAAACCTTGAGGTAAAGAAGTGATTGGAGTATTGTTTAAATTAAGATCACCTTCGCCGCCATTAGTCATATATTGCTTGATTCTTTTCTGTGTAGCAATTAAATAATTCTTCTCACGTTCTTCTTTAGTGCGTCGTGGAACCAGTATTGATTCCTCGCTTTCTTTTAACAAGTCTAGCAGTTTAATCATTCTATTTTATACCGATTATGTCTGTAAATGTTTTTATGTCTTTCTCCTGTATCCGTCTATCTAATCCATCATAACCGTCAATCTTACCATTAGACAGTACTGCTAGAGCAACTACCTCCAACGCTTTATATCTCTTAGAAAAAGCCTTTTCTAGTTTCTGTATTAATTCTGGAGATTTTACTTTAATGTAGTAGAAGGTAACGTTGTGCTTGTAGTAATAGTCATTAAAGTGGTCAGGAGCTTTATAAGTGGTACACCAAGCTGAGTCTTTACCTCCTTCACAGTTTCTAAAAGCAAAGTGAGATAAACCTAATTTACGAGATGCTTCGTGAGTATGGGGAGACATGATTAGTAACCTATCGTTGTTTACTACAGTGTCATAATCACTCTCTAAATCTTTCACTGATACTCCTTCGCCAGACTGATTAATTTGATCTACTTCATCATGTAAGGCTTTAAAAGATTTAAACTGGTTAATATCCTTAGTTTTAGCTTTGCCTTTATCAACAAACGTGTTATATTCTTCAACAGTATTACGTAGGTCGTCTAGATCTGGTTTTTCAGTTATCCAAATCTTAGACATCCATCCCACGTACTTCTTTTGCGGGGTTGGATCTATTTCAAGGAGTTTCTTTAAATCTTCTTCAGATAGCTTACCTTGCTGAACATATTGCTTACCTAGCTTTACGTTCTCCAATATAGTTATTTTGTTCTCCCTTAATAACTTTGGGTTTATGAATTTCATATCTTTTTTTCTTTTAAACTGTAACAACTAGACTTGAATGTAGCTTCTTAATCTCAACACAAGTCGTGTAGTCTTCCATGGTAGAATAATACTCGATACATCTCTCTAGAGCATTCCCATAATCTTCTTCTAGGATATCTATAAAAGCTCCCGAATTACTAATCTGAAATATGGTAGCAATTTTCTTCTTAGTATCAATTGCATGCTTGATAGCTGCATAAGTCTCTCTATGTAGAACACCCATCACTTCAGGTGAACTTTCTATCTCTTCTACTATTGAACTCTCAAACGAATATACGTTTAAGCTTAGTACTTTTCTTATCGGTTTCTTCTTTGCTGCCATAATCTACTCACCTCCTCCTTGAAGGACTTTTTTCATTAAGAAATCTGTTATTGATGATAGAGGTATCAAGAAACCTATTATCATTGGATTTTTAACTTGTGTATCTCTATCTACTTGAATACCGTAGGCAGAGAATTTCTTTTGAAGTACTAGAGCAATCTTACCTGCTATATCAGATAAATGTCTAACGTCTATATTATGATTTTGAGGTACAAATCTCATTTTGATACCTCTCTTTGTTTCATTCAGATTTGTATCGAAGACTACTCCAAAATGTTCTCCTTCAAGTGTTACACTGTATTGCGGTTTAGGTATGATTGCTGCCATGTATTGATATTATTTTATATAAATAGTTTAAAGTAACTGTTTAAGGTAGTAGGGTGAATTTAAAGTTATTAGTTCTTTCTCGTATGTTTGTAAACTATTAATAGTAATCTTAAAGATGTCCAATTCAAATGTTCCAATCTCTCCAGATTCTTTTATGATTTCAGGTAACTGTTGAAGTAGTTGAAAGTTTTGTCCGTTCAACTGCCTTCCATCAAACTCCACCACAATGTCATTCTCTCCTATAGGATCGTTACTGCCTATGGTTAATACACGTTTTGATAGATCAAACTTGGTATTGGGCTGTTTCTGGTCTATGTAATGAGAAGTGATTACTTGCATCTCATCATCAATGTACAACCTATCACACCAAGGTTCTAATATTTCAACGTGTTGGGAGATAGTATTAGTCACTACGTAGGCAATGTTGTACTTAGAAGGTACTACAGGGTATTGATACTCGTCATTTTTAATCCAACTTCCCCACTTACGTAGATAATTTCTACTTGCTCTAGCAGAGACTATTTTATAGTAATCATCATCTCTACCTACCTGATCATTCCACCTATGCCCTCTACACGTCAGGTGATAGACCAGAGCATCTCTACTCTGTACGAGTTGATAGCCAGCTAGAATCCACCTTTGAAAGATATCAGAATCTTCATAAGGAAAAGGAGCAAATAAAGGATCATGTCCTCCTATAGCTTGAAAGTCTTTTTTATAGAGTATCCACGGTGCAAACATTCCTCTAGTTGTAACATTATGCTCTTTAGTTTGAACTTCTAAACAGAAAGATTCAAAGGAGGGTATGTCAAGAGTATCAAAGTCTTGTCCAAAGTCTCTCACAATTTTCTCCTTACCTTCAGGATGTAGTGGCGGTTCTATTCTAGTACCACAAACAACTTTACCGGGTTCAAGATGCTTCACCATATTCTCTACATACTTGGGACCTAGTATCATATCAGCATGTAAAATACCTATTATTTCATTACTAGCTTCTCTAATGCCTATATCGTAGAGTATGGTATGGCCCACTCTGCTACTCCAATGTATCTTAACTACCTTATGATCCTGGTTTGCTACTTGTGTTATCCAATCCCAGGTTCCATCAGTTGACCCGTCATCAAGTAAAATAATCTCAGCCTCCGATGCATGCTTCTTTATTGAAGCATAAGCATTCTTAAGATGTTTAAGATTATTATAACTTGGTATTACAAAGGATATTTTTTTCATTAAATTTTTGGATTAAGTGAGAAAATGTTTGATCAGATATTTTTTCTTTGTCTTTTATTTTTATATCGAGTAGGGGTTTTATGTAGTCTTTGTTTTTCAAAAACTTATTGCCAATTTCAGATACAACAACCCCAGATAGTATGTATTGAGGTATCCTTAACATATTTGCACATATGGACAGATAGGTGTCATCAGGTGCATATGAGCCTAATTCATCTACTAATGGAACTCTATTAAATAAGTTACTACTGATCAAATTAAACCAACCACCTCCAAATTTAATACCTTGATTATTTAACCTGACAGTTGGGGTTGTTTGTATTCCATCCAAACTATACAGATCAAAGTAGTCCCTGTGATTGTGTGGCTCAGATAAAAAAGGTGAGTATGTCAAGCAATCCCAACTGGTATCCCAATACCTAATAGTCTCTGGTGATATTATGTAATCAGAAAGTCCTAGTTGCTGGGAGCAATCCACCATATAAGGTAAGGTACCTACCGGAAAAAACAAATCTGAATCAAGCCATATTACAAAATCCTGTTCTTTTGACTGGACGGATCTTCTTTTATCTGTACAACCTTTTATGGTTTGGTCTAAGTCAAATCTAGTCTTATAGTAAAATCCAGATTTAGTTTCTAGATATTTGAACTTATCTAAAAAATATTGCTCAGGAATCTTACTCTCACCCCAATTAACTATAGAAGTATTCATAGTTATGTCCAATATGATAGTTGCTGATTTATCCACATACTGTGAGCTTTTTATCAACTGATCTATTTGCCTCTCTAAATCATCTATCTCCCATGGCTGTATATACTGTACAATTCTGTATCTCACTAATTAAACATATTTTGAGTTAAAGTGTAATTTTGATAAATCCTGTGATGGGTTTCTTTTATCCAGGTCTTATAGTACAAACCTTCGGTATTTTTATCAGTATAAGCCGGACCAAACCAAGGGTCTGGTATTATAATTGTACTATTGTTCTGATTAAGGTAAGCACCCCACCATGCAAATGTACTATTAGAAAGTATTAGATTTTTCATTTTACTCATCAAGAATAGTTGAGTTCCCGCTGTATACTCCAATCTCCAGTAAGTTAAATTCAATGTCTCTGTAGTGTTCTAGATATATACTATATCTATCTGTGTACTGATGATCTTTTGAGCTTTTATCAGTTGAATGTTTAATTGCAAAATCATCTAGCGTTGTAAGTTTCTCCATAAGTTCTTAAGTCTATGTATTGTTTAAAATATTTTGAGTTAGTAAAAAAAGTACTCATATTAAGCTCGGCATTTCTACAGAAGTCTTCCACTCCTATATCTATTTTATTCTGAGCAAAGGTCTGAGAATTAAGATGGCAGATAGTGTTAGTGTCTGATACAACCGTATTTATTCCATTCTCCTCTGTCACACATCCAGTGTAAAAATCTAATCCCCATCCATATATTAGTTCATCAGGATAATGTTTAATAAGCTCTAGGACATCCCTCCTTATCAAGGGTGACTGAAAATCTATCCACCTAACTTGCCTCAGTCCTTTACCCCAATTCCACATTTGCTTCCAATGACATTGTGATATAGATGCGTTTATAACAGAGGGTGAGTATACGCCGGCATTAGATTCTTTAGCTTCTTTTAATGAAGTGCCTAGGAAAGAAGGTCCGTGAAATATTAAATCATTATTTAAAAAATATAGGTAATCGTGATCAGTTGACAGAAAGTAATCTAAGACTATATTAAAGCCTCCCCCAAAGAATACATTCTCTTCTAATGTGTGTGTGGTAGACTTCGCTATGATATCTTTTGAACCATTGTCCACTACCATCAACTCACAAGAATTAAATATAGGATCTCTTTTAAGTTGGGTGACCAGATTGTCTGTGAGGTCCGGCAAGTTGTGATTAAGTGTTGCTATTAGCATATTATGGATTTATAAATTTAATACCTATTCCCATCCAACCATTGTCAGTAACAATTTCAGTATCTAATGAAATATCTAAATCTTTCAGGGCTTTGTATACTCCACACGATTCATTTACTTGAACAGGTCTTATGTCATGGAACATTAATATGTCTTTTGCAAGAGAGGAGAATTTATTGATATCACTCATAACCTCATAGTATTTGTGTCCAGCGTCTATGAATACTATGTTAAAGGACTCACCTTGTTCTAGGACTTTAGGTAGAGCTTCTTCATCTAGGGTGTTGCTATCTACAAGACTGGCATTAGTTCCATCGTAGTTTAAGTATTCTAAAGTATCTAATAGAGGCCTGTTGTTAGGGTCGTGATCTAATTTTGTAATAGTAATATACTTGCCTTTAATACCATTAAGCTTACAGAATTCGTGGAAAGCAATCCCCCACAATCCCTTCCAGGCACCTACTTCCAAGAAAGTTAGTTCTTTAGGTTTTGATTTTAAGTAGTAATCAGATATTTGTCTCCAAGCTTCAAAAAATTCAAATTGAATTTGAGAACCATCGAAAGATAACTCAGGCTTATTTGTGTACTCAACATGGCTGTGTATACTTGAATAAGTTGCTGTTGTGTTTAATTCTAGCATTTTTAATATTTTAGTGGTGCGTTAAAGTTTGATTGCATTACTATACCTAGATAATTTTGAGATATCATTTTTTCAGTTACCCCCTGTTGTTTATAATCAACATATTGCTGAGGGTAGTGGAACACTTTAAAGAGTGGCTCTACTGGGTATAAATCTATAGGCTTAAAGGCAAGTAGCGACTCTCCATACCAACTAAATTCTGATGGAGAATAGGATATTAATTTTTCAAAAGTAAAATTATTTGAAGCTAGATAATACTCATCTAATGCTTCCCATACTTTAGAAGACCATATGGTGGGGGAAGGTCCAAAATCATAATACTTACCTTTCCTGTTAAATATGTCCATAATTTTTTGCCTGTCATTGACAAACGATTCTTTCGGGTCGAATCCTAATTGAGAAATTCTAGTAGCTGACCAAGAAAAAAATTCTTTCTGTTCATGCATAACTGTATAGGGAGTATCCTTATCTAGGTCTATAAAGTCATTCAGACTAAAAGGCTTGATGAAATAAGAGTCAGAATCTATACATACATAATTTTCTGATAGACCTAACTTCCAAAAACTAGACTTAACAATTTGTTGTTGAATCCACCCAGGAGTACTGCCAGTGTAAATCTCTTCATCTGCAATTACGATAGCTAATGGAAGAGATTCTTTAAATAAACTTACCTGCTCTTGTGGGACACTTACATAAAATGGTATACTATCAATATTGAAATCTTGAATAGATTCATATAGAGAAGTAACCCTGGCTAAATCAGGGGTATGAGACTTGCAGTAAAGTACTATTTTATTCATCATTTAAAATCTTTAATCATTCCGTATTCATCAAAGATAGGTAATCTTTTCCATTTCTCCAACCATTTTTTCATATTTCTATCCTCTGCCTGTCTTTGCCTTTCAGAGGTTTGTCCATCATTTTCTTCCAACCTGTGACTACCCCTTGCTCCGAAATGCCACACAACTGATTCCGATGTCAATATAAATTGGTAATCATGTTGAAGCATCCTTAAAAAGAGATCCATATCCTCCCAACTAGTTGGAGAAAAGATGGGGTCATTACCACCTATTCTATCCCAGTCTTCTTTACTGATTAGACCACTTACACCTTCCGCTTTAGGTATGATGAATTTGTTCATCTCACCGAACTCCTTAGCCCATTCTTCAAAACTGGTTGAATTAAAATCATGATAATAAGCTCCAAAATAATCCTGAGGGACTATTACTGTCCCCGGTCTTTGTGGACTGTTAAACATGTTAGGCTCTACTCTGTGGCTAAACACCCAGGTTGGTTTATTATGCTTTTCTAATTCTTTAAGACAGTTTATATCCCAATCTTGGGTAACATAAAAATCAGAGTGAAGAAACATTATGTACTTAGTCTTTACATTTTCTGCGCAGATATTCATACCTCCTCCTATTCCCCTTACTATTTCATTGTTAGGTTCTACGATGAGAGTGAGGTGGTATAAATCTTTATTGTTCTCTAACCACTCGTTTGTACCGTCAGTGCAGTTTTCGGCATGAATAATAAACGGAGCTTCTTTATAGTAGCTATTCTTTCTAACAGAAGCTATAGCTAATTTAAGATACGGTAAATTGTTAAATGTGCTTATACAAAAAGTTATCATAATAAACTATACATTGTGTTTTGTATTTCTTGTCTTCTAATTTGCTTGTGGTGAATGATACAGTAGAAAGGATCTTCAGGTAAGACTGCATGTGACTTATGTCCTACAATTACTTCGTGTACTTTACCTGCCCATCCTATCTTGGGTGAGTTTTGAATAATACGAGTCTGTACATCTGGGAAGTTAACCCATCCTTGTTCGTTTACTCTCCATCCCCATTTCTTGATGTGCTCGTCTGTTAGTCCGGTCACGGTATTAATACGGGGTAGACAGATTAATTCTACTGCCGGGTTATCTCTTAGGATAGTTGGTAGAGTTCTTAGGAAGTCTTCCTGTAATAATTCATCGGCATCTAGTTGAACTATCCAGGCACCGTTACAATTTGCTTTTAGATTGTTCTTAAAGGCAGCAAAATCTCCATTAAGTGGAAACTCTATTACTTTTATCCTATGGTCATTATTGTGCTTCATTAGAACCTGATACACTTCAGGTGTTGTATTTCCTCTATCACACTGTACAACTATCTCATCGTGAGGTCTTTTAAACTGTATTAAGAGGTCTAGAAGCTTTTTTACTTCTTCATGCT
>Ga0214192_1001327_pt1 | contig 13921 bp, 13 predicted proteins | sample TroBogEpilimnion_44_FD_153030 | JGI IMG/M metagenome (GOLD analysis project Ga0214192, IMG submission 153030) | Freshwater microbial communities from Trout Bog Lake, WI - 29JUL2008 epilimnion | ecosystem: Environmental > Aquatic > Freshwater > Lake > Epilimnion/Euphotic zone | place: Trout Bog... | reverse complement strand
ACCCATCCAGAACGCCGAGAAATTGCCTGCAACGAAACCGGACAAAATGTTCAGGGAAGCCCCGCCGTGATGGGAACTGTTGGTCACTTCGCGCACATGACGCGAGTTGGTGCTGACAAAGATTTTGGTGAATTCAGGTATCACCGCTCCTGCCACGGTTCCGCAACTAATAATGATCGAAAGCACTTTCCACATTTCCGGTTGGTCCACGCCATCCGCGCCGGTGAAGTTGCCGAGGAGCAATTTGCTGGCAACAAAGGTCACGGCGATGGAGAGCAGGGACGTCAGCCACACCAGATGGGTGAGGGGAGCCTCATAATCAAAATCCTTTTTTCCGGAAAATAAAATGCTGCTGATGCCTTCATTCAATAAATAGGAAGCCAGCGAAGTGACAATCATCAGGGAACGCATGGCGAACAGCCAGATGATCAAGGTGGCACACACCGTGGGGCTCGCCGCCAGTGCGATGGCGAGGAAAGTGATGAGTGCAACCCCTGTCACTCCATAGGTCTCAAATCCGTCGGCCGTGGGTCCAACCGAATCCCCGGCGTTATCCCCGGTGCAATCGGCGATCACACCCGGGTTCTTGGGATCATCTTCGGGAAGTTTGAAAACAATTTTCATCAGATCGGAACCGATATCCGCGATCTTCGTAAAAATACCGCCGCAGATTCGGAGAACGCTGGCGCCGAGGGATTCGCCGATGGCGAAGCCGATGAAGCAAGGGCCTACCAGTGCACGGGGCAATAATGCCAGGATGCAAATCATGAAGAACAGTTCCACGCAAACCAGCAGCAGGCCCACGCTCATGCCGGAGCGCAATGGAATTCCGAGGGTTGCCAGTGGATTGCCCTTGAGCGCGGAGAATGCGGTGCGCGAGTTGGCGATGGTGTTGATGCGAATACCAAACAATGCCACGCCAAAGGATCCCGCAATTCCCAGAATGGAAGCGAGGAGGATGACGATGACACTTCCCAGGGTTGATCCCGCCAGCACGTAGAAATAATAAAAAATGCAGCCCGCGATGAGCACCCAGAGAATGGCCAGGAACTTTGCCTGGGTGAAGAGATAGGTTTTGCAGGTTTCCCAGATGGTGTTGGAAACCCTGGCCATGCTTTCATGAACCGGGAGTGCCTTGGTTTGGAAATATTGCAGGATGCCGAAAGCCGCACCGATAAAACAGATGGCGATTCCCATCATGAGAAAGCCCTTGCCCGTCATCCCGATGGAATCAAATTTCACCGTGCTGAAATCCGGGATGTTGATGTTGGATTCGTTTGCTCCTGCTGGAAACGACACACCGGCAACACCGGCCATGATCCATGCTAGGAAGCTTACCTTGTTTCTTTTCATAATGTTTCCTCTGTGACTGCTTTTCTCTGGACTCATTTCACTATCCGCTCTCGGGCTGGTTCCGCGCCAACCCTCTTTTGGCATACGCAAAATATATTGGGTTCATTCCCTTCGAACGAACGAAACAAAATGAAGGGATGGAATCGTCAGTGATAAGGCCTTTTTTCAGTCAGGGAAGTCTCAGGAAAAGCATAGTTTGGCCCGGGGTTGGCTCCGGAAAAACAATCCAGCCGGGTTGCTGCAAAGCCGGACGTACGCGAGGCTTCTGCCTGGACGGTCGATGACTTTTTCATCTGGGTGATAATTTAAAGTAGCCCTCGGCTTCGAGAAAATCAACATCGAAAGGGTCGAAAGTGCCTTAACTTGTTTGGGGACGCTTTTGCCTTGTTGAATTCCGTGGTCTTGAGCATGTTTAGTGCGATGGCTGATCGAATAATTTCAGATGTGCTGACCAAGCCTGATTCGGCATTGGAGATGACCCTGCGCCCCTCGTTGTTTTCGGATTTCACCGGCCAACTCAAGGTGAAGGAACGGTTGGAAATCACCGTAGCCGCCGCGCTTCAGCGCAAAGAGGCTGTGGACCATATTCTGTTGAGCGGCCCGCCCGGCCTGGGCAAAACCACACTTGCCAACATCATTGCCAAGGCCATGGGCAGCACCCTGAAGAGCACCAGCGGTCCCACCATTGAAAAAGCCGCCGATCTGGCCGGCTTGCTCACCAATCTGGAGGAGGGGGATGTGCTTTTCATTGATGAAATTCATCGGCTCCAGAAAACCATCGAGGAATATCTCTATCCAGCCATGGAGGATTTCAAACTGGATATCATCATCGACCAAGGGCCCAATGCGCGCAGTGTGCGCCTGAATCTTCCCCGGTTTACCTTGATTGGAGCCACCACCCGCAGTGGTTTGCTGACTGCGCCGTTGCTGACCCGTTTCCCGGTTCGCGAGAGGCTGGATTATTATCAATCCGCGCAGCTGGAGAAAATCGTCATCCGTGCCGCGCGGTTGCTTAACATCGAAATCGAGGAATCCGGTGCCAGGGAAATTGCGCGTCGCAGTCGCGGCACCCCTCGAATCGCCAACAACCTGCTCCGGCGCGTACGCGACTATGCCCAGGTCAAGGGCGAAGGCCGCATCACGAGTGAAATTGCCGATTTATCGCTGGCCATGCTGGAAATTGATGAGAATGGACTCGATGAAATGGATAAGCGGATTTTGGAGGCTTTGATCATCAAATTTGGCGGAGGACCCGTCGGTGTGGGATCCCTGGCAGTCGCGGTGGGTGAGGAACCCGACACTTTGGAGGAGGTTTATGAGCCTTACCTCATCATGGAAGGTTACCTCAAACGCACGCCCCAAGGTCGTGTTGCCACCGAATTAAGCTACAAAAAACTGGGCATCAAGCCCAACGCGGATCAGCAGAGACTGCTCTGAACGTTGCGGATAATGGATGGATGCCGTTATCGGTGGTTGCCCGGTAAGGAGCTTTTTCCGTTTGATGTTACGGGGATGTCAAGCTTACGGGGGATTCGTGTCATGAATTTTATCTCCATTTTTCTTTCACTCGAAGGCGTTTCATGTTCAATTTGCATTATTTGAGATATGCCCAAACGTACTGACATTCATTCCGTCTTGATCATCGGCGCGGGTCCGATTGTGATTGGACAAGCTTGCGAGTTTGATTATTCCGGAACCCAGGCCTGCAAAGCCCTTCGCGAAGAGGGTTACCGCGTTATCCTGGTTAATTCCAACCCGGCCACCATCATGACGGATCCGGAGTTTGCGGATCGCACCTACATCGAGCCCATTACTCCCGAGGCAGTCGAGAAAATCATCCTGCGCGAGCTCGATGAAATGAAGGGTCAGGGTGTCACCGGCAAACTGGTGTTGCTGCCCACGTTGGGGGGGCAGACCGCTTTGAACACCGCCATGTCCCTGCACAAGAGCGGGGTGTTGGAGAAATACGACGTCGAAATGATCGGCGCCAAGGCCGAGGCCATTCATAAGGGCGAAGATCGTCTTGCTTTCAAGGATCTGATGTTAAGCATCGGTCTGGATGTTCCCATCTCCGGCGTTGCGCATAATATCGATGAAGCCCGCGCCGTGGCGGACAGGATCGGCCGTTTTCCCCTGATCATTCGTCCTGCATTTACACTGGGTGGCACAGGCGGCGGTATCGGTTATAACCGCGAGGAATTTGAAGAAATTGCCAAGCGCGGTATTGAGCTTTCCCCCGTCAACGAAGTGCTCATTGAGGAGTCGCTGCTCGGCTGGAAGGAATATGAAATGGAAGTGATGCGCGACAAGGCGGACAACTGCGTCATCATTTGTTCCATTGAGAATTTCGACCCCATGGGGGTGCACACCGGTGATTCCATTACGGTCGCCCCCATTCAAACGCTCACGGACAAGGAATACCAGATCATGCGCGATGCGAGCTTCGCCGTCATTCGTGCCGTGGGAGTGGAGACCGGCGGATCGAACATTCAATTTGGCGTGAGTCCTGAAACCGGCCGCATGGTGATCATTGAGATGAATCCTCGCGTGAGCCGCAGTTCCGCTTTGGCCTCGAAAGCCACTGGATTCCCCATCGCCAAGATTGCCGCCAAACTGGCCGTCGGCTATCTGCTGGACGAGATCAAGAACGACATCACCCGCGAAACCCCTGCCAGCTTCGAGCCCACGATTGATTATGTCGTGACCAAGATTCCGCGGTTCGCCTTTGAGAAGTTCCCCCAGGCGGATCCCACATTGACCACTCAAATGAAGTCGGTGGGTGAAGCCATGGCCATTGGTCGTACATTTAAGGAAAGCCTCCAGAAGTGCCTGCGTTCACTTGAAATCGGACGCAGCGGATTGGGCGGGGATGGCAAACCTTGGCGCATCGACAATGAAGTTTATGGCGACCGCGATATTTTCCCCGAAGATATCATCCGCCGCAAACTGACCGTTCCCAACGCCGAGCGAATCTTTTTCATCCGCCACGCCTTGCGCGCCGGTTATTCTGTCGACCAGATTTTTGACCTGACCAAGATTGACCGCTGGTTCCTGGTGCAGATCAAGGAAATCGTGGACTTTGAGGAAGAACTGGCTCTCGTGAAGGCTTAAGACCGTTGCGATTGGTTCTGTAAGTTGAGACATCGGCGGCTGGATGCCCTACGAAAAATAGGCCTATCCGCCTCTGTTATTTAATGAGATAATCGAGGCAGCTTTTTCGATTATGCACATTTCTTCCGCCCAATTTGATCGCAGCGCACCCGACCTGGCCTCATGCCCGGACGAGTCGTTGCCCGAGTTCGCATTCATTGGCCGCTCCAACGTAGGCAAATCTTCGCTTCTCAACATGCTCGCGGGCCGGAATGGACTGGCCCGGGTATCCCCCACGCCGGGATACACCAAGCTGATCAACTTTTTCACCATGAACCGGAAGTGGCGTCTGGTGGATCTTCCCGGTTACGGTTACGCGCATGTGGCCCGGACACAAATGGCTGAGTTCAACGAGGCAGTCATGGATTACATTGAACAACGGCCCAATTTAAAGCTGGTGTTCGCCTTGATTGATTCCGGGCTGCCTCCGCAGAGGATTGACCTTGAATTCATGGAATGGCTTACCGTCAAAACGATTCCGTTTGTGCCGGTCTTCACCAAGATCGATCGCATCAAGCCCACCCAGATGAAGAAAAACATTCAGGCGTTTGTGACTCGGCTTGCGGAGATGGAATTGAGCATGCCGGAACCCCATGTTTGTTCCTCCACAACAGCCAAGGGTCGCAACAACTTGCTGGATTTGATCGAAGCGACCATCGAGGCCGGACGCACGCAAGCCACTGAGATTGCCAAACCCGAAGCCACACCTCCGAAGCCGCGAATCGACCGGGCGCGTCCGTGGTAAATACAAGTTTTGTGACGAAATTGTGGAATTCCGCTTGCGATGTTGGGTTTGACAGGCATTCTTAATGCCCGTGGCTAAAGTACATTGGGTTCGCAGCAACGGTTTCATTCTGGCTCTCCTTGGGGCGGTGATGGTGGCTTTTCTTATTCCCGACCCGGGTGCCCGGGATGGTTTTCTTCATCCCGACCTGATCAACAATTTTGGAATCGCCCTGATTCTCTTTCTCCAGGGCCTGACCCTTGCCTTTGAAAAAATCAAAAGCAGCGCGGGCAACTGGAAGCTGCACGGGATCATTCAATCCTTCACCTTCGTGATTTTTCCCATCGTGGGAATGCTGTTTCATCTCGTGGTGCCCATGCTCTGGCCCGGTGAACCTGAAGGCATCCGCAAGGGCTTCCTGTTTTTGTGTGTCTTGCCATCCACCGTTTCTACGTCGGTGGTTTTGACCGCCGCTGCGAAGGGAAACACGCCGGGGGCACTGTTCAACGCGGCCTTGTCCAACATCATGGGCGTTTTCATCACACCGATTCTGGTGCAGATTCTGATGAAATCCACGGGTCAAAGCACGCCGATTGGTCCGTTGCTCTTCAAGATTGTGCTGCTGACCTTGCTTCCGTTTTTCACGGGCATGGTGCTCAGGCGTTTTGTTAAGTCCTGGGTGGATGAGCGTAAAATCTGGGTGGCGCGCATCAGCAACTCGGTGATTGTCTTCATTGTTTATTGCGCCTTCTGCGATTCCGTGATGGAAAAAATCTGGCAGAAACATGGTCCGGCCATCACCGGACTGGTGCTGTTGTTTGTCGTGCTGCTGTTCTCGGGAATCTCCGTCCTGGTGGGAATGATCTGCAAACTGAGCGGATTGAACCGTGAAGATTCCATCGCGGCTTATTTTTGCTCGGTGAAAAAGACGCTGGCCATGGGCGTGCCTCTGGCAATCCTGATTTTTGGCAAGGGTGGTGAATTACCCCTCATCCTGCTTCCGATCATGTTCTATCATCCCCTGCAGCTTCTGGTGAATGGGATTCTGGCGAATCGCTGGGGTAATGAGGCTCGTTGATTTCTTACTAAACCCTGGGGCTGTCGTGGCAAGTTTACTTTCCCTTGTAAAACTTCTTCTCCCAGGTCTTCTGCTTCTGGCCGGCTTCACGCAGGAAAGGGGCCAGTGAACCCATGTTCAGGATGGCTTCGTTCATCTGGTGAAACGGGAAGTAAAGGGGCCGCGCAAAATCCACGAACAATACGACCCGAAATCCCTCGGTGTCGTTCCAGACCTCATGGTTGAAAGTATCGTCAAACACGATGCCCTTGCCTTCGGACCAGCTGTAAAAATCGTTGCCAATGCGGATGCGGCATTTCTCGCGGGGCTCCGGCACCATCAAGCCCAGATGGAATCGCAAAATCCCGTTAAAAGCCCCGCGATGGGCAGGGATGTGTTTGCGCGGCGAGAGAATGGAGAAAAACGCGGTTTTCATCCCCGGTATACGGGAGAGAAGTTTCATCGTCTCAGGACAACGCGCGGCGTTTGCGGAACAATCCATACCAATGCCCGCGAGGAAGAAAGTTTTCCAGCTGTCATCCGTGGTGATGGTGGAGACTTCCTTGAGGATCTCATGGAAACTGGGCATTTGATCCCGGTAACACATGACCTGATCCAATTCAGCGCGAATTTTTCTCCAATCCGCCTCGAATTCTTGAACCCACGGAAATAGCGGGTTCTCGTAAATATGAGGGTCGCCATGGCGCGAAACCATGGCGACCCCTGTTTCCAGAACATTTTGCACACCAATCAGACCCCGGCTGACCAAACCACGGTCACCCTTGATTTCATGTTTTCGAGTGCGTAGATCCACACTCTGAGCTGAGATCGGCATCCCGTTGACGCCAGCCTGATTGTTTTGCTCCACTTTTTAATTAAGCAACGGTGACTTTGGGATCGAGATAGACGTCCTGAATGGCTTGCAGCAGCTCGACGCCTTCCTTCAAAGGACGTTGAAACGCCTTGCGTCCGGAGATCAGACCCATGCCGCCCGCGCGTTTGTTGACCACCGCGGTGTAGATTGCGTTAGCCAGATCGCCTGCGCCCTTGGATTCGCCACCGCTGTTGATCAGACCGGCGCGGCCCATATAGCAGTTGGCCACTTGATAGCGGGTGAGATCAATGGGGTGATCGCTGGTTAGCTCGGTGTAAATGCGTTCATCGAGCTTGCCGTAGCTGGAGGCTCCGCTGTTCAAGGCCTTGAAACCGCCGTTGTTCTCGGGGAGCTTCTGCTTGATGATGTCCGCCTGGATGGTCACGCCGATATGGTTGGCCTGGGCGGTGAGGTCGGTCGAAACGTGATAATCAACGCCGTCCTTTTTGAAGGCGTTGTTGCGGAGGTAGCACCAGAGGACGGTGGCCATGCCGAGCTCATGAGCCATGGCGAAGGCTTGGGCCACTTCCACGATCTGGCGTGTTGCATTGTCCGAACCGAAATAAATGGTGGCTCCGACAGCGGCTGCACCCATGTCCGCGGCATCCTTGACGGTGCCGAACATGATCTGGTCGAACTTGTTCGGGTAGGTCAACAATTCATTGTGGTTGATTTTGACGAGGAACGGAATCTTGTGGGCATATTTGCGGGAGACCGATGCGAGGGCGCCAAAGGTGGAAGCCACAGCATTGCAACCGCCTTCATGGGCCAGGCGAACAATGTTTTCAGGGTCAAAATAATCCGGGTTCTTGGCGAAGCTGGCACCGGCAGAATGTTCAATGCCCTGATCCACCGGGAGGATGGACAGATAGCCGGTATTGGCCAGGCGGCCGGTACCGAAAAGGCGCTGCAAGTTGCTGAGCACGCGATTGTTACGGTTGGTCACCGAATACAAACGGTCCACGATGTCTGCACCGGGGAGATGCAAGCGTTCTTTTGAGATTTTGGGGTTGGTGAAGCCGAGCAGGGACTGAGCCTTGTCGCCGAGTAGGGTTTCAATGTTTATCATAAATTTTCGTTAATTTGGGATGAATCGGGTTAATCGCAACCCGCGCACCCTTTCTCACCGCGTCATTTGCGGAATAGGGTATCCTATCCAATCCTGACGATCATTGGCAAGAGCATGAATTAGGGAGGCGCGGGTTGACGCCCGGGAATGGCAAGGCGTGGTCGTTGCGGTGTCACGTTGTGCATTCCTGCCTGACTTGGATTGGGACATCCCCTTGGGCTGTTCAGGCCTGGGATTGCAGGGTGGGGAGGGGTTAAAAGCGATAAAAATGAAAAACCACCCCGATTGGGGTGGTGTTCTCAAGCCGTGCTGAACCGATGGGGCAGGGGGGCATGAAGCCCTTGGCGACCTTAATTCTCGAGGTCGCGGCTCAGGAGTTGGTCAAACCATTGCAGTGAGAGCTGGCGCTGCTTTTTCCAATGCCGTGATGGATAAGTGTTTTGGCAGCGCTGGATTAGTTCTATGGGGGAAGGTTCGCTCATCCACAATTCCCGCCATGTGCGTAAAGGCTGAAGAGGATCGGGGCTGGTTTTCATTTTTCAAATTCGATTGTCGCCCGGGGTTCCGTTTTTTGATTTGAACGGGTGACGTTTCTAGGTTTGTGTTCGCATGCGCCGTGCCATCTGAAATTGGCGACTCTTCAACCGGTTTCTGGCGGATCAGAGTCCGCGGTTTTCGTGAAAGAAATGCCTATATCTTAATTTTCTAAAACCTGGGTGCCCGATGCCAGTGGAGCCGGAGTCCCCCATTGACCCTCGAAAACGAATTGGTTCAGTGATTTCCGGGTTCTCGGAGTCAAATCACGCACTCTTAATTCATCCTTAACGGTGGAAACGTCCGCTTTGTAGCCAATGGCCATTGCGGTCCAAGCCTCACAGTGTGCGGGAATCCGGTAAAGGTCTCTCGCCATCTCCGGGAATATGCCGATCATTTGATGGACACTCAGCCCGCGATCCGTCGCTTCCATGACGAGATTGCCGTCGGCCAGACCGAGGTCATGAACAGCGGCTCGATTTTCCTTGGCATTTTTTGCAAATCGCAGGCTCACTACGCAAAGCACCAGGACCGGTGCATTTTTGGCCCACGCTTGATTGGTCTCATCCAGACAGGAGAGAAGTTTGGCAAACTCATGCTCGTTTGCTTTCGTTGCGATGATGTAATTCCATGGCTGCTCGTTATAGGAGGAGGCAGCCCAGCGCGCCGCCTCGAACAAGGAACGCAGATCCGCGTCCGAAACCATCCTGCTCTCAAAACAATAAGGACTCCACCGGCGTGCCAGTTCGCTCAAGATGGGATTGTCCAATTCTGCTTTCTTAATGTTCATGGCTAGTAACGTTCCTTTCGGCCGGAACCGCTTTTTTTCCCACCGCCTGACACCTTGTTCACAGTGGCCCATGCGATGGCTTCCGAGGTCTTTTCGTCCAACCCCTTTTTCTCGTAACCGGCCTCTATATGTTCAGCCTGGCGCTTCTGTTTTTCAGTGTATTTCGATTTGTCACCTTGTGGCATAATGTTTCGTTTTCTGTTTGTTTTCTATTGTGGATGGAAAAGAATTTAATCCTGCGCCAGGCAACCCACCTTGATGGTGACCTGCCAGTGGAAAATCCTGCCTTTTTCAATATTTCCCCGTGTTTCAACAACCTGAAACCAGGAAAGATTCTTGATGGTTTTGCTCGCGTGGGAAATGGCCTTATCCACTGCATCTTCCATGCTTTTGGAGGACGTTCCAGTGAGTTCGATCAATTTATAAACGTGGTTTTTCATTTTTCTTTAAAGTGGTTTCTGAGTTCTTTGTTCAACAACGATCAAGCGGCCAGCTTTTGCTTCTCGGTGGGAAAGTCGGCTCCGCGGGAAACTTTTTCCCAAGCGGTATATTCTTTGCGGAGTTCATCCAGCTTCTTCATCCCACCCTCGAATGCGTCGTTGCCCAACAGTAGATGACGAGGGGGATTTGCTGAGTTCACGGCTTTGACTATGGCATCCGCGGCGCGGACGGGGTCTCCGGGTTGCTTGCCGGAATCAGTGCGAACTTCCTTGCGCCATGCACCCGCCGTGGCTGCGTAGTCAGGCATGTGAAGTTTGCTTTCGTTCGCCGAACGTCCGGCCCAATCGGTACGGAAGCCACTTGGTTCGACAACCATCACTTTGATTCCCAGCGGCTCAACTTCCTGCCACAACGCCTCAGAAAGTCCCTCAACCGCGTGCTTGGTTGCACAGTAATACCCCAGTGCCGGGCAGGCGCGAATTCCCGCAACTGAGGAAATATTGACTATGAATCCGCTGTGGTTTTTGCGCATTCCCGGGAGAACTGCATGAATCATTCGACTGAGTCCGAAAAAATTGATTTCAAACATGCGCCTTACCTGCTCCTCTTCGCTCTCCTCAACAGCTCCGAAATAGCCGATGCCGGCGTTGTTCACGAGTACATCGATCCGTCCGAATCTGACTTGGGCGACCTTGATGGCCGCATCAATCTGCGCCTGGTTGGTCACATCGAGTTTAATTGTCAAAGCATCTGCATTGCCATCAAACTCCTTCAATTCATCCGGATTGCGCGCCGTAACGACCGCGCGACACCCTAGTTCAAGTACGCGTTTGGCAATTTCATGGCCGAAGCCAGTCGAGCAGCCGGTGATGAGCCAGACTGGTTGGTCTGTGGAGGGTGAGGCTTTGGAGATTTTGGTGTTCATTTTTTTTATTGATTGGTATTGAAAGACAGATTCGTAGGCTCCTGTTTTCTTCGATTTGCAATAAGAGCCCTTTTTTCCGGTGAAGTCGGCAAGGCTCCGTCTCAAGGCTTTGCGGGCGGCCTTACCTGATTCATTTTTTCGGGCATGTGACGTTCATTTTTACGGCTATGGCCCGACTCACGGCGGAGATCGTGCGCCTGGGTCGCTTCGAGGCGCTCTTCGGCGGCCTCAGGTTCCATTTCCAACCCCGGTTTGAGCGGTTTCGAAACTGTCTTCGGGGCTGCGGTTTCTTTGGGTGTTAAATTGGGGGATTTCATAAAGTGATTTTTGAATTTACAATTTTACCGAACGCAATATGCCGTCCTGAATTGATTGATCGCAATATGTCCCGTAACACCACTCTTTCACATGGGGTGTAACCCTACCCGATTGTTTCTTTCCAGGGCTCAGACCTTGCAATAGCTTCTCCTTGTCTTGACCTTTTGCTATTCGACCCAGCCTTTGCAGCAAAGCCAAAGTCCAGTATCCATGTCTTTATTATAGAAGAAACTTCATCCTGCGAACGCCAACACAAGTCTGCCTGTTTTATTGTGGGAGTGCTTTTGATCCAATCAGAATCATTTGGACAGGGTTTTCCTTATGGATTTAAGTTCTTCGAGGCGCTTGGCTGAGGCTGTTGGATAGGACAGTTTAAGTTCATTCATGACATCGAGTAGAATCTGTGAAACAATCAGCCACGCATTTTCCTTGCTGTCGGCTGGAACCACATACCAGGGCGCTTGACTCGTGCTGGTCTCCGTAAGGCACTCCTCATAAGCCTTTATGTAACGCGGCCAGAATTCCCTTTCTTGGATGTCCGCGAGGCTGATTTTCCAGTTTTTGTCCGGATCGTCAATACTTGCTAGAAATCGTTTTCTCTGCTCTCCCTTCGAGAGATGAAGAAGGATTTTGATGATGCGGGTTCCATTGCGATGAAGGTGACTCTCCAAATCGGCGATCGAACGAAATCGTTCAGACCAGAATTTGTTTTTATCAAATAATTTCAAGGCAAGCCCTTCGTCGCGGAGAGTCTCCGGATGTACTCGAACGACCAGCACCTCTTCATAGTAAGAACGATTGAAGATCCCGATCCGCCCGCGCTCTGGCAGCCGAAGGTTCGTGCGCCATAAGAAATCATGCTCCAACTCCTCCAGACTTGGCTGTTTGAAACTAAAAACCTCGCATCCCTGTGGATTGATCCCGGATAAGACATGGCGAATGGCCCCGTCCTTGCCGGCGGCATCCATTCCTTGAAAAATCAGAAGCAAAGCATGGCGGTTGGAGGCATAGTGGAGTTGCTGTAGTGAACTCAACTCCTCAATATGTTTTTCCAAAAGTTTTCGATACGCTTTCTCGGACTTGAAAAATGGCTTCACCGCAGTTGGCCATTTGCTGAGGTTGACCTTTTCTCCCTGCCGCACGCAGAAATCCTTTGACTTGATTCTCATCTTCGTGCTTTCGGGCATTCCCGCTCTTTTATTCGCGGCTTTTTATTCATGGCGAATCATTTTCTCCGTCATTTTTCGCGTGGATGGTCTTTCAGTCGACTGACAATCCTTTTATTGAAGCCAAATGCAGACTAAGCAGAGCATCGGCAGCGCTCCCTTAAACCCAACGCTCAGATGCTGCCTCTGGTCGGAGAGTCCACGCGCAGATTGTTTATGGCCTCACACGAATGTTTTTTCCAAGACGGCTGTGTAATCGCCCCGGCGCGCGGCGCGATTGCAGCGGACTCTATGGAGAAGTGCCTGTTGAGCTGCTTTTATATTGCTTTCCTGGCCATGCCAAATTTCCAGAGCAGGCTGTTGGATGGCGCGTGAAAACGAGAAGGTGAGTGCCCAAGGCAATTGCGACTTGAAACGATAATTCATTGTGTTCAGGCGTGCCGATGCCAATGCGGCTGGCTGCCCACCCGACAGAAAGGCAATTCCCGGCACTGCTGCCGGCACTGTGCGCCACAAGGTTTTCAGGGTGGTATTCGCGACTTCGTCCACGGACTCTTGAACGGAACAAGTAAGGCCCGGCAGGATCATGTTGGGTTTGAGAAGAATGCCCTCGAGCAACACTCGCTGGCAATTGAGCTGGATGAAGACATTTCGCAGGACTTCTTCCGTCACCTTTCGGCACATCTCCAGGGTGTGATCACCGTCCATAAGGACTTCGGGTTCAACGATCGGCAACAGACCGGCTTCCTGGCAAAGTGCGGCATATCGAGCCAGTGCCTCCGCATTGGCTTCCATGCAACTGCGGCTGGGAATCCCCTCTCCGATGGTGAACACTGCCCGCCACTTGGCAAAACGAGCGCCCAGGTGGGAGTATTCTTCAAGACGTTCACGCAAACCATCCAAACCTTCCGTGATTTTCTCGCCGGGATGAGCGGCCAGATCCTTCGCACCTGTATCCACTTTGATACCTGGAATGATCCCAGCATCCCCCAGGGTTTTTATAAAAGGAGTGCCATTTTGCTTTTTCTGGCGGATCGTTTCATCATAGAGAATGACGCCGCTAATACTTTCCGCGAGACCGGGTGTGGTAATGATTAATTCCCTGTAAGCGCGCCGGGCTTCCACTGTTTGTGGAATGCCCAGTTTCGCAAAGCGTTTGTTACAAGTGGGATCACTTTCATCCATGGCCAGCAGTCCTTTGCTGTCGGCCATGAGCGCCTTTGCCGTATCGGTCAGGATTTGAATATTCATATGGGATTAGTCAGGTTTGAAAAATATAGGCTGGCCTTTCGCGCTATTCATATGGGGTGAACACCCTATCCAGGCTGAAAGCCATCGACGTAGCGATGGTAATGGAACGCCTTGATCCCGTTGCGATCAATTCATCTCACTGATGGTTTTGCGGAAACGAGTTAAAGAAAAAACGAACAGCAGGGAACCAATTATTATCAACGCCAGAAACTGCGGCCAGACCACCGGGAAACCTGCGCCACGGAAAAGAATGGCTTGTCCTAGATCAA
>Ga0214192_1001326_pt1 | contig 13921 bp, 25 predicted proteins | sample TroBogEpilimnion_44_FD_153030 | JGI IMG/M metagenome (GOLD analysis project Ga0214192, IMG submission 153030) | Freshwater microbial communities from Trout Bog Lake, WI - 29JUL2008 epilimnion | ecosystem: Environmental > Aquatic > Freshwater > Lake > Epilimnion/Euphotic zone | place: Trout Bog... | reverse complement strand
AATATTAGATTTGGTGCATACCATTTTCAGGTAGGTCGAGATCGCCCATGGGTAAGTTGGTCATTTAATCAATGCCATGCTAAAGAAAATAGACAGTGGAACTTCAAATGGTTTGCTATCTATCAATTTCCCGGTATAAATACAGACCCGGGTTGCTAATCCGGATAGAAATTCCTGCAGGATTTTCATGGTCAGATTTGGAATCTAAAATTGGAATCTCAGATTTTAAAATCAGATTCAAAAATAAAAAGGAAAAATATGTTTAAATTACCATTTGGAAGTTGGCCCTCGCACTGGGGCACAGCTGGAAAAACTAGAGAAATTATGCGAGCCGAATATGAGCTTACAGGTATTAAGTTGGAAGTACGGTTACTTGATCTTAATAAAGAAGATTATGATAAGGACACCTATACCAGAAAGAAGTGGGATATTGAACTAAAGTACGGTCATATAAATGAACAAACTTATCATGACAATCTCATCACACTAATTAAAGATGAGAAGCAGAAGGCATTAGCCGCATTAGAAATTGACCACAGAAAAGGTCAGGTCAGTGATTTAGAATACGAAAAGCAATTGGCTACATTACATAATGAACCATGGGTCAATTGTTTGAGTATGGACTTCGGTGGTAAAACTGCGCTCGAAGGTAGCTTTGAACTTGACTGGAATGAACAGTTTGTTGAAAAACTTAAAGAAGCAGGATATACCGGCCCTACTCCTGATATTATTGTTAATCAATGGTTTATGGAAGTGTGTAGAAATATTGCGTTAGAAGAGTTTGATGGTACAGGCAACTTTACACCTGACTCAGAAGCTAACTTGGACGCAGTCAAACGCTGGAGTGATGACTCTAGAGGACTACCCGCAGGCAAGAAGGGTTATAGATAATGTGTTGGGTTGAAAAATTAACAAGCAAGAGTAGCTACAGATAATGCATTGGCACACGTATTACACAATGAAGCGTAGGTTGGGCGGAGAGAAAATGTCGCGTCGAGATATATTATCTATGCGAAATTACCATCCATGTCCCGGATGCCTATCACATGATATTCAACCTCGCAGGCAAGAAATCCTGTTCGATCATTACGTCGAAAGGCAGCAGAAATCCTACACCGTCTACTGGCGTTCACATCCAGAAGAATATCAGGCACTACTGGATATTATTCGCAGCAGAACACGCTCGCCCAAAGTGTAAGCGACCCGCAGTAAAAACGCAAGCGAACTCAATTGACAAACTCACCCTAATATAGTATAATAAGACATGGCGCATACATTCATTCATACAGACGGACATAACTTATTTTACCGCCAGATCAAAATGACCAACCCGGCGTTGGGTATCGACAGCATGATAGGTATGGCGCTTCACCTCATCCTTAACAGTATGAAGAAGGAGTACACTAAATGGTCCGGCACACATACTGTATTTTATATAGAGGGTCGGTCGTGGCGTAAGGATGTCTATCCTGATTACAAAGGTAATCGAAAGGTAGATTTTGCCAAACAAACTATTAAAGAGCAAGAAGATCATGGAATCCTTGTAGAAGCATTTGATGACTTTGTAGAATACTTAGACACCAAGACCAATGTTAGTGTATTACAGAACCCTAAGGCTGAAGCTGATGACATGATTGCTGTGTTTATTGAGGCTCATCCAGATGATAAGCATATTATCATTAGTTCAGATTCAGACTTCTTTCAACTGCTAAGATTCCCTAATGTCATGCTGTATGATCCAGTCAAGGATATACAGATTAGACAAGATGGCGTATTCGATGATGACGGTAACCGTTTAGAGTTCATCCTCAAATCAGATGCTAAGATCAAATCTGGCAAGAAGAATCCTAACTTTGTATGCGAGGAAAAGTGGTATGAATACGCACTATTCCTAAAATGCATACGAGGAGACAAGACAGATTATATCTTTAGTGCTTATCCCGGTGTGCGAGAAAAAGGCACCAAGACAAGTGTTGGAATCCGCGAAGCATACGAAGATACAGATAAAGGCTATAACTGGAATAACTTTATGCGTCAGAAGTGGGTTGACCACGAACAGAAGGAACAGGTTGTAAAAGACAACTACGAATTTAATCGTACCTTAATTGACTTAGCAATGATCCCGGACAATGTGAAAACAGATTGTCTAATGATAATAGCAGAACAAACAAATCGCCCAAATATACCTGCTGTAGAGATAGGTCATTCGTTTATGAAATTCTGTAGTAGATGGGACTTAAAGAAGATCGGCGATAATGCCACAGCCTTCATGCCGATGATGAAAGCTAAATACCAAGAGAAATAAAATATGTCAATAAAACTAAAACCTATCACTGAAACTAGCTGGCTTGTGCTCGGTGACACCGAGGATACACGTATTGGATTGCTGACTGAAATTCGAAATCAGTATGTGTTGATGGTTCAAGGCGAGAAACAACAATTTGTTAACCGCAAGGAAGTCAATAAATTCTTCGACGAAGATGTATTTGAAAATGTTGTGGAACCCATTGCTGAAGAAAATATTAAGAAGAATTACTTCATTAATGGGTATCCTGTAGACTTCGATGGCCCAAATGAAGTTCTTATCAAAGGCAACAAGCTGCCACTCTTTAGCAAAAAAGCGACTAGCGATGTGTATTATAGTGCAGGATACTATTGCCTACACTTTCCAAAGAACTGGATGCCCGCATATTGTCCTAAGCTGTCGACATTGGAAACATATGAGTATGCAGGTCCATTCAAGACTGAATTGGAAATGAGACAATCATTAACAAAGAATCGCAAAGAAAAGAATTTATCTAAATAATGTCTGAAATTGAAAAATTAAGAGCGAGATTAAAGAATGTTCAAAGGAATGTGACAGAATATAGAATGACTGTCACGGAAGCAAAAGAATTGCTTAAAGAGATAGATATTCTCTTAAAGCCGAAAGAAAAACCACCTCAAGTGGTTGTCAATGCACCCATCGAGATAACTCGAATAATAGACGGTGGGCACCTGTAGGTCCATAATGAAGGATTACCAAAAAATTTGGGAGAATCATTATGGACCTATTTCTTTTGATGAAATAGGTAGAAAATATCATATCCATCATAAAGATGGTAATAGAGATAATTGTTCTATAGAAAATCTTATGTGCATCTCTGCACAAGAACATTATAATATACACTACGCACAGAAAGATTATTTTGCATGTCATATGATTGCAAAGAATCACCTAAATCTCAATAAAGATGACTTATTAAGACTTGCTGAACTAAGCGGAAAGATTCATAAAGATACAGTAACAGTTAAAGATAAAGACGGAAATGCATTAAGAGTTTCTAATAAAGATGAAAGATATCTTTCCGGAGAATTAGTAGCAACGACTAAAGGATTTGTTACCGCTAAATTAGTAATTACGGGTGAAGTAATACACATAACCCGAAATGAATTTCAAGAAGGTAAGAAAGAAGGAATTATGGTAGGTATTACAGCAGGAATACCCTTGTCAGCAGAACACAGGAAGAAAGTTTCTGTGGCTACTTTAGGCATAAAGAAAACTAAAAGAAATTAACTTCTTTTTAATGGAACTACCTGAGTTGTAATATTTCTCTCAGCAGTGATCTTATCTGCTGCTCTTAATGCCGAGGCGTGATCCTTGAATAAAACTGGCACGCCGTTTCTTTTCCAGGTTTTGCCATTTATCATCACTGTGAAATCCACTGGAACTCTATCGAAATCCTTATCGATCTGTTTATTTTTCCAATAGCCTTCGTTTATTAATTCAAATAATTTCATACCTACTATTTATCTGCAATTTCAAAACTCCATTAAAAGTGTGTTTTTCGATAAATATGTATATATTATCGGAGATTACGAAATGGCAAGACCAAAGCCCCAAATTTTATTAGAAAATGTAAACAAGCAATACAAAGCGGAACAGGTTCTTAATGCCGATGCTATCTATGCTGTATTTTACCAAGGTAAGCCTATTAATCTTCGTACTCTTAGTCACTTAGTTTCCTATCCTGGTCCGAAATATAAGAAAGTAAGCTTTTCTAATTCTGGCCATGCTTTCAATCTATCTGATAGATTAAATAAGATGTTCAAAACTACTGATTTCTCTGTGTTTAAGTTGGTTGCAGGCGAACTGCTTACGGAAACTGACGATTAAGGTAACGACTTCATAAAGTATTCAGGATACTTTTCACCGAACTTTCTTAGAATGACACCGGCGACGCTGTTGGCTTGATTTTCGATATCGCTCCCATCTTCACCATTCATTTCCATACCCGAGATACGTTGTTTCCAATGTGTTAGCTCGTGTGCTAAAGTTCTCATAACATCCATAGGGTGTCTATCTGTAGTTACTACATAGATAGTGGTACCATCAAATTCACCGAATGAATTTTTATCACCCGATTTAAGAGCCGGCTTGTGATTTATAAGTTTGATAGGTGGGAGTTCATTGAGCTGTAATTCTTGTTGACACAATCGCAATAAATGTGTCATCATAGGTTCTTGGATAGCTTCTCTTATTTTCATAATGCTATTTATCTAACTATTTTGATTTCGGTATATGTTTTCTGCGTTGTATGTTACAATGCTACATGAAAATAATACTCGAGCAGATATCATTTTGGGGTGCAGTCTTAGCTTCGCTTCTTCTTGCATTACATCTACCAATAAGTGGATGGGCATTTATTCCATTCTTGTTATCAAATGCGGCTACCTTACATCTATTAAGAGAGTCGAATGCCTCTAAGGCTTTAACATATCAAATCTATTTCTTTGTTATCATAAACATAGTAGGTATTGCCCGTTGGCTGATATAAATAACGTATGGGACCGCTTAAAAAAGCAATCTTTACTGAGATTAGAAACAAGCACGAAAAGGCAACACCTTTAGATGACAATCAACTCAACTGTCTGCTATTTCATCACCCGGATGGATTAAGATTATCGCTAACAGGGTTTATTGTTATCAAGGCTATATTTACGGCGTATAGCTTTGAAATCCCAGATACGCTTAAATCCAGACATCAATTGGCTATGGCCCAATTTACATATCCCTATTTTCTTACTCCACGTCGCCTGATATTATTTTCGGACATGGATGCTATGACAATAAAATTATCTGGTGGTGTGGAACAATATTTAGAAAACAGCTATCAGTCAAGTTTATGTAATCGCCAACCTGGATGATTTTTACAACACTTTTGGGTTCCTGCAGCAATACCTCTCATTGAATCAAATGGTAGATTATTTTCTCTACAAAATTTACTTAAACTAACAATAATATATGTATTACCGGCCGGATCAGTGATCTGGTATGTCCCACCTTTAGCATTACCCTTATTAACACAAGATTTCACTTTATTTATAAATGCTTCTCTCTTTTCGGGAGACCAATTTGCTTTTGTCTCTTTTTGTCGGGAAACAGAAATCAACTTAGCTTCTTCCACTCTATCTGTCTGGGCTATCCTTCTATTTCTCGACATAACTAATTTTTCTTCTTCTGTCTTATTATTACGAGAAAATATCATTTTATCAATACGTTCAATTTCCGATTCCTCCGATCTTCTATTCCACGCGGCTTTTTGGAGAGCGAATCTTGCTACTTTAACATCAGCTGGTTCATTCTTATGATACGCCTTTAATGAGATTGATGATTTTTTACAGGCTTCTTCGGATCGAGTTTTACCTGCCATTGAAAATATGTGCCTTCCTGCTGATTTATCAGTATATGTCAGATTCATACACAAAGGATTTATTATATTTTCTTTTATTAGATCTTGTTCCTGCCAGTAACATTCATCGTAGTTTTCGGATTTGAATACTATAGATATTTCGAATAAATCTTTATTATATTCTTTTAATAATTTCTTTACTTCTTTTGATGAAGTAAAATAAAATATCCAAAGATCTTGTTCCGGCGTTCTTTTTAATTTTATATTTTGATAACGAGATCCATAATAAAATTGATGGGTAATTTTATTTGTGATTAAATAAGTGTATGCTAAATACATCGCTGATGCTCCTTAAAAGCGTTAGAGTAGTTGGATATTAGTCGTATCGCGAACTACACTTATTTATCTTCAGTTGACTAAAATAAATAATTGTGGTATAATTAAACATGAGTGATACCGAAAAGTCAGAGGATGCATTATTTGAAGCTCTGACCATAGACCGTCAGTTCCAGGACCCGGTGCGCCCACATTATTATACCAGAGGTAAACTCTGGCAAGACTGGTGGGGTAACGGTGAGGGTCTAAAGGATATAGTATATTTCAAATCGGGGACCGAAGGCAATAAGAAAGTTCTCCATAGAATATATGGTCCAGCTTATGTCAGCAGAAAATTTGACATTGAAGCATGGTATAAAGATGGTGAGTTTCATCGTGTAGATGGTCCAGCCTATCGTCATAAAAATAACTATGTATGGTATAAGGATGGTAAACTGCATAGATTGGATGGTCCTGCAGTCAATGTCGCAGGGCATCCAAAAGAATATTGGATTGGTGGTCAAAAGCTATCTCCAAAAGAATATAGAAAAGAAATAGAGCGTAGAAATCGGAAAGGACTTTTGTAATGTTTGAACAAAAATGTGATGGATGCGAAAAATTGTATGATGGTGGTAATAAGCGTTCCTGGTGGACCCTCAATCACTATCATAAACTATCTGGGTTTTTCTGTCCTACTTGTTATGATAAAATATCCCACGATTCCTATGGTAAGCCAAAACAGCCGGAAGATTATTTGATAATGTTATTAAGAGTAGGATAAACAAGATGAACAAACGATTAAAAGAACTTGTTGAACAGGCCAAAATTCAATTAACAAAACCCACAAATTATGCTACGGCGGTGGCGGCAGATGGTCAGCAGAAGGCATTAGAAAAGTTCGCCGAACTTATTGTGCGAGAATGTATTATAATTTGTAAAGATATAGATGGGGAAGATAATATCGATGCTAGATCGGGTAGGCATGATTGTGCAGTAGAGATTCAGGAACACTTTGGAGTAATAGAATGAATGAGCGACTGAAAGAACTGCTAACTCAAGCTGCCGAATATGCTCAGAAAGAAGAGCCGTATGATCGTCTTGCCTTTAATTTAGTACATTGGAAAAAATTCTATGAGTTGATGATAGGGCATGCCACCGAATGTGTACGAGATGTGTTACGTGAAGAAAACTCTCCTCTAACATATGAAGCTGCCGACATGGTCCAAAAAAGAATTAAAGAATATTTCGGAGTCGAATAATGCCAAATTATATAGAAACTGCCGAAAGAGCCAGCGATATGATGTGGGATGCTGGATTAGGTGGTGGAAGCCCGTATGTTCATTGTAGCTGTGGTAAGGATCATAGCGTTCCGGAGGATAGCGATGATTCTTTCGGTTATATCGAACTCGCCGGTATGTTATTTGTTTATGGGTGCGAAGGGTGTGCTAAAAGTTTGTTAAAATACGAAAAGTTTATTTGGAGTAATCGCAATCATATTCGAGAATATTTGAAAATTCGGGTTGACCAAGAAAAATCATGGGCAGATCAGGAAAAAGTGTTAAATGTACTCGCGGGAATAAAATGAATGATATATTGAAACAACTTAAAAAACAAGCAACAGTGAAGGAATATAGTCACGGTTGTTGGGGTGAAACTGAATCATACGAAGTACTAGACCCAGACAAGTTTGCCGAGCTAATCATACAACAATGTTGTAAGGAAATTAAGCATAAGAGTATCGAGTTGTTAGATGTTGACTTCGCTGATCACTATATACTACGATTAAAGAAATATTATGGAGTTGAATAGATGAAGAACCCGTTAAAAACATTAGAAGCAAATACATTAGGTCGCGATTTCGTGATCGGGGATCTACACGGATCCTACAGTGTATTTGAAAACCTATTAAAAGGTATCAACTTTGACCCAACCAAAGATCGTATTATCTCTGTTGGCGATATGGTCGACCGTGGGCCCGATAGCCTTAAATGCTTAGAGCTAATACGTGAGCCATGGTTTCATCCTGTGCTCGCCAATCATGAGAAAATGATGATTGATAAGTTCAGCGGCGGCTGGAGCGGTGCCTACTGGTATCAGAATGGCGGGCAATGGGGTGCAGAAGCCCACAACTATTTTAAGGCAATGAAGGATCCAGAATCACAGATGATCCCAACTGATGAGGCCATGCAGCTTATTGACTTGATTCCACTTGTTGAGGAACTACCATTCCTTATTACAGTGAATACTAAGTCCGGTAAGAAGTTCCATGTGCTACATGCTGAATTACCTAGTGGTGTTGGTAAGATTACTGATATGGAACTAACAGTTCCCGAAGAAGTGAATATGCTGGCAACTATAGAACGCGGTGCCGGCGAGGCATTCTTATGGTATAGAAATATATACTATAACTTCTATACCTCAGATTTATCTAATAGGGATAAAATAGTTCGCACTGTTAGCTATATTGGTGCTACAAAGATCTTTAATGATGAATTGTCGCACGTTATCTCTGGACATACAATATTACAAAAGCCTATGACTATTGTTGGCCAAACTAATATCGATACTGGTGCATATCATTCATATCCAAGCAAGAATAGCTATTCAGATAGCACCATTCCCGCTAGATCATGGGGTCGCCTAACTTGTATCGAATTAGATACATGGAAGTTCTATCAGGCTACTTCGGATACATTCAATGAGGTTGAACCATTTGTAGTAAGTCAGGATGATCTTGATAACCTGAAGCCAGAGTATTGACAGATCCGTTGTTCTGTTGTATAATGGCCTATAACTCAATAAAGGCTTATATGACTATCACAATTAAAGATTTTATGGAAGCAGTCAGCTATCGTATTACCGATGGTGCTGAATACTGTTGGCAATGTTATGGACCAAATGCTCGCAGCCTGGATTACTGGAATGAAGAACATAATAACGGTGTTACTATCACTATTGTGTTTGACACTAAGACTCAGATAGTATATCAGATGGAAGCATGGGATTATGCTAAGAACCGAGAGTATCGTTGGATTCATCCTTCTTACAGAGATGCAATCGAAGCCGAATCTAAACGACGCAACATAGATTTCGCGGAATCTATCGATGGTAATAAGTTTATTGACTTGGATGTTACTGACGATATTCTGGAAAAGGCCACAGCCATGGCAAACGGTGAAGAATACGATGATCGTGTCCTTGTCCCGATTGATTTGAGCGATGAACAACTGCTGGCCGTAATGAAACTGGCGCATGAAGCTGATTTAACATTCAACAAATTTGTGGAACAGATTTTGCGAAAAGAGATTGCACGGATAGAAAAACAAGTGAAAAATTCAGTGGACGGACAAATTACCTGGCCGCCGCTAAGTGACTTCATTGTATGATCAACCTGCAACTTGGTATCACGAATCCGTGGTACAAGGCGAACTTTGAAAACCTATTCAATCGTTCTGGCATGATAACCAAACACAAGGCATGGGAATTCGAATTTTGCCGCTATTCACATGACTTAGTTAAGGTAAAATTTTTATGGAAGGTTCATACTGATCACGCAGGACCTTCGGTAGAGTTGTGTTTGTTCGGATATGGGGCCGAGCTTATGATTTACGACACACGCCATTGGGATTATAAAAACGATTGTTGGGAAGTTCACAAGGATTGATATGGATTTAGAACATTTAGCCAAACTAGGCGAATACCTAGAGGCGATAAGCGTTTGGAATATAGCATCGGTTGAGGATGAACCCGATACTAAACTAACACAGTGGAGAATCTTCTCTGTACGTGGTGGCGCTATCTCCCCCGACGGTAAAGAAACTGTCCACTTTGTCGGATACACAGATGGGTGGCACGGAGAAGGTAGGGTTTGTTCTGCCGTTCAAACATTTGATGGTGCTACACGTAAGGGCGTCACAAAGAGTGGTCGGATATATGAATTAGTAGGTGATCCCGGCTATAATAGAGATGCTATGTACGTCTGGAGTCGCTGGCTTAGTATAAATGGCGATCCAGAAGTAGAAGATATAACAGATAGTTACCCAGCAAAAGTGGTAGCGGAAGCTGCCAATCAAGCAGCCGGTACAACTGTGTCAACTGCCACACCTGGCGCGGTGATGACTATTGCTGCAACATGGGGCCAACAAGCTGCGTCGGCAGCAGAGGGATTTGCAAGGGCACTCGGTATTGCTGCAAAGGAACTTGGTGTCACAGTCAATGACTTCCTGCATACTGATGCTGGTAAGCTGACTGCTGCACTGATTATATGGAAAGTAGCTGGTGCTGCCTTCATTCATATGCTATACGGTATGCTATTCATCACTGTCGGCTTAACCATTGTACGAGTAATCTATATGCGACTGTTCACTAAGGGGTATGAGCAGGTTGGATATAGTTACTTCGGTGGCTTCTTCAAGGGCACTAAGCTGGTTCGTGTGCCGAAGAGCTTCCAGGATATGCACAATGATGGTGAATGGCTTGCATTCTGGGTAATGATTGGTGTTACAATGGTTACGATAGGAATCGGCGGCACGTTTTTTTAATTTGAGAGGATATACAAATGAAACTTAATAAGATTTTTTCGAGTATTGTTATTGCCGGGATGGTGTTAGGATCATTCCAAAGCTACGCCGGCAGCATTGGCCGCAGCGGTGGCAGTCCGCGATCATCGTCATACTCTTCACCATCCAAGTCGTACTCTGCACCTGCACCGAGTCGCCCAGCACAAGCTGCTCCTGCCGCACCCGGCGGTATCGGTGGAACAAGTGGATCAATGGGTGTTCGTAAGAGCACAGTGACACAACCTGTCGCTAATCAAGTTCAGGCAGGTAAGCCTGCACCGGCAGCAGCACCCGGTGCTCCTACAGGTGGAAGTTCTACTGGATCATATAGTGCTCCTGCACCAGTCTATTCACAACCATCGACTAGTGGTGTGTTTATGGGCGCGTTGGGTGGATCACTTGTTGGTAACATGCTAGGTAACTCATTATTTGGTAATCATGGTGGATATAACAACGGTGGTTATAACAACGGGAATGGTTACGCACCTAATGTTCAGGCGCAGCAAGGTGGCCAAAGTGGTGTAGCTCAAGTTGTTGTACAGAAATCATACGGTGTCGGAGACTTTATCATTGATGTGATTCTATTCGCATTGCTTGTTGGGTTACTTGTTGGTCTTGCTTTTCTTGCTTATAAAGGTTATAAAATGATTCGAAATTATGTAAACAGAGAACGTGGTGTGGTTCAGGCACAACCATTCTCCCCGACAGCCCAATTCTGGATGATTCAGAAGTTATTTGCAGCAGCGGATGTAACAGCGTTGACAGCATTGCTTGGTCCAGACTTGGTTGATGAAGCTACAGCTAATCTGACGCCAAGCACACTGACACTAAACAAAGTGAGTCATGAGGTAGTTCTAAACAATCCGCGTGAATTTAGCGTACATTACACTTTTGATGACGCAGGTGTAACGGTAGATCAAGTCTGGCATTACGAACTACACGATGGCTCATGGAAGTTGAACGGTATCGAGACCGTATAAACACCAGTTGACTACATAGTAGATCTCACTTATAATTAGGGTATGCAGGAAACTGTGTACCCTTTTTCCATTTAGGAGCATTATGGGATTTACGTTAGAGAAAAGTAACATCAGGATCTTGCGTCGTGGTGATCCTATGTTTCATATTGTAGGAAATGTTACGCTGACGCCACGCGCCGGATTCGAGATTACCGAACATTGCCCTAATGAATATGTTAGTCTCGTAACGCAGGCAATTCGAAACGGATGGTTAAAGCCTATTGCATATGTACGTGATGATGAATTGATGTGGGATAAGATAAAAGGTTGATATGAAAGTTCAAGTTCATAAATGCAGGATTACAGGAAAACTCTTCGAAGATAAGGATCGGGCGAAGTATATCCTGCATTTGAAGGCTATGCGAACAAAGCAGAAAGAACTGCGTCTGCACGAAAAGATCCGTGTCGAATTTGCTGCATGGCTTACGAATGAAAGATCGTTGATTTATGATCCTGCTGATATTATTCCGTGGTTCATGAAGAATCAACGATACATCATGGATGCAGCCAATGCGCTAAAATTCCCAGATGATAAGAAGTATCAACGTGGATTTCATCCAGATGATAAATTTACTGATATAGAGTTACGAATTAAATATAGTCCGTGTGTATCTAATTCACACCAATGTCCCGATAATGGTATAACAAATTGGTGTGCTAAGAATCCCGGTGTTACCAGTTATCCCGGATGGGAAGGCTATATCAATGGTACTTTGGTAAGACCCTCAAAGTACAATTGGTCTTATCCGTATAGTGAAGCACTCGAGATTGTCGGATTAAAGACTGGCGCAGGTGGTGGTGGCAATGATAGTTGGAATTATGATGTCAAGGTTTTTCTTGATGATTGGCCCGGACTCGGCCAGATACTTGTTGTAAATAAACTGAAAGGTGTATTTTAAGTGTAATTCCATTCAGGATATTTTAACGATATGAGATTTTTATAAATTACCGCTTCAGAAATACCTAACGAAATAGCAGCATATTTTACACTAGAATAATTATTTCCTAAAATTATTATAGATCTTCTCATTTTTTGTTTCGTTTCTTCTGACAACTTTCTACCTTTATTTGCTGCACTAATTTTTTGTTTCGTTTCTTGAGAATGTGGTGTCATAATCTGTAATTTTCGAGCAGTCTTTATTTTCTGTATTGTTTCTTCACTCTTCGGAATGCCATGCTTACCTTTGTTTGATCTGGATCGTTTCAGTTTTGTTTCTTCTGATTGTTTCTTACCCTTATTTGCTTCTGATAATTTTTGTCGTGTAGATATCGAACGATGGGTGCCCACGCATCCGCCATCTAACCCATTCTCTGGTTTTAAGTTAGCCCATTCTTTAGATTCTGATATATTATTTTCAGCCGAAAAACTTAGTGCATAGCTTTCAAGATCAGCCTGTTCTGTAAATAATTGATACCATATAGTAGATACATTATGCCCATGTTCTTTAAGATGTAATAACCAATATTTTCCCGATCCATTATATTTGGTTGGATCAGTCTTAACAGTCTTCCCAAAATATTTTAATCCTGTAATATTGTGTTGCTTTATATAAAGCCAAGTCGGCCGATAATTTATCATTATATGTATATTTATCTTGACAGTGGCAATGTATATGTTATAATATAAATATATTTATTATAGATAAGGAATGATATGTCTGTATCTGAAAATTTCGGATGGATTGGCTGGTGTAACGAAGACAACCACGATAAAGTCTGGGGTTATTTCTATCGGCCTACGCCTAATGCAAGTACATGGACTCGTAAGAACGACGGCTGGAATTGCTGTGTTTTTTGGGCAAGACGCGGCAAGGCAATGCAGTTTAAGTCCAACGTGACGGGCTATGAGCTCGACAAACTTGTCCAGGCCAAACTCAAGAAGGGTTACGACAAGATTAGCCAACCAAGATTGTTTGAGATTTGGCCAACCTTTATTGCAGAAGCAGAAGGCAAGCTGATGTGGGACGTTCTGGCTGGAAAAGTGAAATAACCACTTGACGCTATATAATAAATATAGCATAATAGACACATAGCAAGATTTTTAACCCCAGGAGTATTTAACAATGGCTACACTTGATACACACCGCGTTGAGCGCCCAAGGGACGTTCGTACACTTCTTACTCGCTGCATGAAGGTTGGACGCCCAGCGATGATCTGGGGTCCTCCCGGTATTGGCAAGTCTGAACTGATTGCGGAAATTGGTGCTGATACCAACCGGCCTGTGATTGACATGCGTCTGCTTTTGCTTGAGCCGACTGACATCAAGGGCATTCCGTATTACGATCCCGAAACCAAGACAATGAAGTGGGCTCAGCCTGCAGACCTGCCGACTGAAGGTTTCTTCTCCAATGCAAT
>Ga0214192_1001322_pt1 | contig 13940 bp, 12 predicted proteins | sample TroBogEpilimnion_44_FD_153030 | JGI IMG/M metagenome (GOLD analysis project Ga0214192, IMG submission 153030) | Freshwater microbial communities from Trout Bog Lake, WI - 29JUL2008 epilimnion | ecosystem: Environmental > Aquatic > Freshwater > Lake > Epilimnion/Euphotic zone | place: Trout Bog... | reverse complement strand
AAAGAATACGGATCTAAAGAAGCTGGAAAAAAAGTTGCAGCAGCCGCGATGTGGAAAGGTATTCACAGAAAATAAAATAAAAACATATGGATTTAAGTAAATTAAAAACGCATGTTCCTGATAGCGTTATCGCTCAAATATATGGGATTCAAGATAAATTTGAAATTAATACCTCTCTAAGATTGGCTCATTTTTTGGCTCAATGCGGCCACGAATCAGAAGGGTTTAAAATAGTAAATGAGAATTTAAATTACAGCGCTAAAGGATTAACCACTATATTTAAAAAGTATTTCCCAGACGAAAAAACTGCATTAGCCTACGAAAGAAAGCCAGAGAAAATAGCAAATAAAGTTTATTCAGACAGAATGGGTAATGGCAATGAAGCTTCTGGAGATGGTTGGAAATTTCATGGTAGGGGATATATTCAATTGACGGGTCATGACAATTATAAGGCGTTCTCTATCGAGATAGGGGAGGATTGCGTAGCAAACCCTGATTTAGTAGCCGCTAAATATCCATTAGCATCGGCTGCATGGTTTTTTCATAAAAACGGTCTACATAAACTAGCAGATTCTGGAGCGACAGACTCAGTTGTTACTTCCATTACAAAACGTGTCAACGGTGGGACTATCGGATTGGAAGAAAGATTAAAACAGTTTCATAACTTCTATACACTATTATCGTAAGATATATATTATAGATCTTTCTGAATCTTACAAATAAAAATAATAGATCAATTCTATGATAATCGAAAATAACAAGATATTAAAAATACTATTGGAAGCTGACGATGATGTAAACGATCTAGAAAAACAGCCAAACGAAAAACCTTCAAATACAAAAGGATTTGAAGAGGATCCAATGGGCTTTATTATATCAAAATATCATGGTCTTTCTAGGACATTAGTAGAATTGATGAGCCCAGATTTTAAACAGTATCTAAGCGCTATATTTGTTGTAGCTCCTAAACCAACTACATTCAAGATCATTTTACACAACGGCCAATTTTTCTTTATTACGTACATGGGTAAAGGCTTTTACGAAGCAAATATAGCGGGTAAAAGATACTACATGAATAATATTGGTACTAAGGAAAGAGCTATGGAAGCAATAGCAAGACTGTTAAAATTTGGAAGCCCTCTAAAAACAAAAGGGCCCGAAGGAGCAGAGCAAGGTACAAGACCAGAAGAAGAGACAGGTGGAAACGAACAGGGTCAAGAAACTGGAGCAGAAGAGCCAAATACAGAAGAACCAGGAGAAGCGTTAAAAGAAAGCATGAATATTAAAAATCGATTAAAATTTAAAAAAATAAATCAAGATTTAATAAACGTATTGGTTAAAGAGGTAAGTTTACAACCTAAACTAAACTCAAAAGTCATGAATCAACAAAAGTTATTAGAAGCATTATCAAGCATGATAGTGCTACAAGAATCTACAGAAGACACTATATTAAGTGTATTGAAAAGTAATAAAGACATTGATGCTTACGAGCCAATTAAGGTTGTAAAATCAGGTGGTAATAATTATAAAGTCTATTTTAAAGGCATTAATACAAAAGACGTAGATTTAAGAAAGAGCGTTCTTACATACTTAAGTAAACTAAAAGGCTTACGCACAAAAATAAGCACAAAACCAGCTACGTGGTCATCTATAGGATACGTAGAAGTAGATTCTCCAAAATTTGGAAAAATTAATCTAAGCGTAAAAGGTACTTCTACCACTGCAACTTCAACAAATGTAAAAGAGGGGTTAGTGTTGTCTTTTTACTATTCAAAGTTAAAAGGCCAAATTTCCCCTGAAAATTTTAAATCTAGCATACAGACATTAATATCTGCAACAGTGTTATCTGATCAAATAGAAGATAGATTAAAGAAAGAGATCGTAGCATACTTACAATCTCTAGAGAATAATAAGGCAAATATAGAAGTGCTTAATCAGCCAATGTCTCAAGCTTTGGCCATTAAAAAAGCTTACCCCAAAGGAGAATTGATAAGATCTGGCTTATTCACTGAATATAGAAGACTTGCTCAACAAAAATTAAGAATCCCAGCAGACAAATGGTGTCCAGGTGATGTGTATCTTTTAACTAGTCAAGCTAAAGCAGCAGTAAAAATACTTAATTTAGCCAACGAACAAGATAACCCTGCTTCTTCTATAGAGATATTAAACAATGCGTTCGCAGAAGAGTGGGGTGCTACCAATAGGCCACTTGTAGCTATATCCTTAAAGTTTGAACAGGCTCAAGGAGGTAAGGCTAAAGCGTATTTTGAAAAATTCAAAAAAGCTAAGCACGAGTATAATTTAACAGACGATGAGATTGATTACGATACTCAAACATATCAGAAGGCAATAACTAGTGCGAGAAAAAAATTGCAGACATCACTCAAAGGAATACAAGACATAAACTATAAATTAGATAGCGGTAAACTAAAAGATGATCTTAATTTTTTAAGAGCCAAATATGCGGCACTAAAAGCTATAAACTTTTTCTTTTCTCAACTGCCAAAGGATCAAATAGACGATGGTTTGGTGGCTATAGCTGCTTTTGGTATGTCATTAAGCGATACATCGCCTGCATTTTTTAAAGTGACAGCGAATTCTAAAGGAGGACCTGGCAAAATCGATACTCACGAAAGGGGTGCGTCTCTAGCTTTGTTTGAAAACGGAGATCACGTTGAACCCATCGATATTATAGACAATCCAACATTTGGAGGTTTAGAGATAAAAATGATAGTATCTAAAGGAGGAAAACCATACTCTGTTAAAATAGTAGCCAGAAGTAACGGATTTGTTCAAGGCACAATAGAACTACAGAAAGTTAAAGCTGTAGAAGAGTAATCACACTAGATATATAAATTATACCCGGTCGTAAGACAGGGTTATATTTGTTTAAAATAGCATTCGCATATTTATAACAAATAATTTTTCATGAAAAAAACCGGTATTATAGTAATAATAATTTTTATTGTTTTACTTTTTTTACATAGTCTCTTTAATCACAACAAACAGTTCAATACAAAACCTTACGAAAACAAAATAGATTCTTTGACAAACAAGATTAAGGTTATTGAAAAGCAAAACGATAGTTTAGAATTGTCTATCTACGTTCTTGAAAATAATAACTCAATATTGAGTGATAAATCTAACATGCTATCTTTAAAAATAGAAAAATTAAAACGAGATAGTTCTAAATTAAAGCAAATTATAGCTTATCAACCTCAGCAAATAGATAGCTTCTTAGTAGAAAGATATCAAGATCGATACAAAATTTTATCTAAAGATACCATACATGTGCCAGTGCCTGTGGCCAAAGAGATTCTAGTTGATTTATTTGATCTAGACAGAACAAAAGACATTGTTTTAAATCAAGACAGTCTAATAGATAATTTGCGCTCTATTATAGGTAATAAAGACAGCATTATCGTCACTTTAAAAACTAAAGAGAATAATTATCAATCTATTATTTCAAAGCAAACAGAGCAGCAGGCAAATTACGAGCTTGCGGTAAGTGGTTTAAAGAGCGATTTAAAGAAGCAAAATTTTATAACAAAGATCAATAAGGTAGAAAAACTGGCCATGACGATCGTTATAGTAGGTTTAATTGCAACACACAAATAATATGGCTGCAGAAGGTATAAACATACAAGAAAAGATAAAAGAGGAGTATATTAAGTGTGCTTCAGATCCGGTGTACTTTATGAAGAAGTACTACATGATTCAGCATCCTCAAAGGGGTAGACAAATGTTTGATTTATATCCCTTTCAAGAGAAGGTTCTAAAACTATTTCAAAAACATCCTGATTCTGTAATTAACAAATCAAGACAGTTAGGTATCTCTACATTAGTATCGGCTTATTCGCTGTGGCTGATGATGTTTCAACGAGATAAGAACGTTCTTGTAATCGCTACAAAACAAGATACAGCAAAGAACATGGTAACAAAAGTAAGATTCGCTTACGATAATTTACCAGAGTGGATGAAAAAAATAGCAAAATCCGTATCCAATAATCAGTTGAGTTTAAGATTAGGTAACGGATCTCAAATAAAGGCTGTATCTGCTGCAGGTGATGCTGGTCGTTCTGAAGCTGTGTCTTTACTAGTCATAGATGAGGCCGCTTTTATAGATAATATAGAGACAATTTATACAGCAGCTAAGATGACTTTGGCTACCGGTGGTGGATGTATAGCTTTATCTACTCCAAACGGTGTAGGTAATTGGTTCCACAACACTTATACAAAAGCGCAAAAGCAAGAGAATAATTTTTTACCTATATCTTTGCCATGGACCGTTCATCCAGAAAGGGATATTGAGTGGAGAAAACAACAGGACGTAGATCTTGGAGTTAGAATGGCGGCCCAGGAGTGCGACTGCTTGGCGGGAGATTCTGAAATATGTGTTTTAGATGAATTAACCAAAGAGATAAAAATTATATCGTTACATGATCTGTATTCAGACCTACATTCTAATTACTGATTATGTGGCATATTTTTTGGACGCATACGATCATGAAAACAATGTAGTATTAGAAATAGACGAAAGTCATCATTTTAATGTATACGGAAATTTAAAAGAGTCTGATATATGCAGACAAAAAGAAATAGAATCTTTTCTAGGGTGTAAATTTTATAGAATAAAGATATGATAGAACTCGTAAAAAATAGTAAATATAAAGTATTGACGCCTTCAGGATTTCAATCTTTCTCTGCTATAAGGGCATTAAAGAAAGACGAGTACTATAATATTGTATTCTCTAATGGAAAGAGTATTAAATGTTCTACTAATCACAAGTTTATTAGAGACGGGATTGAAATTTTCGCCCATGATTTAGAGATAGGGTCTTTTCTAGACAGTAAAAATGACGGCAAAGTAGTTGTTTTAAGCAAAACTTTGGAGAGTGGAGAAATATTTTTGTACGATCTAGTAAACGTAAATAACGAAAGCATTTTTTATTCAAACGATATAGTTTCTCATAATTGTGACTTCGCCACTTCTGGTAACACAGTAATACAGCCAGATATTTTGAATTGGTACGAAGATAATATGATAAAAGAGCCTATCAATCGAGAAGGCTTAGATAGAGCTCTCTGGGTGTGGGAATATCCAGATCCTATGAAATACTATATGGTAGTAGCAGACGTGGCCAGAGGAGACGGGATGGACTATTCTGCGTATCATGTGATAGATGTTGATACCTTGACACAAGTAGCAGAATATAAATCACAAATAGACACTAGATATTTTGCAAATGAGTTAATTTCAATAGCTACAAAATATAATAGAGCACTACTCGTAATAGAAAACGCAAATATAGGCTGGGATGTAATACAATCTGTACTAGAATCAGGTTATAATAACATGCACTATAGTCACAGAGCAGATAATAGTGCAGACTTTCAGACTTATTTATCTGTACACAACGGTAATAATACATTAGTTCCTGGTTTTACCATGGCCACTAAAATAAGATTGAACATTATAGAAAAGATGCGTGATTTTATAGAAAATAAACACGTAACATTTAGGTCTATAAGACTACTTGACGAGCTAAGAGTATTTATATGGAAGAACGGCAAACAACAAGCCATGCAAGGGTACAACGATGACTTAGTAATGGCTTTTGCTATAGCGATGTTTTTGAGAGAGACTTCTGTAAGATACAAAAAAGCAGCAGATAGTTTAACTGTATCTGTAATGAACAATATTGGCAAAAGCTCTTCAGACGCAGGATTTTATAACACATCAGCTATTAATGCTCAAAATCCATGGTCTATGAATGTAAATGCGCCTGGAGGAGATTATACACAAGATTTAACTTGGTTATTAGGATAAATTAACAAAATATGGCAGAGATACAAAAAGACAATTTATTTGCGTCGCTTAGAAGATTATTTTCTACAGACGTGATTATAAGAAATACAGGTACCAAAGGTGGTGGTATCCAAGTAATGGACACCGATAACATTCAAACTACTGGTGTTATTCAAACCAACTCTCTGATAGATAGGTTCCACAAGGTGTACACTACATCAACAGCGTACGGTGTTAACTTAAATCTAGCGCAAAATTATCAATCTGCACGTGTACAGATATACGCTGATTACGATGCCATGGACACAGATGCAATCATCTCTTCTGCATTGGATATCATAGCGGATGAATGTTTAGGAGGAGAAACGATTATACCGTTGTTAGATGGAAGTAAAAAGACTATAAAATCATTATACGAGGAAGGCACCACTGATTTTTGGTTGTATGGATTGGATAAAAATCAAGCATTTGCGCCTGTGAAAGCGCAAAAAGTGGCCTATAATGGAAAAAAACTGGTCTATAAAATAACGCTTGATGATGGAACAGAAATCAAAGCTACGGGTAATCATATATGGATAGATCCAGAAGGAGCTCAAGTAACGACTGATCAATTAAAAATTGGAAGTAGCATACTTGCTCTGCCCACTAAAATATCAGATGACATATTACGAAGGATTATATGTAATACTGGTTATTCTACTTTAACAGATTTTGCTAAATCTACTAATCATAAAGTAGTAAGCTTAGAAGAGTGTGGATACGAGGATGTATATGATGTGGTTAATGCAGGAGATAATCATATATTTGCAATAGAGACAAAGGACGGATCAAAATTATACACACATAACTGTACACTAAAAGACGAAAATGGAGTGTTATTGAGGATCACATCAGCTGATGAAAACATACAAAATTTACTCGAGCAACTATTTTATTCTGTATTAAACGTAGAATTTAATTTATGGGGATGGGTTAGAAACATGTGTAAATACGGTGATTTTTATTTAAAGATGGAGATCTCTGAAGAATTCGGTATTTATAACGTAATACCATTTTCTGCTTATAATATCGTACGACAAGAAGGTTTTAATCCTCACAATCCAAACGAGGTAAGGTTTAAATTCGATCCAAATGCTGCCTTAGGTTCAACTACCGGTTATACATCAGCATATAATAATCAAGATCCAGGAATTTGGTTTGATAACTACGAAATGGCTCATTTTAGATTTACTGGAGATGTTAATTATCTACCTTACGGAAAGTCTTATCTAGAAAATGCAAGAAAATTATTCAAGCAATATACTCTAATAGAAGACGCTATGCTCATTCATAGAATAGTAAGAGCTCCTGACAAAAGAGCGTATTACGTTAACGTAGGAGCTATTCCTCCAGCTGAGGTAGAGAATTACGTTCAGAGAATGATGAATAAGATGAAGAAGACTCCATTAGTGGATCCGTCTACTGGTGAATATAACATGAAGTACAACGTACAAAACATGCTAGAGGACTACTTTATCCCTTTTAGAGGTAACGGAGACACTACTAGAATTGATACTATACCAGGTCTAACTTACAACGGTATAGAAGACGTGCAATACTTTAGAGAAAAGGTGTTCGCAGCGTTAAAGATACCAAAAGCTTTCATGGGATACGAGAAAGACTTGACGGGTAAAGCAACCTTGGCTGCAGAAGACATAAGATTCGCTAGAACTATCGAGAGAATACAAAGAATAATAGTATCAGAGCTTAAAAAGATCGCCTTAGTGCACTTGTACGCAAATGGATACGAAGACGAATCTGTCGCCAATTTTCAATTGTCTTTAGTTGGGCCTTCAATCATATACGAGCAAGAGAGATTGGCCATGTTGAAAGAGAAGGTTGATTTACTTAATCAAGCCTCTGATGCAGCAAGTTTACCGAGAGACTATATCTGGAAAAATGTATTCCACATTTCTGAAGATGAATTCACTGAAATGGAAGACATGATTATAGAAGATCAAAAACGTAAGTTTAGATACAAACAAATTCAAGAAGAGGGTAATGATCCAGTAGAGACAGGCCAAGCATTCGGTACTCCTCACCAGTTAGCTAGTCTGTACGGAGGCAAACAAGACAGAGACTTAAATGTGCCTTCAGGATATAATGAATTGGATCCAAACAGACCAACTAAAGTATCAGGAAGACCTCAAAAATATAAATCAACTTACGGTACCGACGATTCTCCATTTGGTAGAGATAGATTGGGATCTTACGATCTCAAATCAAATGCAGAAACTGGAGAAGATAGCTTTAAGCCTAAATTTAAAGGAGGTCCATTGAACTTAGAAAATACTGTAAGCACAAAAGCGTTGTATGCTCAATATCAAAATGATTTGAAGAAAATGTTCCCTAAAAGAAAGACAGTTTTATTCGAATCTACTACTTTAGACGAAGATAATATTATACAAGACTTAGAAAAATAATAGCATATTTATTGGTAGCATATTCGCAAACATTATGTCAGTAAAACACAGTAAATACCGAAACACTGGAATTCTTTTTGAATTACTTGTTAGACAAACGACCGCTGATCTTTTAGAAAATAAAGATTCAAAAGCCGTAAAAATATTAAAAAAATATTTCACCAATACGGATCTTGGTAGAGAGTATAACTTGTATAATGCTTTGGTGACTAGCAAAAAACTAACCGAATCTAAGGCAGAAGTGCTTATTTCAACAGTTATAGACCAATATAAAAAGATAGATTTCGAGACTACGAATAGATTAAAGTACAATTTGATCAAAGAGATCAAAAAGAATTACGAGCTAGAAGATTTCTTTAAAGCAAAAGTCGATAATTACAAAATATACGCTTCAATATATACTATATTTGAATCGCAACATTCTAAACAATCTGACACAAAGCAACTTGTTTCTAACAAGATAGTCTTGCTAGAAAAAATTAGTAAAGAGGACATAAAAAATAAAAAAGTTCCTAATCACTTAGTAGAGGAACTAATGAAAGAGGACAAAGAGATTAGACTATTAGCGTATAAAATGCTAGTAGAAAGATTTAACGATAGATACGGTGTTCTTTCTTCAAAACAAAAAGGCTTATTAAAAGAGTATATTTCTAGCATCTCAGATACGTCTACATTAAAGCAATCCCTAAATAAAAGATTAGCTTCTATCAAAAAAGAATTGATTAACTTGTCACAAACAGTAGAGAGCCCAGTTATAGCGATAAAATTAAACGAAGTAATTAAGTTAATAGCTCCAATAAAAGAAAATATTGGAATAAAAGACGAAACAATCACAAGTATCCTACAATATTACGATCTAATAGACGAATTAAAATCAATCAAGTAATGAAAAAAAACTGGTCTCTTCAATTTATGACACAAAGAATGTTGTCAGAGGATCAACATCCCGATATTGTTTTTTGTCTTAGCAATGAAGGCCTAACTACTTTATTGAATAACGATTATAAGAAGAAGTTTAAGCAGCTAGATGGCTCTGGCAGCAGCTACTACGTAATGAGCAACGAAGATTTCGATGCTTTTGTAGATCAAGCGTCTCAGTACGTTCGTAAACCCATGGATTATATACAGATTAAGAACGAGATGAGACCCGACAATGATCTAGGTTACGAACCAAAGCAAGGAAAACTAAAAGAAGATTTTGGTACAGCTACTAGTTCTGGGCCTACATTTACTGCAGGTACAGGAGAACAATACGCTCCAGGTTTAGACGTTCCAAAGAAAAAATACGCAGGTCCATACGCAAAAAAGACAAAAAAAGAATCAAAAGACTACGCTCAAAAATATCAAGGGACTCAAACTACAGTTAAAGAAAAAAAAGACAAAGACGTTGAACCTAAATACGCTTCAGGTAAATATAAAGGCTATAAAACAGGAGTAAAAGATTGGCAAGACGCTCCAAAAATACCCAATAGGCCAACTAAAGGCGGATTCATATACAAAGAACTTTTTGAAAATTACAATAAATTTAAAAAAGAGACTCGTACTAGAGATGAAAATCAACAATACGATGAAGCCATTAAGTTAATTAGAAAGAAGCTAGTTGAGATTAATAAAGTACTAGAATATTCAAATAGATTGAAGGAAGAATTTCCGTATCAAAATGCTGGTATGCACGAAGTAAAATCTAGAACAAAAAAGTCTATAGAGAAGCTAAAAAAACAAGTGGCCGAAGCTTACAAAAAAATAAAAAATTTAGGATAATAAAACTAAATGAGTACATCTCAAAAAAGTTAAATAATTATTAGTATGACGATAGCAAACTTATATACACAATTAAAAGAAGGAAAGATTACAAAGTCTAAATTCTTATACGAAGCACGCAGAGATAATAATTTGCCTTTTATTAATAATATGACGTCTTTCAAAGACGCAGAGCAAATGCTTAAAACCAGAGGCATTATTAAAGAGTCATCTATGGATGATAAAGAGATTGTTGCTATCATTGATAAATTAAATCCTTACAGATTTAAAAGAGCAATGTATGCAGAATTGGAAAAATTAGGATCCAAACATTTCGATGAAGAGGTTTATATAAAAATTAGAGAGAAGGTAGCTAGAAAAATGGCAGAAGATCCAATGGCCTATAGAGAAGAGGAATTTATGAATTCTAAAGAGATCGAAAAAGAAGACTCTAAACTTCAAATGCAACCAGTCAGTAAAGGCTTAAAGCATGACGGCCAGCAAATGACCAAAGTGAAAGGTCAAGAGACTCTAAAAGCTCAAAACTCTCCTAAGACTGAAAATAAAAAAGGCAAACCTAAAGGGGTTAAAGAATTAACGTACAAGGCAAAAAAGGCAAAAGGTATAGCTGAAGTTATGCCAGAGACAAAAAAAGAAAAGGTCGTAGAAGGTTTAATTAGTCAACTATTTAAAAAAACAGCTTATTTAGCAGAAGATACTCATCATAGATTCGCGGTAGGTCAAGCAGTTCCATTGCCTTCTAGAGACAGAAAAGCTTTTGGCTGCGAATCAGGAACTATAAAGGATATCAAAGGTGGAACTCTATATCTAGAATTGGAAGTCACAGATGAAAGAGGTCAACCAATACAAATTTCAAGACAAATAAATGTCATAGAGCACGAAATGGGAGGCAGAGTAGAAGAACAAAAAGAATCGGTGCAAGAGCCAGTGATTAACAATAACCATCACAAATTTGTAACTGGCCAAGACGTCTTGGACGATAGAAACGACAAAGTTAGAATCGATGGATTCAAAAAAGATAAGTACGGTAAAATAGAGGCGATATTACGATCATCTGGAGGAATGTTTCATTACTGCGTTAACATAGACGGATTAAAGCCTTTACCAAAAGAATCAGAGGAGGTAGATGAAGTTAAACAGTTTAAATCTACAAAAGAAGACAAACTAAAAGAACTGTTTAATAAACTCAAAGAAGTTTCAAAAAAGAACAAAAGGCCTATCGACGAAGACGATCAGCCTCAACCTGGAGTACCAGAAGTGTCTGCGGATGATAAAGAGACTCAAGAGAAGCTAAAACAACAAAAAAAACCTTTCACTATATATAAACAATAATGGCTAAACAACTATTAATAGAGCATTCGTTATTTAATCTGATTACCTCTTTAACAGAAGGAGTTAAAAATCGTAATGGCAACATGATAGTGGTCGGCCAGGTGCAGGCTAGTGATAAACCAAACGCAAACAAAAGAATTTACCCTTACGAAATCTTAGAAAGACAAGTAGAAAAATATATAGATGGGCCGATAAGAGAGAATAGAGCTTTGGGAGAATTGGATCACCCTGATACATCGGTTATCAATCTTAAAAATGTTAGCCACAATATTCTTGAGCTTTGGTGGCAAGGAAAAGATCTTTATGGAAAGATCGAAATATTACCTACTCCATCTGGGAATATACTAAAACAATTATTCGAGAACAATATAACCGTAGGCATCTCTTCTAGGGCCATGGGATCTGTAACTTCTATTGGAGAAGGCATAGTCAAAGTAGAAGACGATTTGGATTTAATCTGTTGGGATTTTGTTTCTACACCTTCTACCTATGGAGCTTACATGAGACCGGTTGGTAGTCGAGGTTTACAAGAATCTTACGATAGAACAATCAAATTAGAGGACAAATACGCCAAAGCAAATAGGATGATATCCGATATTATTTGCTCTATCAGTGGCGTTTGTTGTATCACAAATTAATAATATTTTTTTAGATATTTTAATTTTGAATAAAAGTGCTATATTTATTGCTGTATGCGTTATTCTACAATATAATATAACGCTTTAAATATAACATTCATATATTGCTTCAACTACAATAAGCAATCGAAAATCAAAAAATTTATAGACATGAAAGACTTGTATTCGCAAGCAATCGCTGACGCAAAGGCATTAAGAGCTAGCGCAATCGCCAATGCAAAAGCAACGTTACATGAGACTTTTGCTCCTAGAATAGAAGCTCAAGTTAAAAAATCTTTACGTGAAGAACTTGAAGAAGACTTAGAAGAATCTGCAGATCACGAACCTATCGCTAAATCAGGTCGTCCAAACGGAAAACTTGAAAAACACGATACTCCATTCAGCACCAAAGCACCTAAATTAGGACACGGTGACTATCCAGAAGATCTTGAAGAGGACTTAGAAGAAGACTTAGAAGAATCAGAAGAGGTGGAAGAATCTCGTCACCACAAAATGGAAGAGCGTAAACATCGTAAAAAAATGGAAGAAAAACGCCACCGCAAAATGGAAGAAGATTTAGAAGAAGATCTTGAAGAGGACTTAGAAGAAGACGAAGAAATGGACGAAACATCCCTAGCAGAAATTTTGGGTGAATTGGATGAAATGGACGAGGATTACGAAGAGGACGAAGAAGGTCATCATTTAGAAGAAGACGAAGAGGAAGAAGAAGAAGGCTACGACCACGAAATGGATGAACATTACATGGAAGAAGACGAAGAAGAAGGCGAAGAAGAAGAAGGCGAAGAAGAAGAAGGCGAAGACGATGAAGAAATCGTTTTAACTTTTGGTCAATTAAAACAAGCTTTAGCTCCATTTATGGGCGGTGAAGAAGGAGAACACGATGACGAGGCAGATGTTGACTTAGACGAAATTTTAGGAGAAGATCTTGAAGAAGAGTTAGAAGAAAGACGCCACAGACACGAAGAATCTCGTCACCACAAAATGGAAGAAAGAAAGCACATTGAAGAGCGTAAGCGTAAAATGGAAGAAAGAAAGCATAAAAAAGAAATGGAAGAGGCTAAAAAAGCTGTTGAAGAGATGAAACACTCTTTGCACGAAGTTAATCTTTTGAATGCTAAATTACTTTACATGAATAAAATCTTCAAAGCTAAATCTTTGACAGAATCACAAAAAGTAAGAGTTGTAAGTGCTTTTGATAGAGCATCAAACGTAAAAGAAGTTAAAAATATCTTCGCTACATTGAACGAATCTATTGGTACATCTAAAAAACAACTTAGAGAAAGTTACAACGGTTTCGCTTCAAAACCTGCTGGTATAGCACCTAGACAAAATATCACAGAAGCTGATCCTTTTGTTGCTAGAATGCAAAAATTAGCTGGTATTAAATAATTAAAAACAAAAAACTAAATAACAATCACATGGCAAACTTAGTACAAAATTTACTAAACGAGTCTGCTCAAAACGCTGCTCAAGCTACATTTACCGTAGCTCAGAGATTGGCTAAAAAATGGGCAAAGTCAGGTCTATTAGAAGGCTTGCAAGACTACGATCGCGCAAACATGGCGATGATCCTCGAGAATCAAGCGAAACAATTAATCGTTGAAACTTCTCAAACAAACGGTAACGTATCTTCTGCAAACGGTGCTACATTCACACCAGGTAATGGTGAACAATGGGCAGGTGTTGCTTTACCATTAGTACGTAAGATTTTTGGTCAAATCGCTGCAAAAGAGTTCGTAAGCGTACAGCCAATGAACTTACCAGCTGGTTTGGTATTCTTCTTAGATTTCCAATACGGTGGTGCTAACGGTACAAACTCTCCTTTTGGATACAATAACGGTTCTTTGTACGGAACTAACTCTGCTAACTTCGGTAACCAAGCAGCAGGTGGTTTATACGGCGCTGGAACATTTAACTATTCATTGAACGCATTTCAGC
>Ga0214192_1001319_pt1 | contig 13960 bp, 4 predicted proteins | sample TroBogEpilimnion_44_FD_153030 | JGI IMG/M metagenome (GOLD analysis project Ga0214192, IMG submission 153030) | Freshwater microbial communities from Trout Bog Lake, WI - 29JUL2008 epilimnion | ecosystem: Environmental > Aquatic > Freshwater > Lake > Epilimnion/Euphotic zone | place: Trout Bog... | reverse complement strand
CCTGCTAAATCAGTAGATGATAAGAATGATGATTATGGTAGATACTTCTTTCTTAAAATGCTAAATGAAAGCGATGATTATGATGCTATATTTATTTGTAATGATTTAGGTGTAATAACACCATTTATAGAAATAATTCAGCATATAAAAAAAGAGAAGAAAGAAAGGAATAAAAAGAGCTTTAAGTCTATATTTTACTTCCCTGTTGATTGCAATTTAGTTGAACAATTAGTTTTAAATATAGAATTCTTCGATGTTCTTGTTACCTATACAGAACACGCAAGAGCAGAGGTTTTAAGGTTTAAGCCTGAACTGAAAACTAAACTAAAGGTTATCCCACATGGTAATAACAGTAAAGACTTTTACCCAATAGATGATATAGTTGATTTTAGGAAGGAATACTTCGGAGATAATGCTAATAAGTTTATAATAACTAACGTAAACAGAAATCAACCAAGAAAAGATTTTCCAACTACAATATTTGGGTTTATTGAAGCAAAGAAGATTTGGGATAAACACCTGCCACAACCTTTTTTATATTTACACTGCCATCCTAAAGACCCTATGGGTTGGGATATAAGAGCCATAATGCTACAAACAGATTTAGTTGAAGATGTTGATTATAAACTTTTACCTAAAGAATATGAGTTAGAAGGGGTGGATATTCCTACGCTTAATAAGATATATAACGCTTCTGATTGTACGGTTAGCACTACTCTTGGTGAGGGGTGGGGATGCACATATAATGATTCTGCTGCTACCAAAACTCCTATAGTCGCCCCTTATAACACATCCTTCATGGAGATGAGTGGCTTCGGTAAGAACGCATGGATTCTTTATACTCAGCTTCCTACCTGTAATCAAATAGATAATGTTATAAGAGAACAATCAGACCCCGTAGAAATAGCAGAAACACTGCTTGCAGTAGCTAAGTCTGTAGGAACAGATGAATATAAAGGAAAGATAAATAGAAGCTATGAATGGGCTAAAAAATTAGAATGGAGTGAGGTTTGTAAAAAGTGGATTGAGTACTTTAAAAATATATAAATTTAAGATGGATAATAGAAAAATAAAAAAGGTTAAAATAAAAGAGGATTACATGAGTGCGGCAGGAAAAGATAAGTCTAAAACTGTCTTCGCTTTAAAGAATGAAGTTTTAAACGTAAACACTCAAAGAGATAATGTGCTTATTGTTAAAGGCAAGAATCATGTTTTCCCGATAAATATAAAGTTGGTAGATATTGTGGAGTATGAAAAATAAAAAGGCAGCATTAAGAATAATGCCGCCTCCTAACGATTGCTTGCTGTATATGAAAAACTACTTCTTAAATAACTTCCAAGTGATAACAGATAAACCTGCTATAATAAATACGTTTTGTATATTCTGACCTCCTAAAAAGTTGGTACTGTTGATGTTAAAAAAATCTCCCATTTTGTTTGTTTTAGTTAGTGAATAATTTGTATGTTATTGCTCCTAAAAGCGAAAACATAATTAAGCTATGAACATTAGTTCCGCCTAAAAAATCGCTACTGTTGATGTTTAAAAAATCAGGCATTTTGAATATATTTTGTTATTATTAATAACCGAAGATAAATAAAAGTGCTAAATTTGACAAAAATATTTTTTCAGATGTCATTATATAACAAAGAAGAAATTTATAAGAAATGGAAGTCATTGGTTAACATGACTAAATCAGAGTTGGAGAAATTCTATAATAGTGATGAAGGTAAAGAAGCAGGTCTATCATCTTCTGAGGCTAAATCTTTAGGAATCCATAACGGCAGACAAAGTGCAAGGTGGATTATGAAAATGAAAGATACTCCACATGATAAATGGACTCCTCAAATGTGGGAGTGGGCGAACAGGCAAATTAGCTTCATTAGCCGCATGAAAGGTGGTAAAGGAGAATTGTATGACGATAATGGGAATAAGACAAGGAGACATACTTCTTTGTTGATTTGGGGACATAATCCTGAGAAGTTTGAAGGTGGTGGTATATTAAAAACAGGTTCGACAACAAATTTAGGCATTATAGAAGACGAAACAGAAACTCAATATAAAATAAACGGTGATTGGTATGCTAAATCATTGGTTAAAGCTATAAAAAAAGAAGAAGCTGATAAACCTCTTTATGTTTATGAGAATGCCGTAGCTAAATTAAGAAAAGAATATGGGTCAGGTTTTATTAAACTGTATCATGGTACGGATAAGGAAAGTTACGACAAAATAATATCATCAAAAACAATAGGGGATGGTCGTGGAATTACTTTCTTTACATCATCGTTAAGAGAGGCAAGAGAGTATGCTCATAATAAATCAAAATATAGGGGTGTAGTTCTTGGTGGAAAAGTTTTAGAAGTTTCTGTCCCAAAATGGGCGGTACATAAAAATAAAGCTACAGGAGAATACGAAACAGAGTTTATTTTAAAAGAAAATGAGGCGGGTGCATTTACTCCTACTATGAGAAGTGTTTATGACGTGTATAAGAACCAATATGGCAGTGGAGGTAAAGTAGGTGGACAATACTTATATCATGGAACAGGAGAAGGAGCTTTCCGTAAAATAAGAGAAGAAGGGCTAATACCTCAAGGTGGTAAACCTTTATATTTTGCAGATAAAGAACAATACGCTAAAACATACGCTGAAAGAAAAGGTAACTCTTTCGGGAATAGAATTTTAAGAATAAAAAAGTCAGATATTTTTATACCTGATGAAAATACAGGTCTTAAAGGTGATTATAAAATGAAGGCTGCAATACCCCCGCAGGATATTGAATTAAAATATAAAAATGAATGGATTCCTATTCAGCAGTATAGTGATGAAAGCATTGGAATTATGCCTGTAAAATTTGGTGATGGCGGTGCGCTTGCTCCTAATGGTAAAACATCTAACCTAAATAGTGAACAGTGGCATTTAGTAAGGAGTGAAGAGTTTAAATTATGGTTTGGAGATTTTGAGAAAACAGGGTATTATAATAAATTGTTAGATTCTGATTATACATTTAATGTAGAACATAAATACCCTTATGACTATTTTTCTATGAGTCATAAAGAAAGAAATAAACATTATAATGATATTGTTAAAGAGTCTAAGTCTAAAGCAAATAGTGCAATAACTAAAGACGGTTTTAAAATATCAATAACTAATAGGGGATTATTACATGGTATACGTCACAGTATGATGGATGTAATTCTTAATTCATGTTTCTTCCTTAAAGATATAATAGAAAATTCTATACTATTTGATATAGAAAATAATGCTGATATAGAGGATACATCAACTGTCAGCTTTTACTGCTTTTTTTCTATAGTTAAATTCTTGGATAATGATTATTTATTTAGAATTACGACAGCTTTAAGGGCAGATGCAAGGATGGAGCTTTATGATTACAATGTAGTAGAAATAAAAAAGCACTTGGTTAATACGTTGAACCCTCAACAGGGGAACACTAATCACCAAGCGCACCACAAAGATAGGAAGTTTTTTGAACTAACCAACACTTTAACAAAAAATATTTCTAAAGTTGTTGATTCTAACGGAGAACCATTGGTTTGCTACAGGGGTATCGTTGAAAACCCAAAAGATATTGAGGTAAAAAATCCTTATTATATAAAAGGTCTTTGGTTTACTTCTGCAAGTTCAGATGAAAATAATTATGAAGATGGTAATGCCGAATATGTAGCAAGAGAATTTTCTGATATAGGAGAGATAGAATGTGTTTTTTTAAATATAAAAAATCCTAAAATTTACGATGACTATGAAGATATTCTCGATGAAATTGACAGAAAGGGAGGGATAGATAACTTTTATAATTCCTTCATTAAACGAGATGGATTTAAATTGGAAGGAAGTATGACAGATGGCGATGTATTCAGAGATGATTGGGTAGTGTTTAACCCTAAACAGATTAAATTGGCTAACGGGAGCTGTTCTGATATAAAGTACGAAGTTGGAGGTTTAATAGCCAACAATGGCAAAACAAGCAACCTTACTCCTGAACAATATAAACTTGTTAGCACCCCTGAATTTAAAGCATGGTTTGGTGATTTTGAAAATGACCCAAAAAATAGCAGTAAAGTTGTTGATTCTAATGGAGAACCGTTGGTTTGCTACCATTCAAGTGATAATAAGTTTAATGAATTTAAGGCTGACAAAATAAAAAAGGATGGTTTTCATGGAGAAGGCTTTTATTTCTCTACAGAAGATTTAGAATATGGCAAAAACGTATATCCATGTTTCTTGAATTTTAAAAATCCATTCGATATAAATGCCTATTATGATGTCGATGAAATAAAGGCAATACTTGGATATAAGTACAGAGATATTGAACCCGCAATAATATCTGAATTAGAATACTCTATTGATAATAAAGTTGGAGGGTTTGTGTTTTATTCTTTTGCTACTAATGATTTACTAAAGAAGCGTGGATACGATGGGATAATACATCATAATATAAGAGTTGCTTTTGAGCCTACTCAGATAAAATTAGCAGACGGAACAAACAAGACATTTAATAGTAGTGATGCCGATATAAGGTACGCAAAAGGAGGTAATTTAAATATGATTCTAATTAGAGGGGAGGGGAAACAGTCTGAATATACATCATCGACAGACCTGTTTGGCAGTGGATTATATTTAACGGATGATATGGATGTAGCTAAGTTTTATGGAGATAATATAAAAGAGTATAGTGTAAAAGGTAAAATATTTGACACTACTAAAAACTTTACATCAAATGAGTTGAAAAAGTTTTTAATTTCATTAGATAACGTTTTATATACTAATGAAGGAAGAAAATATCTTCAAGAAATAATAGAATATAACGGTGGTAGGTTGCCTAAAGATACTGATATTGATTATGTAGGAATAAGTTGGGCGTTAAACTCAAAATATGAATTCATGAAATTGCTTGAGGATAAAAATATGGCAAACAACAACTTTAATTCTTATGCAGATGTATGTAGTGCTATGAATTTAGCTTTAATTAAAATGGGCTATGTAGGATTAAAATATTCAAGTAATGAAGTAGATGATTTATCTGACAATAATATTAAAGACAGAAACCTTTATTTGATATTTGATGATAATGCTATAGAAAAAACGGATGACAATGTTTTTGAAAACGGAGGCTTAATTGCTCCTAATGGCAAACCGTCTAACCTTACAGAAGAACAATATAAATTAGTTCGTACAGCATCTTTTAAAAAGTGGTTCGGGGATTTTGAAAATGACCCTGATAATGCCTCTAAGGTAGTTGATGAAAATGGAGAGCCTTTGGTTGTATGGCATGGAGCAGAACAAAAGTGGTGGGAAAATATAGAACATTTTGTTTTCAATCCTCAATTAGAAGGGAAGTCAACTAATGTAGTTCGTAGAAAGTTTGGTTCAATATATTTTACATCAAATAAAGAAGTCGCTAATACATTCGGTGGCAAAAATGGATATGCAGTAGGAGTGTTCTTAAATTTTAGAACCCCAATTATTATAGAAGCTAATTATTTAAGAATTGATTTAGTCTCTGAATTAGATGATGTAAGATACAATGAAGATGTGATTATAAAAAACACAGAAGACTCTATGTGTGATTTGCTTATATATTCTGACATTTATATTACAACAAAAATATTTGGCGCAATAAAACTTGCTGATGGCACTAATACAACCTTTGATACTAACAACCCCGATATAAGGTACGAAGTCGGTGGTGAAATTAACGAGGAAGCACAAACGTATATTGATATACTATCAACTAACTCTTTGTCAGGGAACTATCAGAAATACAAAGATATTTTAAAAGATAAATTCGGAATTGATTTTGACTCTTTAAATAAAGACCAAGAGTATATTGATAACGCATCATTAAATGACATTAAAAAGCAAGACGATTTTTTAAACTTTGATAATTGGTTGATATACGCAAAGAAGGTAAGCAAAATGAGGGGTTTTGTTAATATGGATTTATATGATACTCCAAATGATATTATGACTGATAGTATTTGGAATGAGATGGCAAAAAAACTTGATTTTGAAGTAGAGAAAGTTCCGTATGAAGAACATAATACAGGGAGCGGTGATATAGCAAGAACAATGGCTGATAGAGTGTATTATACAGAACACGCAGATTTATATTATTTCTTGCATGAATTAGGTCATGTTTATGATTTTCAAAATAAATTAGAAGCTAATAGAATTGTCAAGAATCCCGCCTACTCCCCTACGCATTACGGGACTACTAATGCAGGTGAAGATTTCGCTGAAAACTTTGCAATATATTTCATTAATCCTACAGCTTTAAAGAATTGGAATAAAGATGTTTATGAAGAAATGGATGCAGTAATAAATGATAAATACAAAAAAGAGGTAAATAAATTACTAAAAGATAATAATGCAATAAAATATGTAGACGGTGGTGCTGTATCCGAAGACCTTGAGTGCAACAATTGCGGAGAAATATTCAAAATATCGGGAAATGAGGACTATCTTTGTCCTAAATGTCATTACGACAATGAAACTGCATACATAATGAAAGCATTAAAACCAACAAAGACATTAGAGGAGATTTCTTTAATTCACGATGTACCTGTTGCTGAATTACAACAACAATTAGATAAAGGAACAGAAGAGGAAAAATCTGAACATACTAATAACAATGTAACTATTGCTAAAATAATAGCTTTACACCATATTGAAGAAGACCCTTACTATTATATACCTAAAGGAGAAGTATCTGATGTTGAGGATGCTCAATTTATCCATGACGCTCCTGATGATATTATGAAAGAGCCGTTTGTTCTTTGGACTATAAAAGATGGTAACTATACAGGTTGGTTTTTCCATGACTTAGAAAGTGCTGCCCTGTTTGCCGAAAAAGAAGGAATACTTACAAAAGATACCCCATTCTTTATAAGAGACAGAAATACAGGTAAAACATTACTTGATAAAGAACAGATAAAAAAGATTATCGATAAAAAGTTCGACTTCACATCTGTTAATTTTGAATACGGTGGCGTTATGCAAGATATTGTTAATGTAAAAGACTACATAGCACAACAAATACAATTTTGTGAAGATTTGTTATTTTCCGATAGGTCTAAATTACATAAAGTTACGACCTGCATGAATAATATAGATACAGCAAAGCATAATGAAGATGTTGCAGAAGATGGTAATGATAAGAATATTTATTATGAGGCAGGTAAATTATGGAAAGCTACTTTAGTTAAAGTAAAGGATAGCTTTTGCAAGCATGGTAAAGTTGAATTTGCTGATGGCGGGGTAGCTGACTGTGGCTGCGGTAGTAACATGAAATTCTCTAAAGGAGGTGGCGTGTGAAAGAAATAATTGCACAAGATATAAACTTTGCATAGTTTTACTTACTTTTGGAAATAATTTATATATAAATGTTATACAGTAATTCAAAGATTATTCAATCTAATAAAGACCTTATTGTAGGAGGTATAACTATCGATAAAGACGATAGCGCAATGTCATATACTAATTATATACATAGAGTAAAAAGCAGGATACTTACGTTAGTGATAAAATATGTACAGGACTGTCTTAAAAGCGGTTCTTCTCAAGAAGACGCTATAAGTCAAGCTGCGGGCTTGATTCATTCGTACTTATATATACCTGATAGAGAAGAGGCTTATACAGAAGAAGATTTGGTGAATGAAATATGTAAGAGCGATGAATTCAAAGTTTGGAAAATGGATATATACTATAATTTCCAAGAGTATCATCCTCAGAAAATAACTAATAATACAAATATACCAACTGTAGAAGGTGGATTCCATGAAGGTATAAGTGAAGACAAGATTAATACATTGGAAACAGATGACAGTCTGATGTTTTTCCTTGAAGCTCTTGCCCCTCATTAGTAGTCGAAACAAAACAAAACAAAATGGACAAAACAACGATAGAACAAATAGAATTAGAACAGGAAGAAAAATTACTTTCATTAGAAAAAAAAGCAGGGGAGGAACAAAAAAAGGTTGAAGACCTTGAAGAAGAAGCCTATGACAGCTTTTCAGGTGAAAAAATAAAACTTATTCCTTCTCCTAATTTTACAAGCTGTAAATCGGTAGGTACTCTTATTCCTATAAATATGGCAAGCGAAACAGTTTCTAATCTTAGCAGATTGGCGGCTGAATTTGATTTTGTTGACTTCTTAAAAGAAAAACTTGCGTATAATTCAAGATTAGCCGTAGCAAATGCCTTTTCAAGCGAACAGGTAGATGCTTTAGTGCTTGCTATTAAGCAATTTGAGAAGGGAAATGCCTTTATTATAGGCGATATGGCAGGTACAGGAAAAGGCAGATGTTGTGCAGCGGTATTGAGATATGCCTTTATTAATAAAAATATTCCTGTATTTATTACGCTTAAACCATACCTTAATAATGACATATATAGGGATATTAAAAACATAGGTGGGTTTGGTTCTACTAAATTCAACCCTCTTATATTACATGAGGATGGAACTATTTATGAAAGAGCTTTCGATAAAGCCGCTAATGAATTTACAGAGTATCCTTTATTCTCTCCATTAGAGCCTAAAAAACTTAAAGAGGTATGTGAAACAATAATAGCAAGAGCAGGTAGAGGTAATTATAACTTACCTGATAAATATAATTGTATCATGTTACCTTACTCTACTTTAAGTACAGGAACTAAAGCGGTATCTATTGCAAGAAGGGAGATGTTGAGTGCTATTGCTCCTAATGCCATATTTGTTTTTGATGAATCCCATAATGCGGCATCGGGTAATATAAACAGTAATATACTAAAAAGAACTATACCTATTGTATCTGATAGTAAGGCGGTGTTATTCAGCTCTGCTACATACGCTAAAACTCCTGCTGTTTTTGGCTTATATGTTGTAAAAACAGCACTTAGAACTGCTGTTCCTTCATTAGAGGTTATAGATGATGCACTTAAAGTTGGTGGAGAAAACGTTTCTGAATATATTGCAAGTGGATTGGTTGCTGAAGGGCAGATGATAAGACGGGAACGAGGGTTTGGCGACTGCAAAAAAATAACTGAATTTGTCGGAAAATCAATAGAGAATGATTCAACAGGTGATATTATTTATAATCAATTACCTGAAGATAATCAAAGAGAAATCTATAATAAAGCTATTGGTTATTTCAAGGAGCTTAGAGATTACTCTAAATCTGATATTTACAGAAAGGCAGTTATTACCTGTGTAAAAAGAATTCTTGCAATAGAAAAAATTAATTTAGCCGACCAAGACGAGTATGAAAAATTATTGGCTGAGTCTAAAAAAGACCCTGAAACTTTTTCGACAGATGACAGTAGAAGATTCATATCTGAAAATATAAATAAGTGGGTTATTGTTGATTATGACCTTGATAGTATAAGACATTATAAACAGACATTCAGGGAGAACCTTTTTTTATCTATAAAATCAAAGTTTGCTGCTGAAAAATTAGTGGATTGCCTGACTACCGAAAAGGATTATACAAATATTGACGGAACAAGTCATACAGCCCCGTTAAAACCTGTTCTTGCAATAAGAAATACAGGAGAAGCTATGTTCAGTGAATTGTATTTGGATATTGACAATGAAATAGACAATGATTTCTCTACGTATATTAAAGTTATATATAATAAACTTTTCAGGGGTGAGGTTGTTGTGAGAAAGGTAAATAACTCTTTATTCAAAACGAAGAGGATGTTAAAGGCTGACGATGAGTGGAAGGATAAATGGGAAAAGGCGTTGGATTATACAGTTGTAAGTGAAGACTTTCCTGATGGTGGCGTTTATGTAAATGATATTCAAGGCAGGCTTAATGAATATAAATCTTCATTACCATTTAGCGAAATAGATTATTTGAGGGAAGCTGTTGAAAGTGTCGAAAGACCACAGATTTACTTTAATGCAAATGGAGCTGCTAAATATGGGTTAGCAAATAGCAAATATTTTAGTTTTGCTGAGGTTACTTCACGAAAATATATGCTAAAGAAGGAAGATGGCAGATGGTATTTCAGGAAGAATAATAAACTAAACAATGTAAGTTCAGCATTTGCTAATTTCAATAATGGCAAATCAGATTTACTGTTAATAAATCAGGTAGGCTCTACAGGTGGTTCTGCTCAAAGCAGTCCTGAAGAGGGATTAGATACAAGACCGAGAGATATGTTTATCATACAGTTTGAACTTGACATTAACGTTGAGGTTCAGAAAAGAGGCAGGGTAAATAGAACAGGTCAATTAAATAGTCCTACTTATACGTATATAATTACGCAAATACCTGTTGAATTGAGAACATATCTTATGTTCAGAAATAAACTTAGAAAGTTAGATGCTAATACAAGCGCAGACCAAACATCAAGCTCAGAAAGGTCTGAAATAACAGATAATAATGGCGATGCAATACAGGATATATTCAATGAATATGGTTTTGATGTATTCTTAAATGGTTTTTTAAATCAGCCTAATAACTTATTGTACTATTCCATGTTTGATGATGTAAGGGGAAATAGTAACAATAAAGAAGATGCTGAAAAGATAGAAGCTGATATAAGTAAATTTATCGCATTTACAAATGAGTTAGAACTATATCCGACAGATATAGCTAACGAAAAGGATTATGATATAGTTCCTATAAATCAGGAATATTTTTTCAATTATATGAATAGTGCATATAAGGAAAAAGTTGAGTTACTGAAAAGTATGGGAGAATATCAGTTAGAACTTGAAACTAAAAACTATAAAGCATCATTAAGAGAAAGGGTAGTTGTAAAACTAAATAGCGGGTCTTCTGTTTTTTCATCTCCTCTATTCCTATCAGATTACTATACGCTTGATGATAAGGTTATGTATAGTAAAGATAAGGTAGAATCAAAGGCGGCTTCATTATCAGTAAATGAACAAGGAGATAATATACCTTTTGATGATTTCTGCGCTAATCTTATATCTAATATAGATGACGAAAGGACTATAGCATTAGCAGGTTTTGATGCCGAATATGAAAAAAGAAAACCTATAGAAACTGAATATGCAGATGAAGAATCGTATTTAAAAGCATTAGGTAAATGGCAGGATAAGAAGGAAATTAGTGAAACAAAATTAAGTAATGAGTATTCACAATTACTTAATTTACTTCTATTTTATAAACCTATGCAGCCTGTAAACTTTATGGGTATTTTAGGTAGATTTATAGGTATTAAAATAAAAGAAACAAATACTAAGAGAAAATATACGTTATCGCATATTGAATTTTATTTCTGTTTCTTAGACAGATACCCTCTTCTTAAATTAAGACCCTCAAATGAAAATGAATATGGAATACTGACATCTATAATAAGTAGCACAACAAGTATACTGAATAGTAGATATGATTTTTCCAAAGATTATTTAAAGAAAATAGAAGATTGGAAACCTGACATACATAAACGTATTATCAGAAGATTATATACAGGGAATATATTGGGTGGAATAATAGAAGCTAATGAACAAAAGGGTAAAACTGTTGATATTAAGAAATTAGATGTAGATAAGGATGGTAAGGAATTTTCTTATAATGTTTCCCGTAAAATAACTAATTGGTCATTGGTAAGGTTTAGTAATTTTGATGGTTCTAAAACAACGGGGATAGAGTTAGGGTATGATATGGTTTTACCTAATGACATTGCTATTGATAAAGAAAATCAGGTGCTAAAAGTTTCTGCTGATAATGAAAATATAAAAACATATATCAATCTTCTTCCAAATGTAAATTATATAGATTATAATAAAAATGGTGCAGGATGGGCAGGAGATTACGCTAAACTTAATGATTTCGACTTGAATTTCCGTAAGGTTATTTGGAATAATGCAGATGATAATAAAAGATATAATGACAGAAGTTTTTGTATCTTTAAGGAAAATAATTTGGCTGTAGTTCAGATAGTACAACCTTATATAATAGATGCTAAAAGCAAAGGGGATGATGATTACCCCGATACGAGCATATTGTATAATCCTGCATTTTACGATGCCTCATTATTAAATACCTATAAGGCGTTTATGATAGAGTATAAAAAGAAAATACTTTATGCAATAAGAAAACCTGACGTTAAAAATAAAAAATCATCTTCATTAGCCGATGAGCTTAAAATTGCAAATGATAAATTGGAAGGAATCGAAAATGAAGTAGAAACAACAGTTAAGGGACAGAAATATAATAAGGTAGTAGCTGCTAAAATAAAGACTTTTACATTTGATTTTAATGATAATAATTTAGTGTCATTACTAAATCAATTATCTTATAAATATAATGTCAGTTTCAACTTCAGAAGTAGCAGTGATGAATATTGGATGATTGAAATACAGGGTGATATTTATAAAAATAAAGCCTCTGATATAGTATCTGTTGAATATCCTGACGGAGAATATACATATAGGTTTGATAACAATTATATTGGTGTAGAAAATATACCTAATTTTATAAGAAAGATAGATTTAGGATTATATGGTGGTATTGTTTTATCACAACCTATATCTCCTACATATCTTCGTTCTTATAACTTAAAACCATATAAGATACCTACTGATATACTTATTAAACTTGCGTTCTCTTCTATAAAAGATGATAGTAAGACAGTTTTTGCAAAGAAACTAAAGGAATATGCAGATAGGTCTGACTATGATATGGGTGAATTTGTAATGGAATTTTTGTATCAAAAAACAGGTACAGCTATAGAGTATTTCTTTGGAAATAAAACTATACCTGACTTGGGAAAAATATTTAAATCCTTCACCGCTAATGAAGAATTAGAAAATTTCGTTTTAGAAGAAAAAGAATCTGATAATCAGATATTAAAAAATAAAGTTACATTTGCTGATGCAGAGGACTTCCTTATGCTGATGCTACAATAAAAATAATATACAATGTTAGATATACAAGAACAAATTTTAGATACCGTAAAAAAAAGTATTATAAAAGATATTTTAGCAAATAAAGCAATGCTTGCTGAAATACTTAGTAAATACCAACTTACAATGGAAAATCTTCCACCTGATTTAATACATAGCATAATGAGTCAATTGAATAAAAAGGAGGTGATGCCGCCTGTTAGAAAAGCACCAAAAATGCAAGGCATTGTAGCAAGACCTATCGCAGTAGCAGAGGGTAATGTTTCTCAGATTATATCTGATTTATTAGAAGGTAACAACGTTTACCTTTATGGTAAAGCAGGTACAGGTAAAACATACCTTGCTAAAGCCATAGCGGGCGTTTTAAGACAGCCTGTATATCAGATTAACTGTTCGCAATGGACTTCTCCTATAGAGATAAGAGGAGGGCAAACAATTAAAGGATATGTAGAAGGTGAACTTATTAAGGCTTGGGCTAACGGAGGTATCTGTATATTAGATGAGTTACCAAAACTCGACCCTAATACAGCAGGATTATTGAATGAAGCTCTTGCTGATGCTGCCGACCAACCAAAGTATGATGAAGAAGGTAATATAACTTATATTCCTTCAATCACTAATGGCAGAGGTGAAAAAATATATAAAGGACAAGCTGTAGATGAAGAAAGACTTTCACTTGAATATGATGTATTGGAGGATGATATAAAAGCAGATATATCCAAAGTTCAATATATCAAAGAACAGATAGATGCGAGGTTCAGGTTCGTTGTTATCGGTACAGGTAATACTGATATGATGAATGTTGGTAATAAATACAGTGGAAACCAAAGACAGGATTATTCTCTTGTAGATAGATTCAGTGGCTCATTCTACGAAATAGGTGTTGACAGAGTTAAAGAGTTATCTTTGGTGTATAGCTATGTGTTCTATGTATGTGATGCACTTCGTACTTTCTTAAATGCTAAAGATGCCGTTCAAAGTATATCGCTTCGTACTATGCTTAACTTCAATAGGACATTTGAACAACAAATGCTCTATAAAGCAGGAAGCGTATTTTCTGATGAAATATTTGATAACAG
>Ga0214192_1001318_pt1 | contig 13976 bp, 14 predicted proteins | sample TroBogEpilimnion_44_FD_153030 | JGI IMG/M metagenome (GOLD analysis project Ga0214192, IMG submission 153030) | Freshwater microbial communities from Trout Bog Lake, WI - 29JUL2008 epilimnion | ecosystem: Environmental > Aquatic > Freshwater > Lake > Epilimnion/Euphotic zone | place: Trout Bog... | reverse complement strand
AATATGATTGATGTTAAAAGTAAAACATGTGAATTTAAAGGATGTAAAACACGTCCTACTTATAATTTTGAAGGAGAAGTAAAAGCACGTTTTTGTAATAAACATAAAGAAGTAAATATGGTTAATGTAAAAGATAAAACATGTGAATTTAAAGGATGCAAAACACATCCTACTTATAATTTTGAAGGAGAAGTAAAAGCACGTTTTTGTAATGAACATAAAGAAATTAATATGATTAATGTAAAAGATAAAACATGTGAATTTAAAGGATGCAAAACACGTCCTACTTATAATTTTGAAGGAGAAGTAAAAACACGTTTTTGTAATGAACATAAAGAAATTAATATGATTAATGTAAAAGATAAAATATGTATTGTTTGTAAAAAAATCCAATCAAATTTTGGGTTACCAGGGACATCAAAAACTCATTGTGCTAAACATATGCTTTCAGGCATGATTAAAAACCCAAATAAAAGATGTACATCAGAAGATGAGTGTAAAGAACCAGCTACACACGGTATTAAAGAACCTCTCTTTTGCGAAGAACACGCATTAAAAGATCATTATAATTTATGTGAACGAAAATGTACAAATAAAGATTGTCCTTATCCTAATCGATTAGATATCTTAAATCGAGAAGGACTTTGTGTGACTTTCTGTTCTTTGATTAAACAAGATCAAATGATGAAAAAATATATTAAAAAGAAAGAGATGTTTATTGGTAACTTATTAAAAGAAGAAATAAAACAAGATCTTTCTCATAAAGATGAAGTTATTGATAGTAGTTGTTCAAACGTTCGTCCTGATTTTGTTTATGATTGTGGTAGTCATATCGTGATCATAGAAGTTGATGAATATCAGCATAAAAGTTATAGTAATTGTGGATCTACAAAAGAAGAAAGACAATTGATGGAGAATAAAAGAATGTTTATGATATACCAGAGTTTTGGTGGACCAAATGTTGTTTTTATTCGTTATAATCCAGATTCATTTCGTGTTAAAAATAAAGTAGTAACTGTTAATGATCAAAAACGACATGAGTGTTTACTTTTATGGGTAAAACATTTTCTTAAAAATAAAAGTGAGTTTCCATTAGAAATAAAATATCTTTTTTATGATGAATATAATGAGAGAGATCAAGCTAGAATGACTATTGAAGAAAAAGATGTTTTATAATTAAATTTAAATAAATGTAATTATATTACCAAGCATTAGATGGCTTTTCTTTATCATAAAAAAATAAAGCAGTTCCTCCATAGCCTACAAATGTTTTCCATCCTTGTAACTCTAATTCTTTCATTAAAATTTCAGAAAATGATTCACTCTTTAGCATATCTTTAACATACTGACGATTGAATAATTCTAGATCAAAAAAATCATTTTGGTTATTTCGAAGGATTTGTACATAAATTTTTTGTCTCAGTTTTTTTAAATGATATTCATCTAATAATTCTTGAAATTTGGTTTTATCTGATAAATCTAAAAAAGAATCCATTTGTGTTATATTTATATTTTTAGATTGATTTAATCTTTATGATAAGTTTAGATTGATCTATATCAAGTTTATTAATATCAAGTATATTTCTTGTAAGATAATGATAGATAGGTAAAACATCAATATCTTCAAAAAGATCATCCTTGAATATACCAGCATAATCTACTTTATATTCTTTCTCTAAAAAAATAGACTTCATCGATTCTTCTGATATACCATTCATAATAAATCTTCGATAAGATGTAATAGGAACAATAGAATAATTTGAGGTATAATGATAATAAAATTTTTTGTACCATTCATTCTCATTAATTTGTTTCATAGAAAATTTCTTTGAAATCATTCCATCAATTAATTCTTGATGTTTTTGACTAATCATAAAACTGCTTGACATTTTTTCTAATACTTTTCCAAGTGAATATATGCTTAGATTTTCAATTTGAAAATAGTTCATTTCAATAACAAAAAGTTGATCATATCTATTGTCTTTAAAAAAAATATTTTTTAATGTAAAATGGATTTGAACTTTAAAAATAGTATAATATTTAATAATATTTATTAACTGGTTAAAGTAATGAAATACTTTTTCTTCATCCATAATAATCTTTCTATACTTTAGTAGTTCAAGTAGATTATTCATTTATTTAAGAAAATTTTAAATTGTTTTCGAGTTACACATTCCTTTTTTTAAACCTCCCCAGTTTCCTTCACAATAACCACTTTCACACATATCATGTTGCCAGCATACATCTCCATTTTTCATACCTGTACAATAATCATAAAAAAAGTAATCAAATATTTTATTTGAAGGACAACAAACGTCAGGTTCATATTCTGCAGCTGTAAGTCTTCCACATGCTTTATTTGGACACGAACTATTTGTTGAACAAAATGTCGGACGATCTCCTTCTGTAAAACAATTATCATGACAGGAAGATTCATCAACATAACAAAGTTTAATTTGTTTATTATAATAATCAATACAACTTTGTTGACAATTTGGATCAGATATGCCACCACATGAACTATTACATATAGGCAAATAAATATCTTGTATTGTTTTACAAGTATTGACTTCACTTGTACAATATTCAAAACATCCTTCAGGATCAAAACTGGCATTTGTCATACGTTGTAATAATAATTGATTCTGATCATCTGTATTAGTAGGTTTAAATAATGATAGATAAACAATGACCCAATAATAAAAAGAAGGTAATGTATTAAAATAAGAGGATGCTTTTGTATAATCAATGCTTGTTATAATTGAATATTCTTTCAATAAATCAGATATAGATTGTTGAAACGCGTATGTAGATGACTGTCCATTTTTTCTATAGTTTTGATAACTAACAATAAGTGATTTTGACCATAAATCATACCATTTTACCATATAATTGGGTAAATTAAAAAAAGAATGAATTGTATCATTATCAATGGATGATAATTTTAACATCTTATTCAATGAACGTAACTGATTTTTATCTACAAAAATAGTATATTTTTGTTGTGTTGTGTCCATGATTCCTATTCCATTATTTAATGTATATCGTTCTGGATTAGTATAAATATCCATAGGATCAAAATAAGTATAAGATACAGGTGTAATCAGACCATTTAATGGTATAGTATCAGGTGATTTATCTAAAGAATTTATGATATTTTGATGCACATAAAAATGTTTGCTATAATGAATAGCATCTTTAAGTGTTTTAATACTATGAATATCATTCATATAGAAAGATTTGCTCACATCTACTTTTTTATAACTATAAAAGTAAAGTGAAGGAGCATTAAAATTTTGCATTAAATTTTCAATTGTAATAGAATCAACAAGTGATAAAGGAGATGGTAAATTTGGCAAGGATGCTAGAAATGTATTTATAGGTTCTGAAAATTGATCTACGCTTTTAATATTGTATACATCCATATAACATTGAGCAACTTCTTTTTGCCAAGGCATAATTTTATATTTAGGATCGCTAAATTGATAGTATACATAACGTGAAATTAACTTTTCCATAGAAAATGGTCTTTCATCTACATCCAATATATAATAATCTACATTAGGCATATTTGATACTGAAAAAATTGTATTTAGTTTAGGAGGATTTGATACCACTGCTTTATTTGATTTATAAATTAGAATTAAAACTATAATTAGAACAATTACAATTAAAATGCTAATATACATTTTTATATAATAGAATTATTTTTTATAGTTACAATAATATGCATTAAGTCCTGTAAATTCACATGTTAAATGTATAACTACACCTGTTACAAAATAACTAGCTAAAACACGATCCCAGTGTTGAAAGTGTCTAGCTTCTTTTCCCATAAAAATGTATGAAATTAAAAACCCAACTATAACACTAAGAATACCTACGATAATCGCTTCATATAATAATGTTAATGACATTTTTATCAAATATAAAAGAAAAAATAACAATAATAAAAATGTCTGTTTCTCATACAACAAATTCTTATATGAACACTTTAGGACATATTTCATCTTTAAAAAATTATGGAATTACTGATGCGTATCGTAGTTCATCTCATACTAATCAAGTTTGGGACATCAATCATTTAGAAGTTTATACCATATCTGGGTCTACTGGCACTTTTAATTCAGTATCTGGTTCTGTTGGTACTTTTAATTCAGTATCTGGTTCTGTTGGTACTTTTAATTCATTAACTACAGACTCAGTAAGTGGGTCTACTGGCACTTTTAATTCAGTAATGACCAATAAAATATGGGGTTCTACAGGAAATTTTAATTCATTAACTACTGACTCTTTAATCGTTGGAAATTTAGTATTAGATTCAACTCCTAGTATTGTTACATTTACAGATGATAATGGTATGATAATTGATCTAGGTAGACTTTCAACTATCAATATACAAACAATAACACTGCCTTCAAATATTAATTATGTAACTTATAAAAATGGATTAAGTAATGGCATGTATATTGTCAAAGTTGTACTTTCATCTTTTAGTTTTTCATTGGGAAATCATTCAAATGTTATCCCCAATGTTTTCAGTAATACAAATACGACATTTACATCACCTTATGTATTGGTTAATATAAATGTATTTTTAGATGAGACAAGTACTCTTCAATATTTTTCAAATGCTACTCCATATTTTTCTTCTACGTCATACTAATTCATTTACTTTTATTTAATATTGCTAATTCACTTGTAAATTCACTATTATGTTTAGGATCATCGAAACAATTTATATAAACGAGTGAATGATTGGCTTGCATTTCTTTATCATGTAAATGGGCTTTACGCCCATAATCATTTTCTTCAATTGTTTCTTGTTCATCTTTAATATCTGATAATACGTTATCAAATACAATTCCTGCTATTTCCTTTATAGGTTTACTTACTTTTTCAATAAAAGTTCGTGCCTCTATATCATCTTTCATATTTCCATTTTTATCCATATAACGAAACTTATTTCTACTTGGGTCTGTTGCAATTAATATCTTTTTCTTATCATTCGTATTAATAATATGTTCAGTGCATAGTCTAGCTATACCTCGTTGTCCTTCCATTAATATTTCTTCTGTTAAAAAAGATTGACATTTTCGTTTAATATCAGCTTCTTTAATATCTTCTACAAAATATTTATCAGAGAAAGAATTACGAATATTAGTTATATTAGTTGTTGTCGGTTTATCAACACCTTTTATAGCTATATTTTCTAACATTTTTTGAAGTTTATCTATTTGATTATGTGCATCAAGTAATGCTTTATCAGAAATCTTTTGTAATTCTTGATAATGTAACTGTATATCAGATATATTTTTTTTATGACTTTTATGAATATTTTCTATTTGTATTTGAGAATCAAATAAACATTTTTCTTTAAAATTTATTTCTTCTTTTAATTTAGTAACCTCTTCTTTATATTCTTCATTACATTCTTCTTTAACTTTTAATATAATGTATTGTTTACATGTTTCAATATGCGTAACTAAATCAGCATTACTTAAAAAAGCATTTTCACAACCTTTACATGTAAATTTTGTATTTAGAGATAGGCCTCTTAATTTTAGACAAGCTTTATTTCGACTTAAATGATTTTTTAGACTATATTTATCTTTAACAGATGATTTGCAATATTGACATATCTCTCTATTACTCATTTATATAAATAAAAAATTTTTAAATTGTGTTTAAAAATTTTCAGCAAAATAGAATTATAATCAGCAAAATAGAATTATAATCAGCAAAATCGTAGTTATATTTTTTATGATTTTAAAATTTTTAACCTTTAATACTTTAATTATCAAATTTTATTTCTAAAAATATTTTAATCCAAATATTTTTTCAAAACACACAAAAATTGTGTAAAAATAAAAATGAATAGTTAAGATTTTAATTATTCATTTTAATAAAAGGATGAATATTATTTTTTCTATTTATTTTAAAGATGAAAAAACAGGTAAAGATCTATCATTTAATTTTATAGATAGAAATATGAATGAATTGATTAGAAAAATTGATGAATATTTAAAAGATTTTGGTACTATTCTAAATATTGATATGATATCAGAGTTTGGTATGATTTATTTTAAAGTAAATATGTATATAGTAGAAAAAGAATGTTCATTATTAGAAAGACAATCCCCTATTTTTAATGTAGAAAATCGTTTTGTTACATTTCTACCTCCTATTTTGTATGAAGAAAAAGAAGATGAGAAAATAGAAGAAGTGATTGAATTTTCTGATTATGAGTCTGAATATTTTGATTTAACTACTAAAAAACCTTATTCTTTATGGTTTACTAGACCATTTGATAAACCAATTCATTTTTATAATAAATATCTAGATTGTAAAAATGATTGTTGTCATATTAAAGTACTAGATAAAAATGTAAATATCAATAAAATTAGACTCTCTAGACCTTTTTATAATCATGATATTATTGGGTTAGAATTATTAGATAATTTAAAAGAATTAGCATTTGATGTTTCTACATTTCGCTATCCATCTGTTAACCATCTTAAATTAGATAAATTAATAGTAGGTTATTTATTTACAGAGACTATTACCTTTTCTATAAAAAAATTAATTTTTTGTGATATTGAAATGTGTACAAATGATCAAGAAAAACAGTTTAACTTTATATCAAATCTTTTTTCTAATTATCCAAGTCAGTTTGTTCGTAAAACATCAGATATTTTTAATCGTGTACACATTACAAAATTCGTAAGAATTTTAAAGGAAGATGATATGTATATCAATGATGATATAATTTTTGATATTATTTATGCTATAGAACAGTTTATTTATTTTATTGTAAAAAAGAGTAATATGCACGAAGATAAAAAGATAGAATATATAAAGGAGATGTTAGGAGTTGTTAATGGTAATATAGAACAATCAAAAAAGTTTGATAAAATGAATAAAACTTTTAATAAAAAATATATAGAACGATTACAGAATATAGAATCTAATAATTTACCAAAAGATATACTTCGTATTATATCACAATATAGATAATAAAAATGAATAAGAAAATAAAAAATTAAAAAAAAATAAAAAGGATGACTATCATTAATATTACTCCTGTTTTTTTTGAATTTATTTATAATATTTCAACTATGGAATACAGTGATTTATCAAAAACACAAATATTTAACGACTTTGTTTTCTATATAAACAATGATACTCAGTTTATTCTTTACATTGGAAATAAAAGCCTTTATTTTGAAGATATTAATAGTCTGTTTTATGGCACACTTGAGTATTGTACACAAAATGGCATTGATAATGAGTTGTTAAAAATTGCAATCAAAAAGATGGAGCTTTGTGTTGAAATTGATGATTTATCTGACATATTTGAATCTAATTTATAAAAAAATATTTATTTCTTTATAAAGATGCAAAAGTCTGTTCGTAAATCTGTTCGTAAATCTGTTCGTAAATCTGCTCGTAAATCTGCTCGCAAATCGGCTCGCAAATCTGCTCGCAAATCGGCTCGCAAATCGGCTCATAAACGTGATTTAAAAATGTCTTGCAAAGAGCGTTTATCTAAAAAAATTGCTATTAATATGACAGAAGGCTATAAATCACGAGCACAAGCTATTGCTGTTGCTTACTCGCAAGTAAATAAAATGTACCCTCATTGTAAACCTGTTTTAGCTAAAAAATAAAATAAATCAGAATATAGCTTAAAAGAGTAAATATAAAATAAAAGTTTTAAACTACTTTTATTTTATCTAACTATGACTGATGACATCGAATCTTTTGGAGAAATTAAATTAAAAGATGAAGGAAAAGTTAAATCATTTGTACGAGATTTGATCAAAATTAAAGATGAAAAAGAATTAGATTTTAAATTGGCAACATTACGAAGAGTTTACAATATTGGTCCAAGTAAAAATCAATTACGCTACATCTATGAAAAGTATTATTCTGATACTATTATTCCTTCTTTCTTGGAAAAACATTTAATTCTTAAATCAGTACGTTCTCGTTCAGGTGTACTTGTATCAACAATCGTATTAAAACCAGGTGTTTTCAGTTGTCCAGAAAAATGTGCATATTGCCCAACTGAAACAGATTTGAATGGAAATCCTACCCAACCAAAATCTTATATATCAACTGAACCTGCCATGTTACGTGCTCTTCAATACAACTTTGATATCAAAGGACAGCTCTTTGATCGTATTCAAACATATATCAAAACTGGAAATATTAAAATGAATGAGTCTAATCTTAGTTTTAAATTTGAGATTATCTTATCGGGTGGAACATGGGAAGCTTATCCATATTCTTATCGTAATCAAGTCATGAATGAACTTTATTGGGCTGCTAATACTTATTTAGAACCACGTGGTATAAAATCACTTGAAGAAGAAATTTCGATTAATGAAACTACTATATTTCGTATTATTGGTTTAACTATTGAAACTCGGCCTGATTATGTGACAAAAAAATCAATTCGTGATTATAGGAGATGGGGTGTGACAAGGGTTCAATTAGGTGTACAGCATTATGATGATACGATCCTTGAATTATTACAAAGAAATTGTCCTACTGATAAAACGATTTCTGCTATTCATTTACTCAAACAAGCTGCATTTAAAGTTGTTTGTCATTTAATGCCTGACTTACCTGGTTCATCACCTGAAAAGGATAGATGGATGTTTAATGAAGCATTAACTAATCCATTGGTTCAATTTGATGATGTTAAAATCTATCCTACTGCAGTATGTCAGTCAAGTGATCCTAATATTATTGTTACATCAGCAATTGCTGAATGGTATAAGGAAGGTTCATATGTGCCTTATTCTGAACAACAATTTAGTACATTACTAGATGTATTAAAAGAGTATAAGATGCAAATACAGCCATGGGTTCGTATACAACGTTTAGTACGTGATATTCCATCCAAATCAATTGAAGCAGGCTACCATAAATTTAGTAACTTGCGTCAAATGATTTCAAATGATTTGAAAAAAGAAGGAAAAAAGTGTCATTGTATTCGTTGTATGGAAATTGATGATGTTGGTGATAAAAGTATATTTCCTTTACTTGTTGTACGAAAATACGATGCATCATATGGAACTGAATATTTTATTTCATATGAATTATATCCTTCAATCAGATGGGACTATTATTTTTCAAAACTTTTAGGCTACTATTGGAAAGGTGATTTAAGTCGTTATGCAATCATCGGGTTTTGTCGTCTTCGTATTGATAAAAATCCAGGAGGTGGATATTTAGATGAATTAGAAGGATGTGGACTTATTCGTGAGTTACATGTCTATGGTTCATCTTTAAGTATTGGTTCTAAAGGTTCTAGTTCTCAACATAAAGGTTATGGTCAAAAATTAATGAAAGTAGCTGAAGATATTATTCTATCTCATTCTTTAAAAAAGTCAGCAGTAATTGCAGGTGTAGGAACACGTGAATATTATAAAAAAAAGTGTGGCTATGAATTAAAAGGCACTTATATGGTTAAACATTTGAATTCAAATAGTTCATTTTCATTTTGGTTTCTTTTATTTATTGTGTTGGTGTCCATGAAAGATATATATCATTTATTGCTGTATTGTTTGTCGTACCAGCTGATGCTATAATGTATTGACCCGTTGATGATATCATTATATCAGCCCAATATAAAGTTGTTGTCATTATTTGGACCCAATTCACACCATAATTAACAGAAATATATAAAAGATAAGGAGTAATTGTTCCTCTAAAAGAGGAAGCTGTAGCTATTTGATATTGACCAGTTGAAGTCATTGTTAAACCAACCCATCCAGCATTTGTATTTGCATCAGAAATGTTAAATGTACTTCCATAATCTTTTGAATACCATAAACCGCTATTAAAAACAGCTATAGTTTGATATTGACCACTTGATGAAATTGAAATATTAAGAATTGAAGATATTGGCACAACTAAATTGCTATTAAATGACCATGTGTTTCCATAATCAGATGACATACACAATCCATAAGTTTGACCTGCAGTAGAAATAGTAGATACTATTTGATATTGACCGGTTGATGAAATTTTTACCAAATCATATCCTTGATTATTAAAAGTAGTAAGAATTGGTACCCATGTTTTTCCATAATCTGATGATAAATAAATCCAAGGAATACTTCCACCTATTGTAGTGCCAGTAGAAACAACAGTTTGGTATTGACCTGTTGATGATATAGATATGCCTGTCCATGAATTTGTAGAATTTGGTGTAAATGATCTATTCCATGTTATACCATAATCAGATGATGTATAAAATGAAGTGTAATAAGTAGCAGTCATATATTGTCCAGATAATGACATTGAAATATTAATCCATCTACCCCCAGTCGGTGAAATGTCAAATGAAGATACAGTAGTCCAAGTAGACCCATAATTAGAAGATATAAATATATTAGTTTGATTTATAACTGCTTGGTATTGTCCTGTTGATGAAATAGAAACAATATCATATTCAATTCCTGTATTTGTTAAATTTTTCCATGCACTGCCCATATAAAGAGTATTTAAGACTAATCCAGTAGAACCAACTGATATATTAGAACTACTAGGATTATTTAGGTTTTCTGATCCTAATGCGATTAATGTTTTCATAGAGATACTATAAGTTTTATCAACTATAAAATTTGACATCTTTTATTAATAATCTAATTATTATTAATAAAAATAGTAGACAATAATCATTCAATAATTATTTAATACATATTTTGACGAAGGTCCTTCTTTATGTGCTTTATTTAACCAATTTTCAAACTTTGTAAAGTTATCTTGTGCATAAACAAAGACATTCTCATAATCATCTACAAAAATGAGAAAGCCTGTTTGATCAAAACAGTTTCGCAGATTCTCATAAAGACTTTCCATTTTTACATTTTCTCGAATATCTTTGATTAGTTTAAAGATTGAATCTTGATGCATTCCACATAATGGGTAAGTAACTGTTCCCATTGCCATTGGTGTATGAGATCCTGTATTATCATGTTCTTTAATATAGTCAATAAACCCGTCAATATTAATCATAAGACGAGCATAAAAACCGTCCATAACATCAAAGTTCTTTGAATTGAACTGCTTGATGTATGGAAATGTCTTTGTTTGTACGTTAATAGACAACATGTTTTGTAATAGTTTTTATGTTAAAACTATTAAATCAATTTTATTTTAAAAAATATATGTAACTTTTTCATCGACAGGCAATTCCTTCCACATTTTTCCAATTTTTTTCATAATATAAGAATAATTCTTAATTCGGCTTTCATCTTTTACTTGTTTATAGATAGACCTGACGAAATTATTGAAATGTATGATGTGAAATATATAAGCTTTTTCAATTTTTATTAGACGAGTGACTATATTTTCTTTATATTTTTTTTCTTGTTCAAAAATCATTTCAGAAAGATATTCAATGCGATCCATTTTTAATAACATATCAAGTTTATTTTGTAAAGATTTTTCAGTATATTCTAACCGTTTTTTTAAACAGCTATTTTTATAATTATTATCATTCTCAACAAATAATTTATTATCAATAATATCATTATCGTCATCTACTACTTTCATATTATCATCATCTTCATCCTCGTCTTCATCTTCATCCTCGTCTTCATCTTCATCCTCGTCTTCATCTTCATCTTCATCCTCGTCTTCATCTTCATCCTCGTCTTCATCTTCATCTTCATCCTCGTCTTCATCTTCATCTTCGTCTTCATCTTCATCCTCATCTTCATCTTCGTCTTCATCATCCTCGTCTTCATCTTCATCTTCATCCTCGTCTTCCTCATCCTCATCTTCATTTTTACATTCAATATAGGTTAGAGTACATACTACGGAAAATAGTGATACATATAACCCCATAATAATGTCAATGATATAATTTGGTTGAAATGATGGTTCAAAGTGTAAGAAGCATAATGATATGTTCATATTGTTTGATTTAATTTTAATTAATTAAATCAATTATTCAATTTTATTTATATAAATAGTACAAGATCCTTTATAATTGTGATATCATATGAGATATAGTTATATAAATTTGTTAATCCAGCATGGCTATATTTATCATCCAAATTTTTTATCGATTGAGATGTAATATTTACTAGAGTAATAAGTTCTTTAAATATAGTAGATGATACACCATCTGTATTTAGTCTACGAAAAAATTCTTCACCAATGCTTGTATATAATTCAATAATTTGGCGCTCTTCTCTTTTTCGTAAGTTAGACTGATGTCTAACATATAATCTTTGTTTAAATTTTTTCTCGTCATATTTACCTGTTAAATATTTCAATCGATCTTCATCTTCATTTCCATTAATTAACAATTCTAGTACTACGTTCCTATTATGGACAACTCTTTGGTAATAATTTGTCATAATATCAATTACTTTTTTATTTACCATTGCTTCTGTAAGCAAAGAATTAATAATATTATAAGGAGGCAAAGGACCACATTCACCTTGATGTTGACGATGTCTATGATCATTAATTTTGCCTTTACGAAGTGCTTCAAAATAATGAGGATTATGAACAACGCCTGATTCAATCAAGCCAGATTTCCATGAAAATGCTGTATGACATTGAATACAAAACATTTGGTCACAGTTTCTAACAACTGTATAATCTGGTAGTAAAAATCTCTTATTATGATCAACTGACCAACCATAAAATGAACCTTTTCCAATATAAGTAACTTTTATAGAAGAAATAATGCCTGAATTTTTGAAACCAAAAAGTTTATCTTTTATAAATTTGGAAAGTTTCATATAATCAATAATAGTAATTTCAATAACAGAAATGGGAGGATTTTTAAATACTGGTCGATTACATATTTCTCCAGTATATTTAAGAACTAGTTTATGTTGACTATTTACAATATATGTTTCACCATTATTTTGTTTTACTTCATATAGTTCATCTTCTCCTCTCATTAGATGATGAACTGTACGTTTTTCTCCGTCATCGCCACATAAAATATCGCCTAATTCAATATCTTGAGACATTTTTGTAGTGCCATCATACATTAAGATACCCTGATCTTTTGCAAAACAGCCATCAGTCTTAAAAATACGAACATGACATTTAGGACAGGGCCTTGTTGTTTTATTTAATTCTTTGACGGTTGCAACATCATCTTTATTACATTCATGATCATCTGTTTGAATATTGTGACAGTCTTTGCAAATGGTTGTATTACATAAACCACATTTGTACTTGTCTGATAAAAATCCACGACAGTCTTCAACTGTGCATTTCATGATAAAAGTTTTATTCTCTTTGTTGATAACTTTATGAAATAATTCATAATATTTTTTTTGAATTATTGATTTTTTTTCAGTTAATTCATTATGAATTCGTTTTTGATCTCTAACAAGTTGATCTTCATTGTCAAGATTATCTTTCATCTCATCACTATAATATGACATCCATCCTTTTAATTTTTCCAATTTAATAAGTCTATCTGCTTCTTCTTGTAAAGCAGGTAAATATGTTTTTTCTTCTTCAAAAATAACTTTTTCACACATTTCACGATATTCCCCATTTAAAAAATATTTACTGAATTTTTTATTAAGAACATCTTTTGTCCAAATAGCCTTGCATTGCATACAATGAGGCTCAAGATGACTCTTTTCAAGAATGTAAATTTTTACACATGATAAACAAGCAGTAAACTTGCAATCACATGAAATAATGGTACGAGTTGTCTTATTAAAAGGTTCACAGCAAACAGAACAGTCGTCTGACATATCTTGTATATTTTATGTCTTACTAGTTATAAAAATCAATTTTAATTAAACAGGGTTTCTGTTTAATTAAAATAAGTATTATGATTTATAAGATTTTTAATTTAATCACTTGGTGTTCTTCTTAACAGTCTTCTTCTTGGGGGGTTCAGGGACTTCATCTTCATCGGCTTCAACTTTTTTAACAGTCTTCTTCTTGGGAGGTTCAGGGACTTCATCTTC